>FZPS01000015.1_pt14 | contig 11098 bp, 6 predicted proteins | sample 1817821 | NCBI WGS metagenome assembly FZPS01 (sample SAMEA104158645, study PRJEB21678) | metagenome | place: Germany | collected 2015-04-21 | reverse complement strand
GAACAGGGCGCTGATCGTTTCCTTGGAACTCTTGACCCGCCAGCTCCGGAATTCTTTCGAACAGATATACCGCCTGATGCTTAAATCCGACGTCGTTTTGAACGCAATCGAAAAAAAAGGTTTTCTGATCATCTATGTCTATAGCGACGCGATTAGCGAATTCTTCCAGAACAGTGGTTTTTGGCTGGAATACCTGACTGCCCATGCCTGCAGGGAAATCGGCTTTCCCTGTTACAGGGGCGCGCTTTTCAAAACTAAGGACCGGCAGATCTCGGAAGTGGACGTTCTGATTGACTTGGGCAAGGTGCTTTTTTTCATCGAGTGCAAGGACACTTATCTATGTTCTGAGGAGGATCTGAAAAAAATCGACAGCCTGAGAAAAAGGATCAACCGCCAGAGTTACGGGCTCTTCGTCTGCACGAAGACGGTGAACCTTGATTTCAAGAAATACGGGCTCGGGTTGATTAAGTACAAATACAATTACGAAGCCTTCCGGGAAGAATTGAAAGAAATGCTCGCGGGAAGAATCGTCAGTTTGTCCTTTTAAGAAAAAACTGTTATAATATACGGCGGAGAAAAAAATGGAAGCAAAAGTTTTGAAATTGACTTGCGAGGATCTGAACCATCGGGGCATGGGCGTTTGCAAAGCAGACCGCTTTCCGATTTTCGTTCCCGGCCTGCTCCCCGGGGAAGTTGCCCTGGTGGAAGTCAAGGATTTACGGAAGACATATGGCTACGGGCGCGTGGTGAGCCAACTCAGCCTGAGCAAGGAGCGGACTGTTCCCGTCTGCCCCAGCTTCGGGGAATGCGGAGGCTGCCAAATCATGCACATGGCTTATCCCGCCCAACTCGAATTCAAAAAGAAAATGGCGGAAGAAACCTTCAGAAGAATCGGTCATCTGGAACTTAAAGTGAAAGACATAATCGGCATGGAGGAACCTTATCATTTCCGAAACAAGGTTCAGGTTCCTTTCCGGGATATGGGCGGAGAAATCCGGGCAGGCTTTTTTAAGCAGGGCACCCATGAAATCGTCCCCCTGGAAGAATGCTACATCCAGCCCCGGACCGCGACAGCGATCGTAAGTAAGGTCAAAGGATTATTCGAAGAACACGGGCTCCCTGCCTATGATGAAGCAGGGCACCGGGGGCTTCTGCGCCATCTTTTGATCAGAAAGACGGTTTCGGATGAATACATGGTTGTCTTCATCACGCTGGAGGAAGCTTTTCCGAAAGCGGAGGGGATTGTAAAAGCGTTGGTTTCGGAATTCCCGATGATCAAGTCAATCATCCAGAACATCAACCCAAAAAAGGGGAATGCGATTCTGGGAGAAACAAGCAAATTGCTTTATGGGAATGAATATTTGCTAGATGAAATCTGCGGTTTGCGGTTTCGGGTTTCCGAAAAATCCTTTTTCCAAACCAACCATGCCCAGACCGAAAAAATGTACCGGAAGATTCTGAGCTATGCCGCTCCGAAGAATGACGAAATCATTCTCGACGGCTATTCGGGTGTGGGAACGATCAGTTTGCTGCTCGCGCGGGAAGCAAAAAAAGTTTGCGGGATTGAAGTGGTTCCGGAAGCGGTGCGGGATGCCCGGATTAATGCGGAACTGAACGGGGTGAAAAACGCGGCATTCTTGCTCGGTAAAACGGAAACAGAAATAGAGAAAATCAAAGAAAAAATTTCCACCGTCGTGGTCGATCCGCCGAGAAAGGGCTGCGATGCCGGACTGCTGGAAGCAATCATTGCAAGAAAAATCGAAAAAATGGTCTATGTTTCCTGCAATGTCGCGACGCTCGCCCGCGATTTGGAAATTCTTTCTTCATTTTATGAAATCAAAGAAATCACGTTGGTTGACATGTTCCCGCAAACAAGCGAGGTCGAAGCGGTTTGTCTGCTTGAAAAATAATTTACAAATTTTTATAGTCATAAAAAAATGAATCGCATCAAAAATATAAATGTATGCTAATTCATTTTTAAAGGAGGTTTGCGTCAATGGGGAAACGTCGCGGCATCATGTCCGAACCCTTGAAAGAAGAAATAGCGCGAGAACTCGGCGTTTATGACATCGTGCAGAGAGAGGGCTGGGGATCAGTTCCCTCGCAGATCTGCGGCCGAATGGTTCAAAAAGCTATTGAGAAAGCGAACCGCACCAAGTAAAGCGTACGGATGCAGGGTAAATCCCTGCATTTTTTTATTTTAGCAGGATTTTCAACCTATTAACAGGATTATCCAATTGTCAGTCTCCGGGATGTTTGTTAGAATTAATGTAAACGTTTATAAATTTCAGGAGAAGAATATGGCCGGTGTATCCTTATCCCATGTTTATAAAGTCTATCCGAACGGCACCAAAGCCGTCAATGATTTGAATCTGGACATCAATGACAAAGAATTCATCGTTTTCGTCGGCTCCTCGGGCTGCGGGAAATCGACTTCGCTCAGAATGATCGCCGGGTTGGAAGAAATCACAGCCGGCGTGATCAGAATCGGCGGCGAGGTCGTCAATGATTTGGGGCCGAGCGATAGGGATACGGCCATGGTGTTTCAAAATTATTCCTTGTATCCCCATCTGACGGTTTATCAAAACATTGCCTTTCCCTTGCGAATGATGAAACTTCCGAAGGCGGAAATCCAGGAAAAAGTCCTTTCCGCAGCGAAGATTCTGGGCCTTGAAAGCTTGCTTGACCAAAAACCGGACACGCTCTCCGGGGGCCAGAAGCAGCGTGTCGCCCTCGGCAGGGCAATCGTCCGCGAGCCCAAGGTCTTCCTCCTAGATGAGCCGCTTTCCAATTTGGACGCGAAACTGCGCACGCAGATGCGGGCGGAAATCACCAAACTCCATAAAAGGCTGAAGACGACTTTCATCTATGTCACCCATGACCAGGTGGAAGCGATGACGATGGGGGACAGGATTGTCGTCATGAAGGACGGTTATGTCCAGCAAATCGACACGCCGACGAATCTCTACCGCTACCCCGCAAACAAATTCGTGGCCGGCTTCATCGGTTCACCGCCGATGAATTTTTACGATGCGAAGGTGTTTGTACAAGGGGAGGGGGCCGAGGTTGAGTTTGCGAACGGGCAAAAGATGAAAATAAATCCTCGGGAAATCATCAAACTGGAAAAGGACTATCGGTCCGGCAAGCCCCTGATTCTGGGAATCCGCCCCGAAGACATCAGGATTGCGGAGGAAGAAAGCAACAGGAGCGTCCTTTGCAGGATCATGCAGAAGGAGATTCTGGGAAGCGAAACCCTGCTCTATGCCGATTTCGATACGGAAGCGATCGATTATGAGAACAGCTCCTCGGGCGTGATCATCAAAGTGCCGGGCGTTCCGGAGGCGGAAGCGGGCGCTGTCGTGCCGATTGAATTCGATTTCTCAAAAGCTCAGTTCTTTGATGCGGAGAGCGAAGAATGCGTCTCCAAACGTTTTCCGGAAAAAGACAGAATTGAAGTTTTCATAAAGGATAAAACCCTGTATTTCGGAAATGCCGAGATAGGATTGCCCCAGGCCTTGGGAAATCTGGAGGGCGCTTATGAAATGGTTTTCCCGATTACGGCCATCAGAAAAGGGAATGCCTTCAGAGCCGAGGTTGTGTATTCGGAAAAAGCCGAAGGCACTTGCCTTGCCCGGCTTGTTTCCGGAAACCAGGCTTTTTGGGCGGCGCTTCCGGAAGAAGCGGGCGGAAATGTCTCCTTGGATTTTGCTTATGAAAAATTGGCTTTTTACAGGGACGGCAGCGGGCAAGCGCCCGTTCCTGAATGGAATGTTCTTTCCGGAACGTTGCTGAAAAAGAAGAGAAAAGATAAAAATGAGTTTGGATTGAAATTTGACGTGGTTTTTGCGGGCGAGGGTTTTGAGTTGGAATGCCCGGAAGAAATCACCAGGAAAATACTCGGCATCGGGGACCGCAGGGCCTTCGGGACGTCCCTGGAACTCTGTTTCAGACCGGAAGCTGCGCTTCCGGAAGGGAAAATCAGGGCGAAAGTGGACGGGGTTCTTGAATATGGGAGCAGGAAATACCTTGCTTGCCGGGTGGGCGAAAGCAGCATCCATCTTCCTTTCCGGGAACACGCCTCCCATGTCGGTTTTTCCGTAAACATGGAGGAAGCCGCGCTCATTGATCCCGCAACCGGAATAAGGATTGCGTGATGAAGAAAGCGCTGCGGATTTTCCTGCTGTTCCTGCTGGCCCCGTTCGTTTTCTGCTGCGAGCAAGAACAGGAATTGCTTCCCACCCGGGTGCGGATCCATCATCCGCCTGCGGGCGCTGAAACATACGAAGGAGCGGAAGTCTATCTCGGGGATCTGCGCGTGCCCCTGTTCGGCGTCAAGGTCAACACGAGCCAGGTCTGGACGCCGGACGCATACCGGCGGACGGAAAACGGCATTGCTTATTTTGAACTTGACGGAAGGGCCAAGGTCACGGTCAAGGTTCCCTACGAACTGAACTATAAATCGAAGGTCCGGCCCTTGGATTTTGGCATTATTCCCGTTGCCGATTTAGAAAAAGGAACACTCACTTTCGAAATCGATAGCCCGGGCACCTATGTTTTGGAAATCAACGGGGATTTGGAGAAGACCCTCTATTTCTTCGTGAGCGCATTCGAAGAAGAGGCCTTCCTTCCCGGAGAAGGGGAGAACTATCTCTATTTCGGGCCTGGACTCCACACCAAGGAAAATAATGACCTGATTGATGACAACAATCAGGTACGCCTTGCTTCCAACACGACGGTGTTCCTGGCTCCGGGCGCGGTCGTCCGCGGCAAGTTCCATGCCCGGAACGCCGAGAATCTAAAAATCCTCGGCACCGGGATCATTTCCGGAAGCAGTTTCGAGCGGAATGCGCGCACGGGGACGGCAACGATTCCGATCGAATTCAACCATTGCCGGAACGTGCTCCTTTCCGATTTCAGCATCCTGGATCCCGCCGGCTGGGCAGTCAATTTCTATTTTACAGAAGATTCCGAAATCAATGATCTTAAAATCATCACCTCGCGCAGCAACGGGGACGGCATCTCCATCCAGTCCTGCAAAAACATCCTGGTGAACGGCTGTTTCGTCCGCAGCTGGGACGACAGTTTGGTCGTGAAGAACTACCCGCTTTGGGAGGACCGCTCGGTCCAGGGCAGTACGGAAAACATCGTCTTCAGAAACTGCATCCTCTGGACGGATCTTGCGCAGTCGATGGAAATCGGCTATGAAACGGTCGGAAAAGTGATGCGGAACATCGTTTTTGAAAACATCACCGTTCTCCACAACCTCCATAAACCCGTCTTCAGCATCCATAACGGAAACAATGCGGAAATCGAGGGTGTGCACTATGAAAACATCACCGTCGAGGACGCTTCGATGGGCGGGGGCGACGCCCACGGAAACGACGAGCTGATCGACTTCCGCGTCCTCTACAGCGCGACTTGGTCCTCGCAGCATGTGATGACTTCCCTGGGCAGCATCAGGGATGTGGTCGTGAAGAACGTGGTTGTTTTGGCAGGCAGGAAGGAAGCCAAGATCCGCATTTCCGGTTGCTTCGATGAGCGCGAAGGTTTCAAAAGCAAGCACTATGTCACCGGGGTTGAAATCATCAACCTCACATATAAAAACCAATTCATAGATGAAAGTCATCCGCTCTTGCTTGGTAATTACGTAAATGATGTCACCGTGCGCCATGAGGGAATTGTCCGCGGCGCCGAAATTACGAAGAATACTCCTCAAGGATATGGGGAAGATCTGGTTGTTTTTGAAAGCATTTATGATTGAAAAGGGAGGAATTCAATTGCGAACTAACCGCTTGCTCTTGGTTTTGTTGCTTTGCTTGGGCTTGTTTCTGGTCGCCTGCAACGGTGAGGAAGAAGAACCTGAGGAAAGAAAGAATTACACCGTGGAAGACAGGACGGTGACGGAGACCCGGCTCGTCGTCTACGAGGGACCGAATCTGCTTCAAACTTCCTCGAAACTGAGCGTCAAGGTGGAGGATGAGGAGCTCTTCGTTTATGAGACCAGGGTCAACCATAACCGGTTATTCAGTTTTTCGGAGCCGAAGACAACGGCGCCCGTGGTTCTTTTTGATTTCGAGGGCGAGGTCGATTTGGAAGTCACGGTCCACGAGGGAGAGGTGCACAATGTCCTCCTCCGCCCCCTGTTTTATGACATCCAACCGGTTCTGGAAGGAAACAAGATCAGCTTCAGCCTCTGTTATTCGGGTAACTATGTCCTGGAATATGAGGACGGGGACGGCAATTTGGAAGTCCTCCACATCTTTGCGAATCCATTGGAAGAGGAACCGATCGACCCCGAGAATATTCCCGAGAACGTGCTCTACATCGGGCCGGGAGTTTATGCAGCCGGGGCGATACCCGTGGAAAGCGGGATGACGGTGTATCTCGCGGGAGGCGCCTATGTTTACGGGCAGATCCGGGGCGAACAGATGGAAGACATCACGATCCGCGGCCGGGGCATCATTTCCGGTGAGATCTACCAAAGAACCCGGGAGAGCGAATACACGATACCGATCGAAATGAGAAATTGCAGGAACGTGGTGATCGAAGGGATTACGATTCTCGACCCCGCGGGGTGGACGGTCGCGCTTTACAAATGCGAAAATGTGGTTGTTGAAAACTTGAAGATCATCACCGCGCGCGGGAACGGGGACGGAATCTCGGTCCAATCCTGCAGGGATGTGCTTGTGAAAGGGGGATTTGTGAGGAGTTGGGACGACAGTCTCGTCGTGAAGAATGTGGACAGGGGCAGCACTTCCAACGTCACCTTCGATAATGTCGTCGTCTGGACGGATCTCGCCCAAAGCTGCGAAGTCGGCTATGAGACCAACGGCGAAAAAATGGAAAACATCACTTTCAAAAACATTACCATTTTGCATAACTATCATAAAGCCGCCATGTCGATTCACAACTGCGATGACGCCGAAATATCCAACGTCAATTATACAAACATCACCGTGGAAGACGGGCGAATGCTCGGCGACAACCAACTTGACGGCGAAAACGATTATCTCATCGACATCACGATCGCTTACCATCCCACTTGGACAAAATCCGGCGGCGACAGGGGTACGGTCAAAAACATCAACTTCACCAACATCAAGGTGCACCACCTGGAGGATTCAATCGTTTCCCGCATCAACGGGGAAAGCCCGACTTCCCTGGTCGAAGGCGTGACCTTCAGCGGCATCGAGATTGCGGGGAAGGTTGTAAAATCGGAAAATGATCTGAAACTCGGCAAGAATTCTTACGTAAAGAACGTAAAAGTGGAAACGAAGGGGGAGGTCACGGGCGCGATCGTGCACCTGCCCTATGAACTGAAACTTGCAAATGAGGAAGTTGAGAAAACAATCGTCAGGACAAAGGAACAGGCAGGCCTGGAGGTTCCGGAATTCGCGCTCTTGGATTTGGAGGAAACTTATAAGGGCAAGCCTCTTTCCACGGACAATGCCAGCATCCGCGCCACGCACGGCAAGGGCAGAAAGCTGACCGCCGATTTTGACGACGGGAGCGGCAGTTTTGAGACGGATGCAGGGAGAGCAACCAATCTCCTCGACGGAAGCCGGGATACCTCCTGGGTAAGCAAGCCCTGGACAGGGGAGGACGATGAATTCGTCGCCTTGACCTTTGATTTTCCTGAGGCCGTTCGGCCGGGTCTCATCAGGATCTATCTCCATACCGATTCCGCCCATGTCTATCAATACGAAATTGCCGTCCATGTCCGCAGAACGCAGGATGCGACCAGTTTTCCGCGCTTGCTGGCCCCGGCAACATACAGCGCTTCGCCGGCGACCGGGAATTATTTCGACATCCGCCTGCCCACGAATCTTGAATGCTGGTCCCTGCAGCTCAGGATTTACCGGAACGAGGGAATGACTGCGCCCAGGCTGCTTTCCTTCGCGGAAATCGCCTTCTTCCCGGCATCTTTGTCCACGAACAAACCGATCATCGATTCCACGGAATACAACGATGTCTATGAACCGAGCTATCTGATTGACGGGAACGAAAGCACCTATTGGGAAGCGGTGATGAGCGACGGCGCTTATTTCGTCATTGATTTGGGCGCGGAATATGACATCAGAAACATCGTCTTGCATCTGCCCCCGCTCTTGATATGGGAAAAACGGACCCAGGAAATCGAAATCCAATGCGGGACGGTAGAGGGGCAATACCATACCATCCTTCCGAAAACCCCGCTTGTTTTCGATCCCCTCACGGGCAATGTCAACAACCTAGAATTCACTCCGCCGGTTAGGGTGAGATATCTGAAACTGATTTGGTACTCGAACACGTCAATCGGCGGTTATGGCGCGCAACTTTCAGAAATCTTTGTCTATGGAGAATAAAAAAGGGAGGTTATATGGGCAAAATAAAGAAAGTTTTTGCAATCGTCCTTGCCTGCGCTCTGGCCATGCTTTTGGTTCCGAAAGCAGGGGCAGAGGAAGCAAGGGAATTCAACCCGAAGTATGACGCTGTGTTCGAAGATTTCGACCGCGAAAACATTTCTGATACGGTCAGCCATACCGGAAATGTAGATCTCGGCGAAAAAGCTTATCTTTCCGTTACTTTTACGGACGAAGACAGCGGCAATCCCGACGATGCAATTTTCAAACAGGGCCAGCCCGGTGCTGACCAGGGGGCGGGCAACATCGTCCTCGTCATGCGTGCCCCGCATGGCGATGTGGAATTGAGCGACATTATTTTGGGAACCAGATATTCCGACAGCTATCAGGTTTACGGAAAGAGCTTTTCGGAATTGGTGGACGCGGACATGAGCGAGCTTCCGGAACTGACAGCAAATTGGCAGAAATACATCATCAATTTTGCGAACAGCTACGAAGATGACGAAGTCTATCTGGACACTTCCGGAAATCCCTCGAATGTGCGGGTCAACAGCGGCTCGATCCTGGGCCTCCACATTTACGCGGCCGAGGGAGCGAGCGGCACGGTCGACATCCAAACCATCTATACGACCACCGACGACCTTGACAACAATCCCGGCGTCAGGCTGATGTGGAATGATTTCCTGGGCGCGGACACGGTTGACAAAACCAAGAACCCGAATGCCTGGTGGGCAGGGAGCGCCAAAGGAATCATCAGAAAAAGAACCGTGACGATTGGGGCAGGGGGAGTCCTGAATGTTCTGAAGCCTGAAGGGACGGGCAAGTATGAATATGCCGTCATCGAAGCCGATGGCGACCTCGCCAATCTGAAGGTGGCGACAACTGCCGACGGCGAGACTTGGTCGGAATACGTCCCCCATGCGGCGGCGCTCGCGATCAATGACGTGAAGGGCTTTTCCCTTAAATACGAAGGGGACGATCAAGTCGTCGTGAGAAGAATCTTCCTCACGAATTTCCAGGAAGACCAGGTCGCAAGCAAATACCCCTACATTGACCCGTACACGACGCAGAAATTTGACGATTTCAATGTTCCCACCAGCGAGATTAACGACGATTATGAAGAAATGTCGACGCGGCCCGAACTTGTACACGCCAACCTGTACTACAGGCTTTCTTACAGGAACGGCCACCTGGTGGAGGTTAAGGACGGAAACCTCATTTTGGACGCGACTGAGCTTGAGGAAAATGATTACATCAACTACAAATCAGAAACAAAAACTCCCGCTGTCGGCTATTCCTATGTCGTCTTCAAGATGAAGGCGGAAGAGGGAGCGAATCTGGAAGGTTTCCGTTTCAACTTCGGCCAGGGCGACCATGTTTGGGGCAACGGCGGACTCAAGAGCGACGTCGGTCTGCCGATCGCAGGCTTGGGAGAGAATAATCCCTACCATGCGGACGGTTGGAGCTATGTGGTCGTCAACATCGACGCTTCCGGATTGGTGCTCCCGAATGGGCAGGCCTCAACAATTGACCTCTATTATTCCGGGACCGGCAAGCTCTACATCGACGAGATTTTCTTCGCGAATGATTTGTTTGATGAAAAAACCGAGGTCAAGCTCGATGCGATGGTCAAAGAATATGCTTTGGAAGGCGATTATGCGTATCTTGGCTATGTCCCCGCGGACAATTATCTGGGCCATCGCTATCTGAAGCTTACCTTCAAGAACGCAGAGAATGCGGATTTGGGAACCCTCCGCCTTGAATTCCCGAGCGGCACCTTCTGGTTCTCAGAAAATTCCGCTGGCACGCTCCTCACCGCGAACGGAACGCTGGTTCCGGAGATGGGCGCAGACGAACGGACGGTCTATATCGATTTGTATGCTTCGGGCGTGAACCTTGATTTCAAAGGTTTCCATTTCCACTCGAGCGGAGCGGGAACGGGGGACTTTGAGATCGTGGACGCAGCCCTTGTCAGCAAATACGCGGATGCGCTTGATATGGAAAACACCCTCGTCCTGGACGACGAAGGCAGCCCCTTCATCGGTGCCTACGAGCCCGAAGGCGATGGTTACGGGTATCTCGGCTATGTCTACGCGCCGAACACCGAACTCCACACCCATCTCCTCATCACTTACAAGGGTGAAGAAGGAGCCGACTTAAGCAATCTCCGCTTCGCGTTCACGAGCGGCGGCATGTTCTGGTTTTCGGAAAATGCCGAGGGAACGCTCCGGACCATCACCGGCGACTTGATTCCTGCCGTATCGACGGAAGCGCAGACCGTGATCGTGGATCTTAAAGCCTCAGGCGTCGGTTTGGCTTTCGACGGCTTTCACATCCACTCCAACGGGTCCGAAACCGGCAAATTCGAAATCCTGGATGCTAAACTCTTATCGAAGGCCGACAAGCGGGAATTCGATCTTGAAGGCAGCCTCGTGCTGGACGACGAAGGCAGCCCCTTCATCGGTGCCTACGAGCCCGAAGGCGATGGTTACGGGTATGTCGGCTATGTCTACGCTCCCAATCAGGACAAACTCCACAGATATCTCCTCATCACTTACAAGGGTGAAGAAGGAGCCGACTTAAGCAATCTCCGCTTCGAGTTCACGAGCGGCGGCACTTTCTGGTTCTCTGAAAACGAAGGGGGAACGCTCCGGACCATCACCGGCGGCTTGATTCCTGCCGTATCGACGGAAGCGCAGACCGTGATCGTGGATCTTAAAGCCTCAGGCGTCGGTTTGGCTTTCGACGGCTTTCAC
>FZPS01000023.1_pt139 | contig 11102 bp, 8 predicted proteins | sample 1817821 | NCBI WGS metagenome assembly FZPS01 (sample SAMEA104158645, study PRJEB21678) | metagenome | place: Germany | collected 2015-04-21 | reverse complement strand
GTGCCCTGTCAGCGTGTGCAGTATCTGGACGCTCTGGTTCTTATGGGGGCCCGAGAGGATCTGTACCGTTACGAGCTGGCTTTCCCAGCCTTCCTCGTCGTAGGGTTTTGCGTCCAGCGGATCAACACTAAGAATGCGTCCTTCATATGTCTCGGCACAGGCCGCAGAACTGAATAAGAGGACAAGCAGCAGAATGCCTAGGATTTGTTTGAATCTGACCACAAGATTACCCCCTGGTAGTACTGACTGGATAGATTTATTTATTATAGCACGGGACGGGTGGAAATCAAAGGACAACACAGACAGCCGGCGGCAGGGAACAGGGAAGAAAGGGAAGGCACAGGGGATAATTTGCTCAAATCGACCTTGACTTTGAGCTGAGGCCTTTGTATAATAGACAATGTCACGGCGGCGTAGCTCAGTTGGTCAGAGCATACGGTTCATACCCGTAGTGTCGCTGGTTCAAATCCAGCCGCCGCTACCAAGAAAACCAACAAAACCCTACAAATTATGTAGGGTTTTTTAGTTTCCTTCGAAAAACAGTGAGAAAAAATTCCTCAATGTCACAGGCTTCGACAGTCGATCTCCACCTGCCCCTGCTATGGTGAAAGGGTGGTGGAAGGAGATGATTGTGTGGCGAAAATACTGTCGTTTCCTGTATCATCAGATAGGAGCAGAGCAGGGCTGTACCAGATGTTTGCCGGCTGGGTCAACTCGCCCCTTGCCTGGGGGGTTATTGGGTTTTTGGCGGCTCGGGCGGCCATCTTTGGTGAGATTTGGCCCTTTGGCCTGGCCTATGTTGCTGCCGTAAGGAGGCTGAGGCCCAGGCAGCTGCACCTTCCGCTCCTAGGGGCAGCTCTGGGCATAACCAGCGTCCTTGGCTTCTGGCTGGCCCTGCCCTATTATGGTGCACTGGCTCTAATCGCGCTGGCTCCTGGCGCGGGCAAAAGACTCGGCATGATCTATCTTGCCGGCAGCGTGTTAACTGTTAAAGTGTTCCTGCACTATCTTCTGCAGCCTGTTCCCATGGTCTTTATTGTCGCCGTCACCGAATGCGTTTTCGCGGTGTTCGTTTACAGAATGTTCTACCCTGCCCTTGAACGATATTTTGAGCGGCAGCTGGGCTGGGCAGAGATTTATGCCTTCTTGCTCGCATTGACATTGATTGTCTCCCTTAACTGGAGCTGGGGAGGTCTTTCGCCTCGCCTGTTCCTCATTGTGATCTTGATCTCACTAGGCGCGAGAATGGGGGGCCTCAGCATATCCTGTGTTCTCGGTCCTGCCCTCGCGCTCTTGGCCCTCCTGTTGGGGGAGCCGGTGGAGATTGTGCTGTTTATTGTCATTGCCAGTCTGCTGACTGGCTTTTTGCATAAGTACAGCTGGGGTTACTATGTAGGGCCCTTTCTGGCTTTGATCTTCTCTGCTTCTGCTCCGGCGGATGTGGAAACCCTTTCCTGGCTCATGGTTATCCTGGCAGCTGTCTGGGCGGCAAAGCGCGTGCCGCAAGAGCGCCTCAGCCTGCTGGCACGCATCGTGCCAGGGACAGAGCCCTTCCAGAAGCAGAACAGGGGCTATGATGAGCACCTGAAGAAGGTTTTTGACCAAAAAATCGACGGCTATCTCACCGTTTTTGAGGAGCTGGAGAACAATCTGCTTGATAACGAAAATCCCCTGTTTCATAAGCAAGTGCACAGCATGGCCGAGCTCCTGAAGAACATGAAAGCCTCCTTCGCCCCCCAGGCTGCTTTCACGAAAGAGCTGGAGGAAGTAATACTTCGCCAGTTCTCCCAAGTTGATTTTTCCCACATCACTGTGCTGCCTACCCTGGACGGCTATGAGATCTATGGGGCCAGGAGGGAACCTTGTTCTGAAAAGGGTTTGTGCCGGGAGATCGCAGGTTTTGCCAGCGGGACGATTGATTCGCAGCGCTACGGCGTGACAAGCAGCTGCCGTGAAAACCAGGTCTGCGGTTTCAGAATATCTCCCTGCCCGAATTTCAAGGTAGAGATCGGCAAGGCCAAAGTGGCCAGCGGAGAAGTGTCGGGCGACAACCAAGTAACCTTTGAGATCGCCTCCAGCAAGGTGGCCATAGTGCTGAGCGACGGCATGGGGGTGGGCCTGAAGGCCCATACGGAAAGCAATGTTACTTTGCGCCTCCTAGAGCGCATGATCAAGGCCGGGTATGACTTAACCGCTGCAGTGTCTCTGATCAACCGCCTGCTGATGCTGCGCAACAAGGACGATATGTTTGTAACAATTGACCTGGTTGTGGTTGATCTTTTCTCAGGACAGCTGGAATTTGTCAAGATCGGCGCAGCTCCGAGCTTCATTAAGCGAGGGCGTGAAGTGGAGATTATCTACAATCACGCACTTCCAGTAGGTGTGTTGTCACAGGTAGATGTTGAATCAGATAGGAGAATGCTCAAAGAAGGCGAAGTGTTAGTTATGACCACCGACGGCGTCTTGGATGCCCAGCGCAACGTTGCCAGGAAGGATGAGTGGATGTGCTGGAACTTGCGGAGGATCCAAGAGTCCGATGATATGTCGGTTATGGCAGAGACAATTCTCCACGAGTGCATCGAGTTGGCGGGGGGCCGCATCGATGATGATATGATGGTGGTGGTGGCACGGCTTGTGCCTGCCGAATCGGAGGAACTGCCAAGCTATAGGAGGGTGCAATCAGGTGCCTTGTGACTTGTTTCCCGTGTTTAAGAAAAATCTTGAGGCCCTGTCTGTAACAACTCAGGACAGAATTTTGGCTGCAGTGAGCGGCGGGCCCGACTCCATGGCCCTGCTTCATCTTCTTTGGCGCTTTAACGCCAGGAAGATCGGCGTCTTTCACTTGAATCACGGTTTTCGGGAGAATGCGTCCCGGGATGCCCAGTTTGTACAGGAGTATGCGGAAAAACTGAACATACCGGCACAGATTGAAACCTATGATATCATGGGTTTCTTGTCGTCAAGCGGCGAGTCAAAGCAGCAGGGAGCCAGAAAAATCCGTTATCAGCTGCTGAGAAACTTTGCAGAAGCCAATGGCTATCATTGCATTGCCCTGGGTCACCACGGAGACGATCAGGCTGAAACTGTGCTGATGCGCATCCTAAGGGGAACTGGTCTGCACGGCCTGGCGGGGATTCCGCCCCGGAGGGGCCCTTTCGTCAGACCGCTCCTGAATGTGTATAAAGAGGATATTATGCAGTACTGCCATGACTTTGAGGTTCCCTACGTGATGGATGAAAGCAATTTTGAGCCCATTTACCTGCGCAACAAGATCCGCCAGGAACTATTGCCCCTCCTGGCTGAACAGTACAATCCCGAGATTATGGCCCAGTTAGTACAGCTTGCCGACTTGGCCCGGGAGGATGAACTGGAGCTGAAGGCCAGGGCTGAACAGATTGCCCGGCAGCATGTCCAATGGAGGCAGGGGCAGGTGCTGTTTCCCCGACGGGTTTTTGCCGAGCTGTCAGTTGCCATGCAGCGGCGGGTGCTGAGACTATTATTGCAGGCCTACAAGGGCAACCTGCTGCAGATTAGTTACAGCCATATTGAAACCTGGCGCCTGATGCTGCTGGAGAACTCCAGTTTTCGCCTCTCCCTGCCCCGGGTTTGGGTTTCAGCCAACGCGAAACATATCTTTGTAGGCGATTTTCTGACGAGGGAATGGGCGCCTGCAGAACTTCAAGCGCCTGGGAAAGTCAGGGCCGGTTACTTCACGATCACGGCAGAAGTCATGTCCAAGGAAGACCTGACTCCAAGGGGCGCCGATTGCGAGGATTTTGATCTGGACAAACTGGCATTGCCCGTACAAGTGCGGCCGCGTAAAGCCGGGGATCGCATGCTGCCCTTCGGGGGAGCGGGCTCCAAAAAGGTGAAAGACCTGTTTATCGATGTACAGATTCCAGTTGAGCAGAGGGACAGCTGGCCTTTGATCTGTGACCGGAAAGACATTTTGTGGATTCCCAAGGTACGCCGCAGTGCCAAGGCGGCGGTTACAGAATCCACTGTTCGGGTGCTCCGCCTGGGGTTGGAATAATGGTTTCAAAGCATTGTCACTCCCAAACCCTTGTGTTATAATTGATTGACGTATCGTTCCATGATTGTGCTCTTGGCTCCGGAAAGGGAGGGCAAAATTTGAATAAACTTTTACGTGGAATCAGCCTGTATTTGCTGATCGCCATTATTGCAGTGTCAATTGTCAGTAATCTTTACTCCCCGGCTGCTCCTGCCAAGGAGCTTTACTACTCGGAGCTGCTGCGTTTTATCGAAGACGATAAAGTAGCCTCGGTAAAGCTTGTCGGGGATCAGCATGTAGAAGGGCGGCTCAAAGACGGGACCAATTTTACAGCACTGGTGCCCATGGGCAAGATGGCAGATATTGCTGACCGGCTGGAAACCAGAAATGTTCAGCTGGAAGCGGAACTGCCGCCCCAGGCTCCTTGGTGGATGGCCCTGCTGCCCAATATTGTTTTCATCGTTGTGCTGGCTTTGTTCTGGCTGTTTATTATGAATCAGATGCAGGGCGGCAACAACCGCGCCATGTCTTTCGGCAAAAGCAGAGCCCGTTTGCATCATGAGGACAAGCGCAGGATTACCTTCGAGCATGTCGCAGGTGTCGACGAGGCAAAGCAAGAGCTGGTAGAAATCGTAGATTTCCTGAAGCATCCGAAGAAGTACAACGAAGTGGGAGCAAAAATCCCCAAGGGAGTCCTGCTGATTGGACCTCCAGGTACGGGTAAGACGTTGCTGGCCCGGGCAGTTGCGGGAGAAGCGGGCGTACCGTTTTTCAGCATCAGCGGCTCGGAATTTGTGGAAATGTTTGTGGGGGTCGGTGCCTCCAGGGTTCGGGATCTCTTTGAGAATGCCAAGAAAAATGCACCGTGCCTCATCTTCATCGACGAGCTTGATGCTGTTGGCCGTCAACGCGGAGCAGGCCTCGGCGGCGGACATGATGAGCGTGAGCAGACCCTCAACCAGCTGTTAGTTGAAATGGACGGCTTTGAGACTAACTCTGGCATCATCGTAATGGCTGCTACAAACAGGGCGGACGTTCTGGACCCGGCTCTGCTCAGACCGGGCAGGTTTGACCGCAAAGTGATAGTAGATCGGCCTGATCTGCAGGGACGTGTTGAAATCCTGAAGATTCACGCCCGCGGCAAGCCGCTGCAGCCTGATGTAGATTTGAAGGTTATTGCCAGGAGAACTCCGGGCTTTTCCGGTGCAGATCTGGAGAATGTGCTGAACGAAGCAGCCATCTTAGCTGCCAGAGCCAGCCGCAGAATTATTACCATGAGTGACATTGAAGAAGCTATTGACAGGGTGCTGATGGGGCCCGAGAAAAAGAGCCGCAAGCTCCATGAGATTGATCGCAAGGTATTTGCCTATCATGAGGCAGGCCATGCAGTGGTAGCCCACTTCTCCGAGCACGGGGATCCAGTCCACAAGGTAACGATTGTGGGCAGGGGAATGGCCGGCGGTTTCACCATGATGCTGCCTGAAGAAGAGCGCTTTGTGTCCAGCCGATCCAAGCTCTTGGATGAACTGGTCAATCTCCTGGGCGGCAGGGCCGCTGAAGAACTGGCCCTCAACGAGATCAGCACCGGAGCTTCCAACGACCTCGAGCGTGTGACCCGCATTGCTCGCAAAATGGTAATGGAATGGGGCATGAGCGCCAGGCTCGGTCCTCTAACCTTTGGTAGGCCCAATGGTGAAGATCTGGTTTTCCTAGGCCGTGATATCTCCAGGGAACGCAATTACAGCGAAGGCGTCGCCGAGATCATTGATGAAGAAGTGCACAAGATCGTTGAATCAAGCTATGAAGCAGCCAAGGAGATCTTGACGAAGTATCGGGATAAACTTGATGCTGTAGCAGAGGCGCTCTTAGAACGGGAGACCCTGAACAGGGAAGAGTTCCTGGCTTTGATGGGGGAAGAGCTTTCAGATCTAGATAAGCCGGAAGTGCCAGAACATGAGATTATCAAACAAGAAGGCGAGACCAAGAGCGAGGTTAGTGAAGAAGTAATCAGGGGTCGCAGTGAGAAGTTAACACCTAGACCTGAGACCTCGATATAAACTTCAACAAAAAAGCAACCCTTCAGCGTGAAGGGTTGCTTTCGCATATGGGCACTATCTTAGATGGGCCGGCATATCACCCAGTATAATGGGGATAATCATCACTTCGCCCTGACGCATGATGGTAACCATAATCTCGTCGCCTGGATTATACTTTCTGATTTCTTCTGCCACATCGTCTGTGGAGAAAATGTCCCTGCCTTCAATGCGTCTGATTACGTCCCATGGTTTTAGACCGGCTTCCGCTGCCGGGGAGCCTTCTACCACATCAACGATCAGGACCCCTTTATTATCAGGTATGCGCAGCTGGCTTGCGAGCTGTTCGTTCATGGTTTGCTGGTAGACCCCCATCCAGGGTACACTGACGCCGCCGGTGGTAATCAGTTCATCCAGCACTTCCTTGGCTACATTGATGGGGATGGCAAAGCCGATGCCCTGGGCCTGTGAGTGGACGGCGGTGTTAATGCCGATGACCTCACCTTTCATGTTGAGCAAAGGCCCGCCGGAGTTGCCGCTGTTAATAGCTGCGTCTGTCTGCATCAGGTTCTTGTAGGTGTTGGGCCTGCCGGTTTCCTGGCTCATGATGGAGATTTCCCTGCCCTTGGCGCTCAGTACGCCAACAGTTACGGTGTGGTGCAGTGCCTCCCCGTAGGGGTTGCCGATGGCAATCGTCCATTCGCCGATCCTGGTTTCATCAGAATCGCCTAGGGGCACTGTGGGGAAGACGTGATTATCCGGGTTAATGATGCGCAAAACTGCAAGGTCCAGGGCATAGTCAGAACCGATGATTTCTGCTTCGTACTCTTTATCAAGACCCGGTACGTCCAGGACGACCTTGATGGTCTGATTCTCGCCTTTATTGCCCACTACGTGCTGGTTGGTGAGGATGATCCCAGATTCATCAATGATAAATCCGGATCCGGCACTTCTGGGCGTGACCGGCTGGCGGCTGGTGAAAGGATCCAGGAACCAGGAATCGAAGAAGAAGTTGAAAAACGGATCCGTGAACCTTTGGCTGGGAACCTGCCGCTCCACTTCAGGCCATACCACAGATAGGAAAACCGTAGCCGGACTGGCCATCTCAGCGATGTCCGCGATGGCATAAGGGTTGTCAACTATGATTGGAGCCGCACTGACAGCAGCCACATTTTCCGCTGCAGGCTGCGGAGCCTCTTCGGCTACCATAATAGTTGATGATGAAAGGTGGCCTATTACGCTGCTGAATGCTAACAATACGCCGACAAGAAGAACTACAGTGACAATACGCCTTTTGTTAAGCATAATAATCCTCCTCTATTTATTTGATTGTGTTTTCTAAATACTTAAATTATAACTTATCCAGCTGAATATATGCAAGGGAGTGGGCCCATGATCCAGCCTGTCAAGTCTATCCAGTGGGGGGAAAAAAGAGCCAAGGCAATTGAAATATTTCCCAAGCTGGACTCCACTAATCAGTTCGCAAGAAGTTTTATTAAAAGTGGGGGTAGATCCGGCACCGTGATCTGGGCCCTGAATCAAACAGACGGCAGGGGCCGCAGGGGCCGCAAGTGGGATGCCGATGAATCATCCCTCACCTTCAGTTTAGTCTGGCAGTGTCCAAAAAGCAAGTTCATGCCGAAGCTGACCCTTGCCGTGGGCTTGGGACTGGTGGAAGCTTTGGTTCCTTTTGTGCCGGATTTGAAACTGAAGTGGCCCAATGATCTTTGGATCGGGGAGAAAAAACTCGGGGGGATTCTGACAGAGACCGTTCATTGCCGGGGAGAACTGTGGATCATCTTGGGGATAGGTCTCAATGTGAACAGTTTGCCAGGGGACAGCGGCAAGAACCCCCGGATCTCCATGCACCAGGCAACAGGCTGCATCTGGCCTCGGCTGGGCGTTCTGCACCTGGCACTGTTGGGAGTGGAAAAGGGTTTTGATCTGGCCGTCAGCCAAGCGGATCTGTCGCCCTTGTTCCGCAGGCACGGGAACTTCTTGGATCGGCCTATCACAGTCTATCATGGGGGCAAGTCCTTCCCGGCAACAGCCAAAGAGGTGCTGCCCGACGGAAGGCTGCTAATTGAAGACGCCCGCGGGGAGCGGGCGCTGATGCCTGAAGAAATATCGGTACGTTTCAATTGATTTTCGCCAATACTGTGGTACAATAGACAAGCAGGGGAGGATATGAGTTCCTGGTGGGCTCCGCAGGCTTCAAACCTGTTTGGGGGGTAACAAGGGTTATCCTCGGTGGGTTCGATTCCCATATTCTCCCGCCAATTGACTGTTTAGGGACGTTTGCCGAGTGTGCGAACGTCTCCTTTTCTTTTTGTGATTTCCTGCGCATCAAAGTACTCCAAAAAGGCCAGGGCAAACTTGCGGCTTGTCCCGAACCGGTCTCTGAATTCGCTGAGCTCGAACCCTTTTTGAAAGGCTTCCTCCTGAAAGATGACATCTAGAACCCCCTCGACAACTTCAGCGGTAGTCCAGTGCTCGTTGGCCAAGGGCACCAAAAGCCCCAGGTGGCTCCCGGCAAAGAGCAGCTCACTTGGGAAGCCCTGTTCCTCCAGGGCGGATTGGGTGAGGGGTTCATAGGGATTCCTGCCTAAGAGCTCCCTTGCTTTCTCCAGCTTTTTCTCCTCTTCAGGGGAGAGTACTACTTGATGGCCTGCACTGCTGATCGATCCTCGCACTTCTTTCAGGTCAGGCATGCCGGCTACAATTTGATCAAAAAGCCTGGAAGGCAGTGCGGTTCCGGCCCGCAGCGTTTCCTTGCTCGGCCCTAAGGCTAAAGGATTGGAGCGATGAAACTCTTCTACGGTGTCCCTCAGGTAGGCTTGGATTTTTCCATACTGGTCCGGTCCCAAGATGTAATCCCCCAGCACCTTCAAGTCAGGGTGGACAATCAGACCTTGCTCCTGGAACTGAGCCCTCGTCCAGTAGGTGCGGTCTTCCGCTTTGAGCAGACTGAGGGTATTCAGGTCGCCGGCGAACTTGGCTGCTAACGCATCCAGATCCAGGCAGGCTTCAGGCTTCTCAAAGGGAAAGAGATGCCGGAGGCGCTTTGGACCTACAAGGCGCAGGTTCCCGCCTCGCACCGGCACTCCTTCTTCGATGAACTGTCCTCCGCCTATGGTCTGCTGCAGCTCACTGTGGCGAAGTATGAAGCGGTCCTTGAAACTGAAGTGGGCCGGGGTTTCCAGTTCGAGCTGGACAAAACCTTCCTGGCCCGGTTCAATCTGGTCAGCTCCGAGAACCTTGACCGAGGTCAGCGTTTCCAGGGTGCCGACATACAGCTTGACCTGCTGGCCGGTTTCCAGCGGCGCAGGGGCCTGGGGCAGAACTCGGACAAAGGAGTTGATCAGGGAAAAATAAGGGCGGCGCCTGGGCAGGGCAAGGTACATGCCCCGGGCCAAGTCGTCCTTTTCCACCCCGGTAAGGTTCACTGCCAGGCGTGAGTGTGCAACACCTTTCTCGACGGCCTTGGTCTGGGTTTGCAGGCCCCGGATCCGCGCGGTGAGACCTGGAGGCTCAACCACTACATCCATGCCGACCTGTAAAGATCCTCCCAGCAATGTTCCCGTCACCACTGTCCCCGCTCCCTTGATCGTAAAGACCCTGTCGATCCACAAGATGGGGTTTTCTGCTTCTTCATTTTGAGAAACAGATGCCAAGAGGTCATTAATAGCCTCCTTGAGCACTTCTATATTAAAGCCGGAGACTGCTGAGACCGGAATGATTGGGAAATCTTTGAGGGAGGTTTCAGCGAGGTGTTCGCGCACATCTGCCTCCACGAGTTCCAGCCATTCAGGGTCCACCAGATCTGCCTTGGTTAAAGCCACCAGACCGCGCCTCACCCCATAAAGATCCAGAATTTCCACGTGTTCCTGGGTTTGAGGCATCCACCCGTCATCCGCGGCAATGACCAAGAGCGTAAAATCGATCTGGCCTACTCCGGCCAGCATGTTTTTCACTAAGCGGTGGTGTCCCGGAACGTCTACGACACCGACATTTCCCCGGGGAAGGGAGAACCAGGCAAAGCCCAGGTCCACAGTCATGCCCCGGTTTTGCTCTTCCTGCAGGCGGTCAGGATTGATTCCGGTCAGGGCAGTAATCAATGTTGTCTTGCCGTGGTCGATGTGCCCGGCTGTACCCATTATGAACATGCTTGCACACCACCTTGGAGCAGAGAAATAATCAGTTCGTCCTGGGAAGGCAGGACGCATCTGGGATCAAGGAGCACCCGATCATGGACAATTCTGCCCATGACGGGAGGGGTGCTTTGGCGCAGCCAACGAGCCAGTTCGGTGCTGGAAAGCTCAGGGGCTCGCAGCGCTAAAGCCCAGGATTCAATGCCTTGGCCCGGCAGAGAACCTCCGCCCATGGTGGATTCCGTACGAACTACCTCGCCCTGCAGCCCTGGGCCTAAATGGCTGAGCCACTTTTCCGCCCGCTCCTTCAGCACCTTTGGATCCAGACTGGCCATCGCCCAGAGGGGCAGCCTGCCGTAGTCCTTGTTCAAGTGCAGTTCCAACACTGCTTCCAGTGCCAGGAGGGAGAGCTTGTCAATGCGGAGGGCCCGGAGGAGGGGATCTCTTTTGATAATATCCACCAGATCCTTGCGGCCGCTGATGATGCCCGCCTGGGGTCCGCCGAAGAGCTTGTCCCCGCTGTAGGTGACTATATGGCTGTGTTTCAGCGCACCGGGAACCAAAGGCTCGCTAAAGGGCGGGAAGGCACCGCTGCCGATGTCTTCGATGAGGAGCAAACCCCGTTCCCTCGCGAGCTGAGCCAGCTCCTCCCGGGGGACGCTCTCAGTGAAACCAACCATGGCGTAATTGCTCGGGTGAACCAGGAGAATGGCCCTGGTCTGCTCGGTGATCGCATTGGCGTAATCGCTGAGGCGGGTGCGGTTTGTGGTGCCCACTTCCTTGAGAATACAGCCGCTGGCGGCCATTACCTCAGGCACCCGGAAACCTCCGCCGATTTCCACCAGCTGACCCCGGGACACAATCACCTCCCTGCCTGCCGTAAGCGCCTTTAGGGCAACCAACACT
>FZPS01000181.1_pt145 | contig 11107 bp, 11 predicted proteins | sample 1817821 | NCBI WGS metagenome assembly FZPS01 (sample SAMEA104158645, study PRJEB21678) | metagenome | place: Germany | collected 2015-04-21 | reverse complement strand
ACTTAAGACTACATATTAATCACTAACTCATGGTTTAAAAGAGCATCAGGCAGGCTCTATAAAGAAGGTATTATCACAATACCAAACTAAAAAATAGAATCAAAGAAAATGGACATAGTCTTGAGCTAATCTTAGTTCAAGTTTTTGTTTACTTTATTAAATAATTGTAATATTATGGGTATAAGATAGGTAGCAAGAAAGATTCTATTTATATTTATTTGGATGTGATTATGATGAAAAAGAGAAAAGGTTCAACCTTAGTCATGGCCTTGATGGTTTTTTCAGTCCTAATTATCTTTTCAACTTTTACAGTAAGCTCAATGGTTACAGAAAACAAGCAATCAATATATCATCAACATAAAACTCGAGCCTATTATGTTGCTAGAAGTGGAGCTGAGGCAGTGGAAACTGCCATTAGAAAGTTGTTTATTGATGATGACCCGACAGATAGGGAGGCTCTGATAGCAAATATTTCTACGACTCCTGATAAGGTTTTAGAGGAAACTACTCAAGATTATAAGCTTGATGTTGATATCTGGAAGGAAGATGTATCTAGTGATAAAATCAATATACTCATAAATTCTACTGCAAGTGCTAATGAGACTTCAGAGGGTGTTACAAAAGTACTTCCTATTGATGTAACAAGTGGAGAGGATGAGCTTATTAGCTTTGGTGATAAACCTATAATTGCATTAAATAGCGCATCACAAAACCTAATAGATAAGGGTTGGGTTGAGATAGTTGGAGAAGAAGGTAGATCAAAATATCCAGAGTATGTATTCCAGTATCAATCATATGGAGAAGCTTTTAATAATGCAGAGGGGGATATTAAACATAATATCTATGGTAATTGGACTATTTCTAATAATGCTACATGGGGAAGTGAAGGAAGAAATACCGTTTATTTTATTGATGGAGATGTAATTATTGATTCTAAAAACAGCAATATAAATGTGTTAGGTAAGGTAGATATATATGTTAGAGGTACTTTCAATATTAAGCAAGATATCCATATCAATAAAGATGGCCTAAGTGATAACTTGAATATATATGTTTATAATACTAATAATAATGAGTATGGTCTAGAAGCTGGTAGGGGTAAGAAAATTGACTTTACATTCTATGGAAATTTTTATGTTAATACAGGTGTGACCCACTTAGATGGTCACAAGGTAGATTATAAAGGAAATATCATCTCAAACGGTGATAAATTATACTTTAAGACACAAGATAACTCTGGACAGCACCATGTGTATATAGGTTTGGTTTATGCCCCTAATTCCGACATGGAACTAGACGTTCAGGGGAATAGTGCATATAATTACTTTGGCTATATAGTCGGAAATAATATTGAGCATGCTGAAAAATTGTCCGATAAAACAATATTTGATAAGAATATCCCAGGTGGTGGAGTTTCAATACCTCCAATCTATGTAGAAGGCAAACCAGTATTTAGTATCAATAGCCCTGGTTATTATAAATAAGGTGATGATATGAGAAGGCGAAGGGGTTTAACACTCATAGAATTAATAATTTCCATCGCTATAGTGGGCATTATATCTATAGCTATCTTAGGTATTTTCTCAGCTGGGACTAAAAACATGGTAAGGTCAGATGATAGGACTAAAAACACACTTAAGGGCAAGGACAAGACCGATGACTTAATCATCAAATTAAATGATCCTTCAGTGGACCCTGATAGCTTAGTTGAGGACGATGTAAATATCCAAGACAGTGAATTTGATGTTGATCTACCAGGAGTAGAAGATACTATAAATGTAAAGGGAAAGACATTAGAAATAATCACAACTGACGAAACGGGAAATACTATAAAAATTGAAACATTTGTACCGGATGATTTGGAGAGTGGTGCTAGTGAAGGTTCATAAGAGGACAAGAAAAGGATTAACTTTAATAGAGGTTATTCTTACTATTGCAATAATGACTATTATTGGTCAAGCCCTCTATTCCATCTATCATGTAGGTACTAAATCATTCGAAATTAACAGGGACATGGGATTTACTCAGCAGGATGCTAGGCTGATATTGGAGAATCTAAATAATGAAATGAGGACAGCCAAGGAAGTATCTACAGATATAATAGATTTTGGTAACAAATACAGTTCCATAGTAAAGGATGGAAATGTGTTAAAGAAGATATCCTATGTAATGAATGAATCAGGGGATTTTGTAGAAGACTCTACTAAAATACTGGGGACCAATATAAATATGTTAAACTTCAAACCAATAGACCAGAACCCTGAAGATATCAATATTGAATATATCACTGATATGATTTCAGTGGAAATAGTAACAAATGAAGAGAACGTGAGTAGATCTTATACCATGGATATAAGGCTTGAGAATGGTAACATCATTAAATATAGTACGAATGAACTCGGGGAGTATAATCTTCCTGAAACTATAGACAGGATTTATTATACTAAATACGATGAATGATATAGAGGAAGGATTTAAGGTAATATCATATTAGGGTTTGGGGTGAAGGCCAATTAATAGAATCAATTTTATCTTCCAAAACCAGGACAATATCAAGATAAATGCCTATAAATGGGTACCCAGCGGTGATATTAAAGGGATAGTCCAGATAAGCCATGGTATGAATGAATATATCCTAAGATATGACTATTTCGCCAAGGAATTAAACAGGCATGGCTATCTGGTATATGGACATGACCATCGAGGGCATGGTAAAACCGCTGCTAACATAGAAGATTTAGGCTATATAAGTGATAATGACGGCTTTATAGATATGGTTGAAGACATGCGTCTCATGACTGATATAATCAGGGAGGATAATCCGGATACAGATATCATCCTTTTCGGCCATAGTATGGGCTCCTTCTTGAGCCAGAGGTATGTCCAGATTTATGGAGACCTTATAGATGGCCTTATTCTATCAGGTAGCAATGGAAGGCCAGTACCAGTATTGGGTCTTGGTATTATATTATCTAAATTGGCAATGAAGATAAAGGGTAGAAGGGCCAAGATTGAATTCTTCGATGATTTAACATTTTATGGCTATAATAAGAGAATCAAGCCTCTTAGGACCAAGTTTGATTGGTTGTCTAGGGATATAGATGTTGTGGACAAGTATATTGAAGACCCCTACTGTGGCAATCTCTTTACTGTATCCTTTTTCCACGATTTATATCTAGGCCTAAGAAGGATTCATATAAATGACAATATGGAAGGGACCCCAAAGAATCTTCCTATCTATATACTGGCAGGGGAAGATGATCCTGTGGGATACTATGGTAAAGGAATCGTAAATCTCTATAATATTTACAAGGATTTAGGTATATTAAACCTTTCATATAAGCTTTACGAGTCAGGTAGACACGAAATGCTGAATGAAATCAATAAGGATGAAGTAATAGGAGATATAATAACCTGGTTGACTAATAATATCAAGAATTAAACTATTTAGGGACCCTATACAAAAACATTCATTTATGCTATGATACAATGGTGCATATTTGAATGTTTTTTATTGGGAGGAAATAGATGAAATTTTGGAAGGATAAGGTATTCTTAAAATCAATGATAGCCATTGCCCTACCTATGGCTATGCAAAACTTAATATCAACATCTGTGAACATGGTAGATACCTTGATGATTACCAGTTTAGGGGAAGCTAGTCTAGCAGCTGTAGGACTGGCAAACCAGGTATTCTTCTTCTATGCTCTATTAACCTTTGGGATTAACAGTGGCTCTTCCATCTTTATATCCCAATACTGGGGGAAGGAAGATGTTATCAGTATTAGGAGGATTTTAGGTTTAGCCCTTTTTATAAGCACTATTTTAGGAATCATATTTACTATTGTAGCCTTCTTCTTTCCGGGATTTTTAATGAGGATTTTTATAGATGATGCTGAGGTTATAAGCTTAGGAGCTGGATATTTAAGGCTAGCATCCCTTTCCTATATCATAACCGCCATAAGTTTTGCCTATAATGTGGCCTTAAGAAGTACAGGTAGACCAAATATTCCAATGATATCGTCCCTTATATCTTTTATTACCAATGTAATATTCAACTATATCCTGATATTTGGTAAATTAGGTTTTCCTGCCCTTGGGGTTAAGGGAGCAGCTATAGGAACCATAATAGCCAGGATTGCAGAGGTAAGCTTCCTGATATACACAGTATATAAGACAAGGGGAGTGTTGGCTGCAGGCGTTAGAGAATTAATCGATTGGAACAAGGAATTCATTAATAGATATATAAAGACTGTATCTCCAGTTATATTCAACGAAGGATTTTGGTCCTTGGGTCAGATCATGTATGCTATAGCTTACGCAAGCATTGGTAGGGAGGCTAGTGCTGCTATTCAGCTGACCACAACTATTCAAAATGTCTTTTTCGTTTTAATTAGGGGACTGGCCAATGCCTGTACTGTAATGATAGGGAATAGGATTGGAGCAGGTAAGCAGGACGAAGCCTATGACTATGCTATTAAATTTATTACCATAGCCACCCTTTTGGGCTTAACCTTGGGAGCCATAATGGCCTTAACTCCTGATTTGACCTTAAGCATATTTAAAATTGAACCAGATCTTTATGAAGTTACTAGGAAAATACTAATTGTAATGGGAATCACATTTTTTATTAGAACCTATAATTCTACTGTAATAGTAGGGGTCCTTAGGGGTGGAGGGGATACGAACTTTTCCCTATATCTGGAAATGGGGGCTATATGGCTAGCTGGAGTTCCCTTGGCCTTTATAGGAGCAAAACTATTAGGTCTACCAGTATATCTAGTATATCTCTTGGTCACTTTAGAAGACCTTACCAAATTGATAATATCACTTCCTAGGGTCCTATCAAAAAAATGGATAAAAGATGTAACATAGATAAAATCCTCTCTAATTTAGAGAGGATTTTATTATCTAGGAATACAGATTACTTGACCTATTTGTAGGTTGTTTGGATCTATTCCTGGATTTATTCTCATTATGGCTTCTACAGTAGTGTTGAACCTAATTGCTAAAGTGTATAGAGTGTCTCCAGCTCTGATAGTATAAGGTTGTGAACCAGGTGGACAAGTTGGTGGTGGAGGTGTTCCACAATTAACTCCCAAAGCAGTCCAAGTCTGGATACCTACAATACCATCTACTACTAGGCCACGACTTCTTTGAAATGCCATAACTGCAGCCTGGGTTTGGTTACCAAAGATTCCATCTATTGGACCCGGGTTAAATCCATGGGCCAATAAGAGGCGCTGAAGCTCAATCACTGATGCTCCCCTGCTACCTATTCTTAGGGTCGGACATGGTTGAGGAGGTGGTGTAGCAGTGGGTATACATATAACTTGGCCAACAAATAATCTATTTGGATCTACACCTGGATTAGCCCTTATGATAGCGTCGACGGTAGTATTATACCTAATAGCCAGATTATAATAGGTATCACCGGACCTTATTACATAAGGGAAAGTACCAGGGCCACAACGTTGTTGAGTATTTTGCATATTAAATCCTCCTTTACAGCATAATATCCTACTTAGAATATTATATTCATAAATAAAATTTATGTTCTAGATAATATAGGACTTAATTATTGTAAATGTGATAAGATAAAGTTAAGAAAAAAGATGAATCATCTTCGGAGGTTGTTATGGAAATAGGAAATATAATAGAAGGTCATGTGATTGACTTCACGCATGAAGGTAAGGGCTTACTTAAACATGATAACTTAGTTATCTTTGTAGAAGGAGCTTTAATAGCCGATAAGGTTAAGGTGAGAATAGATAAGGTAAAGAAAAACTATGCTATTGGTAGCCTAATGGAGATTATAAAACCATCAAGGGATAGGGTCCCTTTGGATTTTGAATTAAGGGAAAGTGGGGGAGCTATACCCCTGATAGAATATAGTTACCAAAAGCAGCTCCAATGGAAGAAAGACAAAATCAAGAATGATTTGGGAAAAATAGCAGGATTAATAAATGTACCTATAAATGACACCTTAGGAATGGATACTCCCTATAGATATAGAAACCATGTTCAGATTCCAGTAGGAAAGATAAAGGGGAAGACAGCAGTTGGCTTCTATGAAGCAAATAGCTCTGAAATCGTAGATATGGAAGGGACTATACTTCTGCCAGAGATAGGAAATAGGGTGCTAGAGTTAATAAGGGTATGGATTGATAAATTTGGTATAGAACCCTATAACAAGAGAACAAAAACAGGAGTCCTTCGCCATATTGGGATTAGAATAAATAGGGATAACCAGCTAATGGTTATCTTAGTTACAGGTAGCACTAATATACCCAAGGTTAGTGAATTAATCGATTTATTAAAAGATGAGAATGTAATAAGCTTATATCAAAATATAAACAAATCCAATACCTCTATTACCTATGGTAGAAAATATGTAAAGCTATATGGTCAAGACTCTTTAGTAGATTACCTAGGTGATTATAAATTCAATATCTCACCCAATTCATTCTTCCAAATCAATAGGAGTCAGACGGAAATCTTGTATAATAAGGCAGTGGAATACCTTGAATTGGCTGAAGAGGATATAGTGTATGATTTGTATTGTGGAATAGGCTCAATCTCCTTATTTATTGCTAATAAGGCTAAGAAGGTATATGGAATAGAAACAGTTCAAGAGGCAATTGAAGATGCTAAGAAAAATGCCAAACTAAATGATATAGACAATGTAGAATTCATAGTAGGTAAGACGGAAGAGGTCTTCCCCAGGATGACTAAAGAGGGAATTACGGCTAACAAGATAGTTCTAGACCCACCAAGAAAAGGTAGTGATCAGGATACCCTTGAGGCCATAGTGAAACTTAATCCAGAAAGAATAGTCTATGTATCATGTAACCCTTCAACCATGGCTAGGGATGTTAAATACTTAGTGGGGAATGGATATAGAGTCATGGAAGTGCAGCCAGTAGATATGTTTCCTCATACGGCGCATGTTGAGAGTATAATTCTGATGACGTATTGTGGTTCAGGGGGCGAAAAGTAGAAGTTGACCACAACATATAGTGGTTCAAGAGTGATTTTGGAGCAAAAAATGAGCGAAAAAACACCGTTTTTTGACCCCTGTTTTTGGGGTGCTTTATAGATGACATAGGGTAAAAAGAGTGATGACATTATAAAGGTGGAAAAATTGATGGCTCAGAAAGAGGGAGAAATAATCCTCTGGGATGATAAGAATTTTATATAATCTAATGTAGTGGTAGTTGTTTTGAAACAGCTACCACTATAGTTTTTTAATAGTTTGAAATTTTATTTCAAACTATTATAGAACCTACAATATTTGTGTTTTTAAAATAGGTTTGTATAGAAATCACCCTTTTATGGTATTAATGTCGTAATAGATGGTTTTGAGATATTTCAAATAATATAAAAAACACTTGAATAAATGCTCATATAACTATTGACATATGAGAAAAACAATAATATAATAAATACACAACGTATGAATGCTTGCTCAAGTATTCAGATGAAATGATTTAAAAAGAGGTGATAATATGACTGAAAAATTTAATTCAATTGAAAGATGTGACTGCAATGTAATTCATGAGGATATTGTAAATCAAGTTAGAGATAAAATGCCTCAAGAAGAAAGCCTTTATGATCTAGCAGAATTATTTAAAGTATTTGGAGATTCAACACGAATCAGGATATTATGGGCTTTACATGAAGCTGAAATGTGTGTTTGTGATATCGCTGTATTACTTAACATGACACAATCAGCAATTTCCCATCAGCTGAGAGTCTTAAAACAAGCTAATTTAGTGAAAAACAGAAAAGAAGGGAAAGTAGTATATTATTCATTAGTTGATGATCATGTAAGAGAAATATTTGACCAAGGTCTAATTCATATCAACGAGAAGTAGTTATGCGGTAGAATAGAATATTTTTTGAAGATATTTGGGCATATATTTAAGTCTTCATTTCAAATGAGCAATGCTTCAAGAAAATTTGAAAAAGACTTGTAGTATTCAAAATAAAATTACAAATAATATTTAGGAGGATTTAATAATGAAAAAGAAATTTATACTTGAAGGTTTAGATTGTGCAAATTGCGCGGCAAAAATGGAAAAGGCTATTAATGAGCTTGATGGAGTGAAAGAAGCTACTGTTAACTTTATGACCACAAAACTCGTTATTGATGGTGAGGATGAAAAAATGCCAACAATAATAGCAGAGGCCGAAAAAATAGTTAAAAAAATTGAACCCGATACAACTATGAAAAAGGCTTAAAGGAGGCTGTTTAGTATGACAAAACGACTATGGCGAATAATAATTGGTGCAGCCGTGTTAGTTGCAGCAACAATTATTAATTTTAATAATGAATGGTTACAGATTGCTCTCTTTATAATAAGTTACATTATTGTAGGCGGAGATGTTGTAAAAAGAGCTGTAAAAAATATTTTTAAAGGTCAAGTTTTTGATGAAAACTTTTTAATGAGTATTGCAACAATTGGTGCATTTTTTATTGGTGAGTATCCTGAAGGTGTTGCAGTTATGCTGTTTTATCAAGTTGGAGAACTGTTTCAAAGCTATGCAGTTGGCAAGTCGAGAAAGTCAATTGCAAGCCTTATGGATATTCGACCAGATTATGCAAATGTTAAAAAAGGCGATGAACTTGTCAAAGTTGACCCAGATGAAGTACAAATTGGAGATATTATTGTAATTAAAGCAGGAGAAAAAATTCCTCTTGATGGCAAGGTAATTGAGGGAAGTTCAATGATTGATACATCGGCACTAACAGGCGAATCTGTTCCTCGTGAAGTAGAAGTTGGAAGTGATATCCTAAGTGGGTGCATCAACATTAATGGGGTTATTACAGCGGAGGTTACCAAGGAATTTGGAGAATCTACAGTAAGTAAAATTCTTGATTTAGTTGAAAATGCAAGTAGTAAAAAATCCAATTCAGAACAATTTATTACGAAGTTTGCGAGATATTATACACCGGTTGTGGTTATAATTGCAGTTTTTCTAGCTATTATACCGCCTCTTGTTATAGACGGGGCGACTTTTAGTGATTGGATATATAGAGCACTAGCATTCCTTGTGGTATCCTGTCCGTGTGCTTTAGTTATTTCAATTCCTTTGAGTTTCTTCGGTGGAATAGGTGGAGCTTCAAAAAAAGGTATTTTAGTCAAGGGTAGTAACTATTTAGAGGCTTTAGCAGAAACTGAAATTGTTGTTTTTGATAAAACTGGAACACTAACGAAAGGTGTATTTAATGTACAGGAAATTCATCCAGAAGGAGTTTCCAAAGAAGAGCTACTAGAATTAACTGCATATGTGGAAAGCTATTCCAATCATCCGATTTCACTTTCACTGAAACGTGCATATGGCAAAGAAATAGACAATGGACGTATTTCAGATGTAGAAGAGATATCAGGTCATGGTGTTATTGCAACAGTAGATGGCAAAAAGGTTATGGCAGGAAATATCAAACTTATGAAAATGATGGATATCCCTTATTTCAAGGGAGAGCTGATCGGTACTGCTGTACATGTTGCTGTTAATAACAAATATATAGGTTATATTCTAATTGCCGATGAGGTAAAGGAAGATTCAGCACAAGCAATCAAGGAACTTAAGGCAGCTAATATTAAACAAACAGTTATGTTGACAGGTGATAATAAAAGTGTTGGTTCAAAAGTTGCTAAAGAGCTTGGTCTTGATAAGGTTTATGCAGAACTATTGCCAGCAGACAAAGTTGAAAAACTAGAAGAATTATTTTCGCAAAAATCTAAAAAAGGTAAACTTGCTTTTGTTGGTGACGGAATCAATGATGCACCTGTATTAGCCCGTGCAGACATTGGAATAGCAATGGGTAGTTTAGGTTCTGATGCAGCCATTGAAGCTGCTGATATTGTAATTATGACTGATGAGCCATCGAAAATTGCTACTGCAATGAAAATTTCTAAAAAGACACTAAAAATTGCACATCAAAACATAGTATTTGCAATTGGAATAAAAATAATTGTTCTTATTTTGAGTGCTTTTGGAATAGCTACTATGTGGGCAGCTATATTTGCAGATGTAGGTGTAACTATCATCGCAGTATTAAATGCTTTTAGAGCTTTGAATGTAAAGAATCTATAAACTATTTTTCCTATTCACCCCTTGAATGATACCGATAATTGACGATACAATCAAGGGGTATTTTTTAATTTAAAAACTATGAATGAAAATTGGTTGGGATTTACCTTGAATTAAATGGTTTTAAAGATATGGAGGTTATGTAATTGAAAGTTATTGATGAATGTTGCTGTGAATGTATCACACAAAATTTAAATAGAACAAAGGAGAGTTGCCCTGTCTGTAATAATGAAGGAGTAACAGTTAGTAGGATAACCGTTGAACACTTGGTGACAGATGATTATCGTAATGCCGTTGATGGAGATCAATATAAGATATGCATGAATGAGGACTGCGACGTTATTTACTATAACTTAGATAAAGAAATAAAATTCTTAAAAGACCAAGTTAGGGTTCCTATCTGGTTTAAGAAAGATGCAGATCCTAAGTATGCTTGTTATTGCAGCAAAGTCACAGAAGATCAGGTAATTGAAGCAGTTGTAAAGCATGGTGCGAAAACCGTTAAAGAAGTAAATGCCATAACTGGAGCAATGAAAAATTCGCTTTGTAAGGAAAACAATCCTTTGGGGGTATGTTGTCATAAGATTATTCAGGAAGCCATTGATAAGGGATTAACCATGAAATGATTTGAGTTGATATGTTCTCACGAACAGACAAAACCGTTGATATCTTCCCACAAACGAGAGCCAATGTTGGATATGTTTCCAACTACGAGTGTGGATATGTTCCCCTTAACCATAGGGGTTGAGAACGCAGTTTTGATAGCTATCAAGGCAACTCGAAACATGTTGAAGTGGTTAGTTTGATTGAAAGGCAATAAAACATAGTAATATCAATAGATAGCGGCGGGTTGAGCATAGAATGTGCAGATAACATTTGAGAGACTGTGAAATAATTTGTGTATGAGTAATCCTCCTCTTAAGGTAAAATATAATTATCTTAAAAGGAGGATTTTCTAATGGCAAGAAAAAGACCAGAAAGAAAAAATCAAAAATTATTAGATTTA
>FZPS01000069.1_pt27 | contig 11108 bp, 7 predicted proteins | sample 1817821 | NCBI WGS metagenome assembly FZPS01 (sample SAMEA104158645, study PRJEB21678) | metagenome | place: Germany | collected 2015-04-21 | reverse complement strand
ACAGCTTGCGGATGCCGTAAGCAGGATGCGCCGCCCTGATCTTAAGCACCTCGTCCACAATCATCTGCTCGTATTCCGCAACCTTCTGGGAGGATGCCAGGGTCTCATAATACCAGGACTTGCTCTTGTTGAGATTCTTGCAGATGGCGCTCATGGACGCTTTGACAGAAGCCGCTCCAGCGTTCTTCTTTGCTCGGGGGACAGCCTGGAAAGTGAAGTTTTTTTTTCGGCATCGCTGATGTTCTCGTTGACCACCTCCACATAGCTCTGAAGGCAGATATTGTGCAGGGTGACAGAGGCCAAGGCGGACTCCAACTCCTTGATCCGCTCTTCTTTCTCTTTCAGTATCGATTTCTCGTCTTTCATCTCAATCCTCACGTATCTTCTTATTACTTGATCCTTTCCGTATTTGCGGAGCCACTTGTAGATCGTGGTTCTGCCATTGATTTCATAAAGACGGGTTGCCTCTGCTATTGTCAACCTTCCTTTATCAATCTCCTGAACTACTTTCAACTTGAACGCCTCACTGTAGCGAAGCGTTACTTGGGCGATGGACTGTTTAGCCATTTTTTTACTCCTTATTTTAGTCCACCTTTTTCAGGACACCTCACGCCGAACCGCCTTGTTCCACCTTTTCACCTTTCCACATAATAATCACAACCTTCTTCATAATCCTTCATAGCGCCCTCCCTTGCTGCGACTGGCTTTGATGCCATCATCCTTAGGTCATCCTTATAAATTATAAGGTTGACCCCAGGAAGACCCACGCCGGAGAGGTGGATGCAAATGAGACCCATCCCCTCATAATATATAGGTGCTACGATAGGTGGAATGGATAATAGAACGCGGATGACAGGATCGACTGGATCAGCAGGATATAGATTGGAAAAGACCATTGTTGAAAGGGTGGTAAGTGACCCGACTATATACCGTGTCATCACAAGGGGGGTGGCAAAGTCCGTTTGCCACAGAGACCGGAGGTCTCTCCCCAACAGGCAACTCCGTCGCCTCTGCCGAACAGACTTCGGCAGCCCGACCATGAAACAGACCAAACCAGACTATATACCGTGTCATCCCGGGCAAGCGCATGCTTGACCCGGGATCCAGTCTTTTGGTAACAGCCGTGGAAAGGTGAAATGGTGGAATGGGAACCCCTGTTGTAATAATCCAGGTTAAAAAGTATCACCCACGCCCCTCATACGCTCATCGCTCATTGATCGCTGAATGACCGCTGACCAACCGCTGAGCGGGCTTTTGGCCGGGCGTCAATGGTTTGTCGGTGGGACATCAAGGTATGATGGCGATTCGCCTGCCTTATCACGCGTGGGGCTCTTTTTTCCGTATGAGTAATATAGAGCCCAGGCGTCGGGTGGAGATTTACAGCCAGTTAAGGCCCTATGAACTCCATGCTGGCTGAGTTGGGATTTTAAGCCGGCAAGGAAGCTTGCATGGATTGCGCCAAACCCCGAGGCCGGCTGACTTCAAACGGTCTTGCCAAATGGCTTTCCCCGGGGAAAACACAAAGCCCGGAAATGCTCCCGGGCTCTGCGTATTATGTTATTCCCCAAGGTTATTTTAACAAGACCATGCGCTTGCTCTGGCTTTGCCTGCCGTCGCTCAGGCGATATTGGTAAACACCCGAGGCCATCGGGTTTCCGTCCTTGTCCCTGCCATCCCAGGTAAAGGTGTGCATGCCTTTTTGTAAAACACCGTCGTGCAGGGTGTGGACAAGCTGTCCCCTGATGTTGTAGATGTTCAGTGAGTAGGGGCGGGCGTTGTCCTTGATGGATAGCCGGATAGTGGTGCTGGGGTTGAACGGATTGGGGTGGTTTTGCAGAAGGTCAAAGGAGTTCAGGGAGGGAGCCGTGGGATCGGAGTTCGAGACAGTCTCACAGCTCAGCTTTTGAGCAAAGATACCCAAAATCTCGGTTTTCCCGCTGGAACGCCCATCCGCCCAGATAACGTAGGCATCATTGCCTTTGGTCACCACAAGCGGCTCATACTGGGATTTACCCGCGTCGCAGAGGATATTGCCGCCGGCCTCGCCCACAAAGCTTCCGTCGGCATTGATGTATTTGTAATAGATGTCGGCTTCGATGCTCAGATACTCGGTCCAGGCGATCGCCATTCCGCCGGAGCTGAAGCGAGCCAGGCTGGGGTTGGCCTGGGTGCTGTCTTTCTGAACCACAAAGTGTCCCAGGTCTCCCCACATCGGCGAGCCGGAAAGCGAGTAGCGGCTGGCGACGATATCGTGGTAACCGTCGATATTTTCGCAGAAGGCGAACACGACTCCGTCACTCCAGACATCCGTATTGGCGATCACAGCCTGTTCCTGTTCCCGCGAGTAATCCGCGAGATTGACGCCAAGCGGTTCCCATTGACTCTGTCCGCTGGGGGATATGAGTTGGCCGTAATAATTGGAAACAAAGTCGGTGCGTTTGTCCCTCCACATCACAAAGATCCCTTCATCCGTGAGGGCGGAGATCGCCGTGCGCTGTTCGTTGTCCCAGGAATTGTAGGTGCTGACAGGCATGCCTTCCGTGGGCCAGCCTGTATCGGCCTGGCCTTGGGCGTCCACTTTCTTGATGTAAACGCTTTGGGTGTATTCCGCGGTGTTATAGCGTTCCCAAATGAAGTAGGACCCTTTCATGTCGTTCAGGATACATTCGTTGCTCTGTTCCGCCGCAGATATCGAGGATATTTTGACCCCGTCTTCGCCCCACATTTTCTGGCCATTTTGGATCATCTGGCCATATACGTGATAGATGAAACTGGTGCCGGCCAGATGATCGTAGTTTGACCAGCCGATGTAAAAGGCGTCCAAATCCGCGTCATAGGTAATGCGGGGGTCTTTCTGGCGGACTGGGTTGTTCGACGTGATCTCGAGGCCGGTATCGCCCCAGAGGCGGTTCCCGTTGGCATCCAGCAATTGAGCGTAGATCTGGGGGTTGTGCCCGCGTTTGTCCTCCCAGACGACAGCTATCCTGCCATCCGGCGTCACAAGGGCGTGGGGCGTGATCTGGTCAGCGCCAGTCTGGAGGGTAATAGGCCTGCCGTTCTCTTCCAGCAGGGTGTTGCCGTTGAAATCCAGGAACTGGAAATAGATCTGATAACCCAGGTTGGCAAAACGGGTGTCCTGCCAGATGACGACCAGGTCGTTGGCCCTGGGAAGGATCTGGTAGTTTCCCAAGGGAGCGTCGCCGCTGAGGCCCCAGAACACCAATTTGCCGTTATTTTCCAACAGTGCCGTTCCGGCGGCGTTGTAAACCTGATAGTAGATGCCCACGCTGCCGTCGCGGATGTCCATCCAGTTGATGAAGACGTTGTCGCCAGACACTTTTACCAGAGCGCTGTTTTGCTGGTTTACGGCGTTGCATACAGGCCTTCCGTTGGCTTCCCAGAGGGCGTTTCCGTTGGCGTCCAGGTGTTGGGCGTAAATATCGTCGTTGGGCGAGTTGCCGTTACGGAAATCATCCCAAACAATGTAGCAGCCGCCATTGCTATCCGCGTCGAGGCGCGCTCCGGATTGGGCAAACTCCGCAACCCCAAAGGCCACTCCACCGGCTCCCCAAAGCAGGTTGCCGGCGGCGTTGATCTTCTGCGCGAAAAGGTCGGGGTTCTGGTCATCCAGGCGGAAGTCTTCCCAGACCACCACCACGGCGTTGTCTGAAGTGCCAACGATGCGGGGGTTGCGCTGGGGACAGAAAGACGGGGTACCGGAATCGCCAAAGACGATAAAGGGATCAGACCACAAAGTCTGACCCGCGATGTTCACTTTTTGGGCGTAGATATCGGGATCGGCGTTGCGCTGATCCTCCCAGGTGAAAACAAACTCGCCGGGAGCTATGGGAGCCATGCGCACCTTGCCCTGATTGCCGGGGGCGTCGGTGAGAACCAGAGTCTGGGGCCAGACCATGTTGCCGTTGGCGTCGAAGCGTTTGGCATAGATGTCCTCCGCGCCCACGTAGGAGTGGGTGTAGGCTATCATCAGGCCGCCTTCCCCATCCGGGAGCATGGTGTTCTGCTCTTCGTCCCCAGGCCCGTTGGCAATGGGGATGCCGTTCACCGCCCAGACCGGATTGCCGTTGGCATCCAGACGCTGGCCGTAAAGGTCTTTGCTCGGGTTGCGGGAATCAGACCAGACAATGTAGGCGCCGCCCGCGTTGTCAGGTTCGATATTGAGCGAGATCTGGGTTCCGGTGTGCACGCAGACAGGCTTGCCTCCCATCTGCCACAACAGGGAGCCTTGATTGTTCACTTTCTGGGCATAGACATTTCCATCGGGATCGTCCGAAAAATCTATCCAGGCGATGATATAGTTGTTGTCGCTTGTGCGGGTGATGACGGGGTCTTCCTGGCGGTCGTGCTTCCCGTCCACCAACAGGGGTTCCCCCCAACACATGTTGCCGTTGGCGTCCACTTTCTGGGCCCACAGGTCGCGTTCCCCCAGCTTGGTGTCAGACCACACATAAATGGCTCCGCCGTCGCTGGTTTCGATGCCGGTGCGGAACCATTCGATGTTGGTCCCCTGCCGGATAGCCACAGCTTCATCCCATAAAACCGCGGCCGACAGGGAGAAACAAGTTCCCAATATGATCAACAAGATGACGATGTTTTTCACAGGTCACTCCTTAATATTATATAAATAGTCAAGCGTGTAAATGTATATCACACAAAATTCCAGTTATGATCATGCAATAAACCTTCCAAAAGAGCCGTTTTAAGTTAAGCCATGGTGACGGGGGCTTGATAAGCCGGAAGACAAGAACACCGTCCTGCCCGCGATAACGGTCTCCCTGAGCTGGTATTCGTGGCCGCAAAAGCAGAGTTCCGAGGCAAGGTCGTTTTCTCCATCCAGCGGTTTGGGAAGGTTTAAGAGGATGAAGTCCGCTTCTTTGCCGCGTTCCAGCGATCCTATCCTGTCCTCCAAACCCAACAGGGCGGCGTTGCCCAGGGTGAGGTGCCAGATCAGGCGGGCAGGTAACAGCGGATGGGCGCTTTGCCGAAAGTTTGCCATCTTGGCGTGATAGAGCATGTTGGGCGTTGTCCCTGCCGCGACATCGCTGCCAATGCCGATGTCGATGCCATGCAAGGAGATATCCCGATAGGGGAATTCCCCGCTCTTGAGAAAGAAATTGGAATCCGGACAGTATGCCAGCTTGCATCTGTGAGAGGCGAGTATGCCCATTTCCGCTTCGCCAAGATGGATGGCGTGGGCAAAGATGCTGCGTGGGGTGAGCAGGCCGCGTTCCTGATACACCTGGGTGTAGGTCCCGGTTTTGAAGGCGCCGCGCACAAAGCTGACCTCTTCCTCGTTTTCCGAGAGATGGGTCTGGATCCAGGCGGCGTTATCGGCGGCAAAACTGCCAACCCAACTCAGCAAGCGGGAAGAACAGGATACCGCGAAACGGGGTGTGAGGATATAGCGCAAGAGGGGGCTTGCTGTGTCGAAGCGTTGGAACAAGTCCTTGCTGAGGGCGATGGCGTTGTCCGTATCCTGTCGCAGTTGCCCGGGGCAGTTTTGATCCATCAGGCTCATCCCGATGTAGGCTCGGGCTCCCATTTGGGATGCCGCTTCAAACGCCTTTTGGCAGGAAACCTCAAAGGGGGCGGTGAAAATCACGGAGGTGGTGGTTCCGGCGGCAAAAAGCGCGGCAAAGAACTCTTCCGCGATGCCCCGAGCGTAAGCGGGGTCTGAGGAACGGGCTTCGGCGGGGTAAACATGCTTGTCCAGCCAGGGAAAAAGAGCTGGTTCAAAGAGTCCGCGAATCCGGTATTGGGAAAGATGGGTGTGGACATCTATCAAGCCAGGCAAGAGAACGCAGTCGCGGCGGTCTTCGCAGTCGGAGTCCAGAGCCGGGTCATAGGGGCGTTTTTCGCTTATTACGCCAGCTTGGCAGGAGATGACGTGGTCGCCCAGGATCTCCAGCCTGTCCCTGTTAAGGGGATTGACGAGGGTTGTTCTAATCTTCCTCATAGTTGATAAGTTCTATTTCCGGTTTCTTTCCCCTGCCATAGCCAAAATGGAGTTCCTGTGAACTCTGGGAGCAGGTGCCCTTGGCGGAGGACAACTCCCGGATCAGGCTTTTTTCGCGGCCTTTGTCCATATATGTCAGTTTGACCCGGGTTCCGAAGGCAGGAGAGTTTGGCTTGGCGACGGACTCTTTCCAGTCCCTGACCAGTATCCGTTTGCCGTTTTCCCAGACGGGTTTGACCCACAGGGCTTTGTTTTTGGTGCGGGTGCGGTTGATGAGGACCTTGATTCCGTTTCCGCTTCCAACCACAATATCTGCCAGTCCGTCGCGGTTCAGGTCGCCCATCGCGTTGCCCCAGCCATTGTAGATTCTTGCCCCGGAAAGCCAGGTGATGTCAGTGAAGCTGCCGTCGCCGTTGTTCTCGTATAGATAGGAACGGTCGTTTTCATAGACCGAGGTGATGAAGAGGTCAAGGTCGCCGTCATTGTCGAGGTCCACCCACAGCGGGTCAGAATGCAGCTCATCGTAAGTGATGCCAGCTTCCTTGGTCACATCCGTAAATTTCCAGTAGCGGATGGTGTCGCCTTCAACCACATGGATGGCGGGGCCGTCGTTGCGGAGGAGCATGCTTATGTCGGAGAAATCAATGTAGCGGGGATGGGCGAGGTTGGCAATAAAGAGGTCGAGGTCGCCGTCATTGTCATAGTCGCCCCAATCCGCGCCGATGCTATGGCCATAGTAGCCGTCAGTGTAGTTGCCTGCGAGGCCATGGAGGGCGGCCACGTCAACAAAGAGGCTGTCCACCTGTTTCCAACACAGGTTCCTCATCAGGCGGTAGTTGGTTACCAAAATCTCCTGACGGCCGTCATTGTCAAAATCTGCCGGAGCCACGCCCCGCCCTGCCAGGCCGGGATTGTCTGTATAGGATGGCTGGCGGAAGCCCAGGCGCTCGCTCCCTTCAGAAAAGTAACCCTTGTCATTGAGCCAGAAGTTGTCAGGATAGCCCCGGCGTTGCTGCCATTTCTCATAATTTGCCGTGTAAAGGGAGGGATAACCCCTGCCATCGACATCCACCCAGGCCGCTCCTTCGGTGGGCACATGGTCGTCAATATCGCCCGCCCTCTCGTTCACGTTTATGAATCTTGTGTTGCGCTGGTTCTTCATCAGCGCTTCGCCCAAGCCTTCTTCATTGTGGGAAATGGTGGCAAAATCAAGGTATCCGTCCTGGTTGAAGTCTGCCCATAGCCCGCCGTTGCTGCGCAGCCTGGCTGTGTTCAGGGAGTCGCTGACATCGGCAAACGCCCTGCCATCCATGTTTTTAAAGAGCCTGTTCCCGTTCAGGAGCATGTCGATGTATCCATCGTTGTCGTAATCTCCCAGCGCCACCCGGGTGTAGTTTCCCTCAAACTGCGCCTCTTCAAACACTATCCCCTTGTAATTGACCAGTCCGCGCAACCATTTGACGAGTGGCTTCCTCACTTTCAGCTTACCGCGCAGGGCTTCCGCTCCGGCGAGTGCGGACTCGTCATACTTTTTGCGGGGAGCTCCCAAGATCAAACAGCGGGTATAATCGATGGCTGCCTGCCTGAGGTGCTTTTTGCCGGCGGAAAGCGCTCCCGCCTTTGCTTTCCAGAACATCAGCTCCGCCTGCTCGCCACGCTCGTTGTGGGGGAAATGTATCTGTTTCAAAGCCAGTTTCAGCGACTCGTAGTCTTTTTTGGGCAAACCACGCAGCGCGATAAGCGTCTCTTCGTCGCCATACAAGCCCAGCTTTCCCAGGAGATGGTAGTAAGCGGCTTTCGCACGCATCAGGTTCAGCTTGCTGTTCCACTCCTCCGCCGTATAGTGGTCGTAGAGGACGTTCAAGCCTAAAGCGGAGGAATAGTCGTCGCGGGCGGAGAGGAGCATGGCTTCAGCCTGTTCGATGAGCTTTATATTCTGTTTCAGGCCGAAGCTGCGCCTGAGCGCCGGATTGAGCAGGTAGAGGGAGGAAACATAGAGATGCTGGCTGGATTGGCTGCCTTTGCTGTCGATGAGTTCGAGCAGCGCGCCGAATTTGCCTGCCTGGGAGAGGTGGTAAAGCTTGTAATAGAAAGAGATGTGCGACCACTTTGAGACAGGGAAACAGCGGTCGAACTCTTCAATCTGTCTCCAGGCCAGACTGTCCACCCTTTGCACGGCGATCTCATCTATCCAGCCTTTGGCAATATCCTCGATATAATCGTTGTAGCCCCGCAACTGCCTGATCTTTTCCAGGAAATCTGCTTCATCTGTCTGGTCTGCGATATGCCCGAGCACGATGCTCTCGTCCGGAGCGCTGAATTCTTCGCTCAATCGGCCGCGAAGCGAATTAAACCCTTTCTCATCGAGTTCCATACTCCTGGCCAGCTCCAGGCATCGCGCCGCGTCTGGGAGCGAGTGTTCCCGCAACGCCAGTTCCTGATGGCTGCGCAGGGCCAAAGCGTCATTCGATGTCCGCTGGGCGTATTCCAAGACAAAAAGCAGTTCCCGCTTATCTCCCATAAGCATTTTTTTGATGGAAGCGTCATGCTTGGCGAGGATAGCAAATTGCTCCTTATCAAGCAAAAAGCGCAGGTCATCCAGCGAGACGGCGCAGAGGCTTGTGGTGAGCAAAACCAGTATCAATAGAAGGCGTTTCATCCTTTCCGCTCCAGTGAGGCAATCAAACCTGCTATGTCTTTGCCCGAGAAGTGGTAGCTGGCGTTACAGAAATGGCATTGGGGTTCCACGCCATCCAACATTTCCGAAAGCTCCTCTTTCCCGAGCAGCCTCAACCCGCGCTCAAACCTTTCCCGGGAACAATTGCATTTATACTGGATGGGATGCGCTTCTTCCAGGCTAAAGTCTTTTTCCGTGAAGAGGAAGCGTTTGAGGATCTGGGGGATGCCCAGCCCCATATCCATCAGGTCAGAGATGTTGGGCGTGGAGGCGAGGCGGGCAATCAGCAATTCCGCCCTGGCTGGATCGGCTTGGGGAAGCTGTTGGATAAGCAGTCCCCCGGCAGCTCTCACGCGGGCTTCCTTGTCGATCAACACTCCCAGGTTGACCGCGGTGGGTATCTGTTCTGACTGTTCAAAATAGTGAGCCAGGTTTTGCGCCACTTCTCCCTCCACCAGGGTCGTGTGGCCCATCGTAGGCTGCTTTCCCGCCACGCTGCGGATGACGGTCATGGAGCCGGAACCAAGGTGTTTGACGGGCAAAAAGTTCTCCGCCGCCTCTTCAAAAAACACAGACGGAGCGAAGGCGTAACCCCTCAGCTCGCCCAGGTCATTGCACATCACCAGCGCGCCACGCAATTCGCCGTCGCCGTCCAGGCGCAGGCTGACCTCGGAGCCCGGCCCTTTCAGATCCAGGCTGAGCATGGCGGCCGCGGTGAGCATCTTGCCCAGTAAAAAGGTGTTGATGGGGGAGAGGTCGTGCAGGTCTCTGGCCGTTTGCACCGTTTGGGTGGATTGCGCGGCGAAGACCCTGAACTGCCCGTCCATAGCCATTCCGCGGTAGAGCATGTCTTGTTTATTCATCTTTGATCCATAGTTTCGATATTTTGACGCCGGGGTAGTAGCGTTCCAGGATCTCGCGGTATGAGCTTCCCTGGCGCGCCATTCTCAGGGCTCCCACCTGGCACATGCCGACGCCGTGGCCGGAGCCTCTTCCTTTCAGGTTAAGGGTCGCGCCGGGGGAGATTGTCACCCTGCCGTTGGCTTCGCTGAATCCGCCCACGATGTAGAACGCGGAGGAACTGACGCCCCCAAAGGCCTGGCGTATCCGGTATTCGCTGTTCAGGTTGACGCTGCCCGAGCCGTAAAAACTGATGTCCAGAATCCTCCCGGAAGCGCCGCGTTTGTTGATCACAATGCGGTTTATATAGGACAGTCCCAGATTTCTGGCCAAGGCCGCCTTGCTGATGCTTTTTGACCATGATAGCGAGGCTTTTTCCCAACTGCTCATGTCCGGAAAAGAAAGCGGCGTCCCGATCCAGGCGCGGATGCCCTTCTCGCTGCTCAGGTCAAAACCGGCTGAGGCGGGCAGGCATTCCACTCCGTTCAGATAGTCACGGGGAGAGCCTTTCCAGACATTGGCAGAAGATTCGGTCTTGCCTCCGCAGGCGCTGTGGTAAGTGGTTTCAGCCACGCCGTCCAGATACAACGCCACCTCTCCCGCGGTTTGGCGCACGGCGTCAAGTATAGCCTGGTTTTGCAGGTGTTTCCCTTTATAGACCTGGCAATGCGTGCCGCTGCAAAGGTCGTATCCCTCGCTTTTGTGCTTGTTGGAAAGGAGCAGGTTGACAGCGTGCGTCCGGGCTGCCACCGCCTGCGCTTTCAAGGCCTCCGCGGGGGCGTTGGGGCCAATCTCGTTCTGGATGACCCCCGCGAGATACCCTTCCAAGTCTATCACCTGGGAGATCAGAACCTGGCCGTTGCTTGTTTTGACGCGGAACTCCCCCTCAAAATCCAGCTTGGAACCATCTATCCTCAGAGGGCCAAAGCTATACAGGCTCAGGGGCGTTTCAAAATAATGTTTCTCCCCGCTGGCCGTGCGCACCACGACCGTCGAGTTGAGCATGGGGATGCTCTCCACCTGATTGCGCCCCAGACCAAGCTCCGCCGCCCTCAGGCAGGCGCTTTCCCTGTCCGGGTAGTCGAATTCGTCATAGACAAGGTTGAGCCTGTCGATCACCAATTGGCTGTCCCGCCAGGCGAATTGCTCGCGTATCACGCCCCCGGAGTCTTCCCGCCAGGGTTCAGAGTAGCGCAACACCCCCCAGTAGGCAAGCTTTTCGGGATTGGCCAGCCTGATGCTGAAGCTTTCCGGTATCCGCTTTTGGATGGGGGAATCAGCTTCCGAGAGCAGGAAGCCGGGAGCTTCGCCCGGAGAGGCGGTCACCGTTAGTTCCGTTCCTGAATTGAGCAGAATATCCAGCCAGAGCTTGCCGTCCCGGTACTCAGCCCCTGTCGCCGGTGGTGCCAGAGCGGCGAGCGTCAATAAAAGTATCGCTTTAACTATGACCGGGCATCTCATTGATAAGCATGGGGATGGCTATTTTGCCGTGGAGCCGGGGGAACAGGGATTCTGGGGTATCACCAGATGCAATTTGCCTTCGCTGTGCACGGC
>FZPS01000193.1_pt111 | contig 11112 bp, 13 predicted proteins | sample 1817821 | NCBI WGS metagenome assembly FZPS01 (sample SAMEA104158645, study PRJEB21678) | metagenome | place: Germany | collected 2015-04-21 | reverse complement strand
TGGTGCACAACAACTGTGCAATAGTAACGTTGGAACTTCACCCCGATTATCCAGTTCTAACAATAATTGTTCTAATTCTTTTTGATAATTTTTATTCATAACTATCCTTCTTCTATCTTTTTCTCCATCTTTATTTTTAAACATTATAACATTTAATGATTATTTTGTCTTGTTTTTAAACAAATCGGTTGACATCCCCCATGTTTTAAACTAAACTATAGGTAAAGGGGTAAGATATATGAAAAAGAGAATTTTCGCATATTTGTATGACCCATTATTTGATGATCCGATCATCTATGATTTTACAAAAATTGATGTTGTAAATTATTCATTTGGAAAAATCGAAGATGGAAAAGTTACCATTAAGCACTTGAAAAACTTAGATAGAGTCTTCTCTGTTAAACATGATGAATTAAAGATTGTATTATCAATTGGTGGCTGGGGTGCTGATGGCTTTAGTGAAGGCGTCAAAACCCGAGAAAATCGCACAATTTTGATTGATTCAATACTTGATTTGATTAATCAATATCACTTTGATGGCGTTGACCTTGATTGGGAATATCCTACTTCCAGTGTCGGAGGCATTACTTCTTCTCCTGATGACAAAGAGAATTTTACTTTCTTTTTAAGCGAACTTAGAAAGGCTATGGATGAAGTTAACCCTGAACTTATATTGACGATTGCTGTGGGAGCAGGAGGAAAAATTCCAAACTATATCGAAGTAGAAAAATTAAGTTCAATTATTGATTATCTCCATATTATGACCTATGATATGATGAATCTAGAAAAGAACTTCACTGATCACCACACCAATCTTTATGGTTCCGTATACAAGTGTGATATTAGTGCCAATCTTGCGGTTAATACCTATCACCAGTTAGGAATGCCGATCGAAAAAATCGTTATCGGCGCGGCTTTTTATGGCCATTATGCAACTACTGCTCCAAGTGAAACCAATGGAATAGGATTGCCTTGTTTGACACCACTGACACAAGCGATGTCTTATACTGAAATAAAAACAAAATATTTAAATAATCCTAATTTTAAACACTATTTTGATGAAGAAGCTAAAGCATCATGGCTTTTTGATGGTACAACCTTTATCTCTTATGATGATGAAACTTCAATCTTCTTTAAATGTTTATACATAAAGAGTCGAAATTTAGCCGGAATAATGTTCTGGCAACTAACAGGCGATAAAACTGGTACTCTCTTAGATACCATTTATACTAACTTAAAAGCATAAGAACAGCTATATTTAGCTGTTCTTTTTTTACTGATTTAATAATTCTTCAAAAATCAATACTGCATTATCTTGATTAATTTTGATATATTTTAAATTAGTTGAATCCTTGAGGCGCAAACGATAGCATATTCTTTCCTTAGAACCGGTATCATCATAATCTAAATATATTACTTCTTTGCTATTCAAATAGGATCTAATAATTCCATTAATATGATTATCATCGGTATTTAAGTTGAAGCCAACAATTATTAACCGATCTGATTCCTGAAGAAACTTAAGCATCTTAGCAAACTCATTTATCTGCCGTTCTTCAACTATTGGTTTTATTCCACTCTAAATAAATATATAAGGGAAATAGAGTTCATTTGGTAACTTTTCTTCAAAAATATCATAGACTTTCATCTCATAAGGAGACTCAAACCATCCAATTTTACCATGTACATAGGCGATGTTCTCCTTTGATACTCCAGCTAATTCTTCACAAAGAGGAGTATAGTTGGATGTAATTATCTTGATATCTTTTTCTTGATGATTTGCGAGGATTGAATAATACCTTCTTTGTTTTTTTAGTTCTTCACTTACTTTTGCATCTTCTTTCAGCTTTTCATCTTCATCTTTTTTTATCTTACAAAACTCTAAAATTTCGGTATGAATATGTTTAGGGTTTTTTAGGATATATAAATAGTCTTCTTTAGTTAGCTGTTTGTTAATAAACTTCGGTATCATTTGAGTAACAATTAATAAATATGCCCTCGTATAACAAGAAATTACTTTCCAAAAATTCTGAGGACCTAAGGCCTTAGGATAAATTATTGTGTGAAACTTACTATCAATAATTCCCATATAACTTGTGTAATTTTCGATGACTGCCAATTGTTCTTCATTTATTTCATCGTCTTTTTCATTATCTTTAATTAATTCTTTAAGTCTTTCTTCTACCTTATCTTCATATATTTTTTTATTTTGTATCTCTGAAGCATTATTAATATGACTATCTGCTAAAATTTCATCTAATATCTTTTTTCTTAAAGCCGCTTCTAATAATTCTTTCTTTTTTAGCGTTCTATTTTCACATGTTGTATACCATTCCTTATTATCTGACTTTGATATAACATCATTATAAAACTCTTTTATTGCTTCATTCATGACCTTATTCTTAATACCTAAAACATTTATCGCAAAATCACTACCACCACTAATGCCATAAGCTCTTTCAACACCAGCACCAAATAAAAAACATGTTTTCTTCATACATCCCTTTCTCCTTAAATAATTTTCATATTAGTATATTTGAATTATAACACGAAATAAGATAATCCAATAGTAAATATATAAAAAGCGCAAGGCTATTCGCTTGCGCTTGTGTTAATTTGAACATTTTCTTTTAACAAATCTCTAATTTCGGTTAAAAGTTCATTATCGGTTGGTTTCTTTGGTGCTGCCTCTACTTTTGCTTCTTCTTTACGATTAAATCTTCTTACAAGTTTTATAAAGAAATAAATCGAAAGTGAGATGATTAAGAAATCAACTACATTTTGAATAAATGCTCCATACAAAATGGCAGCCTCAGGCATTACTTCTCCATTCACTACCCGTTCAGGTTTTAAAACCCATTTGAGGTTTTTGAAACTAGTTCCAGCTGTTAAAAATCCCAATATTGGCATGAAGATATCATTGACGAGAGAAGTAACAATCTTACCAAAAGCCCCACCAATAATCACTGCAATCGCTAGGTCCACTACATTTCCTTTTAAAGCAAATTTTTTAAAATCCTTCATTATATCCTCCTTAATTTATTATTTTTCAATATCATATCGCCAAGACGTAATACCACCAAAATCAAAGACATATTCATATCCAAGATTTATTAACTTTTTAGCCGCTTGGGCACTTCTATTTCCACTTCGACAATACACCAAGATGATAGCGTCTTGATCAGGTAATAATCTTGGCTTGTCATTATCAATTGTCTCGTTTGGTATATTGATTGCTCCTGGAATGCGTTCGCTATTATATTCGCTAAGGGTTCGAACATCAACTATAACCAAGGTACCGTTCTCAAGCAGACCGTTTTCTAACGCAAAATCAATAAAAACCTTTGCTTGCTCACTTGATATTTTAGTATATTTTCCTTTATGTTCTGCTTTGATATCATCAACACTATTAACCTCAGTAGTTTTACCCAAACGACAACCACTTAGAACTAATACCAAAAATAAAATCAACACTAGATTCTTTTTCATATCAAATACCTCATTCTTAATTATTTTGCATCTACTTTCTTATAGTATAACAAAATAAGTAAAAAAAGTCTTGAATACGCTTCAAGACTAAAATAAACTATAGTGCTTTTACCTGTGACTTCTTAACTTCGTAGCCAAGTTTGATAATGGCATTTTCAATATCTGAGATTGATACCTTATCATCATCAAAATTAACCTTTACTTTACTAGCATTAAATAACACTTTTAAACTTTCTTGGTCAATTCCCTCAATAGCTCTTACAGCATTTTCAATTTTTTGCATGCATGATGGACAACCTAATGTTCCTAATTGAATTGTTGCTTTTTGCATCTTCATTCCTCCTTATCTATATTTTATCATAAATTACTTTTTTAGGCGATAACGAAGCAATCTCATTCCATTTAAAATAACCACTAAGATACTTCCTTCATGAACTAACATCCCAATAGACATATTCATCCATTCACTAAAGAAGACACTAGCAAGTAATACTAAGACTACTCCAACCGCAATAAAGATATTTTGACGCATATTACTTACGGTAGCTTTCACTAAACCAATAGCATGAGCTAATCGACTAAAATCTGAATTCATTAGAACCACATCTGAAGTTTCAATCGCAACATCAGTTCCGCTGCCCATCGCAATCCCAATATCGGCTATGGCTAGTGATGGACTGTCATTCACTCCATCGCCTACAAAGGCAACTCGATGTCCTTCTTCTTTTAACTTTTTGATGTAGTTACTTTTATCTTCCGGAAGCATATTTCCATGAGCTTCAGTAAGACCTAACTCGCTTGCTACCAGATCAACTGTTCCTTGGTTATCGCCTGATAATACAATTAGATTTTTTACTCCTAATTTCTTTAATTTCTTAAGATTTTCCTTCACTCTTGGACGGATTTGATCGCGGATTCCAATTAAGACTTTTAATACACCGTCAATGGCCGTCAATACTATTGAGTTTCCCATTTTTTCAAAATGGGCTATATCAGCCAATGCTTGATCATCCAAAACAATCCCTACTTGATTCATCAAATTGACATTACCAATAGTTATCTCTCGTCCATTTACCCTAGCAATGATTCCGCCACCTTTAACAACATTCGTCTCTTCGACTGGATATAAAGGAATATCACCTAAATGTTCAATAATTGCCTTGGCTAGGGGGTGGTCAGACTCCTTTTCAACACTTGCTAAATATTTAAATATTTCATAATCCTTGTGGTCATAAAGTACCATATCAGCAACTTTTGGGTTTCCAATTGTTAAAGTACCGGTTTTATCAAAAGCAATCGTATCAATTCTACTAAAGGCTTGGATTGTTTCACTACCCTTTAACAATACTCCATGCCGGGCACCATTACCTATTCCCGCAACATTTGAGACCGGAACTCCAATAACTAATGCCCCTGGGCAACCTAAAACAAGAATGGTAATTGCTATTTCAATATCTTGAAAAATCAAACCTACTACCAAGGATAAAACTAACACAATAGGTGTATAGTATTTCGCAAAACGATCGATGAATCGTTCTGTTTTCGATTTTGAATCCTGAGCTTCTTCAACAAGCTCAATAATTTTTCCGAAGGTAGTATCTTCACCAACTCTTTCAGCTTGAATTTGAATCGTTCCATTTTCTAATATTGTCCCAGCAAACACCTTTGCTTTCTTGTCTTTGCCTACTGGAATGGCTTCACCAGTGATACTTGCTTCATTAACATAGCCACTACCACTAGTTACAAACCCATCCACAGGAATTTTTGCACCTGTCTTTACTAGTAATATGTCACCAACATCCACTTCATCAACATCAACCTCTTCAAATTCTCCATCTTCCATTAACTTTAAAGCACTTTCTGGTGCCATTTCCGTTAACTCTTTAATAGCTGAACGGGTTTTATTTAGAGTACGTTGTTCAAGATAGGCACCAAATAAGAATAAAAAAGTAACAATGGCTGACTCTTCAACATTCTTTATAATAAAAGCACCTATAACAGCAATCGTTACTAATAAATCAATACTAACTACTTTTACTCTCAATGCTTGATAGGCCTGAATGGCTATTGGTGCGACCCCAATAACTGAGGCAACGACTAAAATCCAAAAGAACACCGTTTCATATCCTAAAGCTAATTTACTAAAGAACGCTACAGCAATTAATATTACAAGTATTAAAGTTATTTGATTCTTCTTTCCTAAGATAAAACGTTGCATCATCTACTACCTCCTTTCGCCTTCTCATTTATAAAATCATTACTTTGCTTTATGATACTCCTCATCCATTTCTGATAGTAATTGATAAACAGTGGCATAAGTTTCACAAACATCACCAGGTACTTTATAATTATCAGTTATCGCTCTCAGTGTTTTAAATTCTTCGGTTAAATCTGTATCATCATTTACCTTAACACAGATTGCATCAAAAACACTCTTTACTTCAAAAAATTCTGGATGATGTTCTCCATGAACTCTTGCGACAATTGGTACATATTGTTCCAATATTTTAAAATGCTTTTCCATTTTCTCTTTAAAAGTTAATTCCTTAGACATAATTATACCTTCTTTCTTTTACTTTACTATATTATAGCAAATAATCATCTTAAAAAAATTGACTGAAATCAATTTTTTAGACAAATAAGGCACAAACTTCTGTGCCTTATATATTTTGTGATATAAAGATAAAGTAAATACCTTATTATTCATTAATTTGTAAAATTTGTTATTCAATTATAGATAAAATTAAAGATATCTATAATAACAGCTTCGTCTATTTTATTGTTTACTTTATATGCATTTTCAAGAGTTTCATTCTCACCATTAGAAAACAAATGATTTAATTTATCATATACCTTATAAGTTACATTTTGCTTATTTTGTAGTAAGTCTTGATACTGATAAAAGTGTTCCATGGAAACTTGGAGATCTAGTCTCCCTTGTATTATCAAAAGTGGACATTCTAAATCTTTAATCAACTCTCGATTAATCTTATTATAACTAACATAGTAGGCGGTATAGGCACCAAAATAATTATAAGTTTCCTCACCTGCGGGAACTTTTGTTAAAGATTTAGCATAATTACAATATGGAAGATACAAATTGTATAAATCTTCACTTTGAACCTTTATTTGTTCCAATAGTAAATCTAAGATATGCATAGTTGATCCTGCCATAATAATACCACCAGCTAAGTCTTTATCTCTTTCTAAAACAATTGGTATAATGACAGAGCCTAAAGAGTGGCCAACTAAATAGATTTGACCATGATCAATATTATCATTTTCTCTTAATAATTCAAGACAACTTTCTATTGCATATAAATACTCATCTTGGATCGAAAATGAATAGTCATTTATAAGAGACTCTACATGTTGATAAGTAACTTTATTAAACCTAATTGAAGCGATCCCCTTTTCAGAAAGTTCAATTGCTAGGGTTTTATAAGGCTTTTGAGCATTGACCGTACCATCCATATCACTCGGTCCACTGCCACCGACAATGATAACTGCTGGGACCTTTTCATCAGTTACTGGTAGTAGAAACTCACCATCTACTAAATACTCGCCATTTTGTAATTGGCTTCTTTTTGTTTCATACTCATATTCTCCCCATTTAGCTTTCAATACATAATTTTTGTTTTCCAGATTTTCTATCTTGATGTCACCTTCATACCACCCCATAAATATATACCCTTTTTTGCTTGGAGTTGGAAGGGTGATAGTCTCATCTTCTTTAAAACTAGTTATAAGAGATTCACAAATCCCTCCATCTAACTCATAGCTAATAGTATAAGTTTGAGGTTTCTTACAGCTAACAAGTAAGATTGAGAATAATGATAAAACAAGAAAAAATAAAGTTTTTTTTATAATTTTCATATTCTTCATTCAATTCCCTTTCAATAAAATATTAAAATATAACTATTTTATAAACTTTTTCAATTTCTTATGATCTTTATCATATGGTGGATATCTTAGTGCAAGATCAAGATAACGTGACTTTTTTAATATTGATTTAAAATGTGAAAAAGCATCAAAACTTTTCTTGCCATGGTATGATCCCATTCCGCTATTGCCAACCCCACCAAAAGGAAGATACGGAGATGCTAGATGCATAATAGTATCATTTATACAGCCACCACCGAAAGATACATTTTGGATAATAATATTTTCAATCTTCTTATCATTAGTGAAGAGATACAGGGCCAGTGGCTTTGGATGTTCATTAATGGCACTTACAACATTATTAATATCATCATATTCAATCAATGGTAAAACCGGACCAAAAATCTCATCTTTCATAATTTCACTATCCCAATTGCCATCTACCAAAGTAAAACCAATTTGATTTGATTCCTCATATTGTTCTCCACCAAAAATAACATCACTTGAAGATATTAAAGTAGATAGGCGTTCATAATGTTGCTTGGTAATAATTTTTGGTAACTTGGTATGATCAGAATAATATTCATTTACTACCTTTTTCACTTCAGCAATAAACTCATCTTTGACATTATTGTGAACTAATACATAGTCTGGGGCTACACAAGTTTGACCTAAGTTTAACATCTTGCCCCAAACAATGCGTTTTGATGCTAGTTTCAAATCAGCTGTTTTATCAACAATACATGGACTCTTTCCCCCAAGTTCTAATATGACTGGCGTTAAATGATGACTTGCTGATTGCATAACTAATTTACCAACATTAACACTACCAGTAAAGAAAATTAAATCAAATTTCTCTTGAAGTAAGTTTTGACTTTCAGCCCTACTACCTAAGACAACTTTAACATAATCCGGAGAAAAAGTATCTGATATTATCTTTTCAATAATCTTTGATGTAGCAGATGAACGCTCTGAAGGCTTTATTAATGCACAATTTCCTGCAGAAATCGCACCGACTAGGGGCATCATCGATAGTTGAAAAGGATAATTCCATGGGCTAATAATTAAAACAACTCCATAAGGCTCAGGATAAATGTAACTTTTTGCTGGAAAGTGAGTAATCGGCGTTTTAACTTTTCTAGGTTTAGTCCATTTCTTTAATCTTTTTTTAATAAATTTAATCTCCATTAGGACGGTTGATATTTCGGTTAAATAAGATTCATACGGGCTCTTATTAAGGTCCAACTTTAAAGCGTTCAAGATATCAACTTCATATTTATTGATAGCTTCTTCTAATCTTTCCAATTGATTTATCCGATATTTTACATCAAAAGTCGTTTTCGTATCAAAAAAAGTTCTTAACTCATTTACATATTCTTTCATTTCCTCACCTCTTAATTCTAAATATTTATGACATATCAAATTGTTAACATCATCATACTATAATTATATCATTAATATAACAAAAAAGGTCAGATAACTGACCTTTTCATTACAATACTTTTGATAGAAACTCTCTGGTTCGATCGTTTTTAGGATTGTTAAAGATTTCTTCAGGAGTCCCCTCTTCGACTATCTTTCCTTCATCCATAAAGATAACTCTATCGGCAAACTCCCTAGCAAATCCCATTTCATGAGTCACAACTACCATTGTCATACCAAGGATAGCCAATTCCTTCATTAATTCCAATACTTCTCCAACCATCTCTGGATCAAGAGCACTAGTAGGTTCATCAAAAAGCATTACCTCGGGATTCATACACAGACTTCTAATAATTGCAACCCTTTGTTTTTGACCACCGGACAACTTACTTGGATAGGAGTCTTTTTTATCATATAGACCAATTCTTTTTAAAAGTTCACTTGCCTTATTTAATGCTTCTTCTTTGGTCATCAATTTTAATTCTATCGGTGCAAGAGTTAAATTATCAATAATCGTTAAATTATTGAAGAGGTTAAAATGCTGAAAACACATTCCAATCTTTTGACGAGCTAGATCAATGCTCAAATGATATTCCTTATTATATCCTTGTAGTAGTCGTTTGAAGTCATTTCCTTCTTTTTTGGGTTTTAACATATTACCTGCTTTAATCACTTCAATGATGTTTTTTTCTGTAAGGTTACTAGTACCAAGTTTCTTAAAAGTATTTGAACTTTTAATCAAATCATCATGCAAATATGGATCTAGTTTAGTTAATAGCTTATTACCAAACCAAACTTCACCAGATGTCGGAATCTCTAATTGATTAATACATCTTAAAAGCGTTGATTTCCCTGAACCAGATGATCCTATAATAACGACTTTTTCACCATCTTTAATCGTTAAATTGATTCCATTCAATATATTCTTTGTACCAAAGTTTTTATATAAATTCTTAATTGTTATCACTTAGGCGTAACCTTCTTTCGAATCTTTTTATGATTAAAGTTATTGTATAAACGATTGCTAAATATAGAAGTGCCGCAAGGATTGCTGGGGCAAGATAGTTAGCAATTTCTTTATTAATGGTGGAAGTCGCTTGATTTAAATCAAATGTTAGAGTTCCAATAGTTGAACCTACCATTGATACAATCGCTGTTTCTTTTACTAAAGCTATTAACTCATTCCCAATAGCTGGAATAACATTTTTGATCGCTTGAGGCATTATAATTTTAGACATTGTCTTAAACTTGGAAAGACCTAAGCTTCTTCCTGCTTCCATTTGACCTTGATCAACAGATAGAATGCCCGCTCTGATGTTTTCTGATACGTAGGCACCAGAATTGATACCAAAAGTTAATATAACCGCAGTTACCTTAAATCCTTTGAATGCTAAGATGGCAAACACCATAATGAAGAGTTGTAAGGTTATCGGAGTACCACGAATAATTGTTGTGTAGATGTTACAAATACCGGCCAAAGGTTTCAACTTCGGATTATCCATCGCAAAGATTTTAATGATAGCTACAATAAATCCAATTACTAGCCCAATCCCTGCAGCAATCAAAGTAATTGCAAGGGTGTTTTTGAAACCCTCAAATAGATAATTTCTTAGTTCACTGGTTGTTATTATTCTTATAATGTCTTTAATAAGATTCATGTAAATGCCCCATTATAAGCCAAGATGTTTATTAACTAATTTTTGAATACCGTTAATACCATCTTCGTCTTCTTTTAATAATTCTTCTAATACTTCATTAATAGCTTTTAATAAAGCAGTCTCACCTTTAGTTACACAGATTGCATACTCATCAAATGCTAATTCATCTACTCCATTTTCACCTTGGTAGTATAGAGGTAAACATCTTAAATTAGATTTACCTTGAACTAATTTCTTTGCTGGAAGTTCATCAATGATAACATAGTCAGTATTAATGCCAATATCAGTAACAGCTGTATCTAATGAGCTAAAGTAGTTTACTTTATAACCTTCAAGTAAGCCCCCAGCTTTAACCTCATCACTTAAAAATAAGTCTGCAGTTGTACCAGATTGAACTCCAATACCTTTATCGGTTGTTAAACTAGACCAATAAACACCATAGTTATCATCACTCATCAAATTCTTGATATTGATTTCTTTACTAATGTCATAAATGACATATAAGTTTGCTTGATAATAAACTTTAGAAAAATCAACTTTTTCTAAGCGTTCAGGAGTAACCGATAAACCAGCAGCACCAATATTAGCAAGTTTACCTGCTGCTACTGTGTCAATGATAACATCAAAACTAACATTTTCAAACTGAATCTTCTTACCGAGT
>FZPS01000051.1_pt127 | contig 11112 bp, 11 predicted proteins | sample 1817821 | NCBI WGS metagenome assembly FZPS01 (sample SAMEA104158645, study PRJEB21678) | metagenome | place: Germany | collected 2015-04-21 | reverse complement strand
AATGGGAAGAGTATATAGCCGGCGAATTTGCCATTGCAGAGTACGGTACGCCGCTGCCCGAACATGTTTTGGAGTCAATTCACAGGAATAAAATAGCTCTTAAGGGGCCCCTGACAACACCGGTAGGGACTGGCTTCCGCAGCATTAATGTTGCGCTGCGCATGAAGTTTGATTTATTTGCCAATATCAGGCCGTCCCGTACTTATAAGGGGATAGTTTCCCGCTTTGATAATATAGATTTGGTGATGATACGTGAAAACACGGAGGACCTTTATTCCGGCGTGGAACATATGGTAGGCGAGGACGCGGCGGAAAGTATAAAAATAATAACAAGAAAAGGATCTGAGCGTATCTGCCGCTTTGCCTTTGAATATGCGCTAAAAAATAACCGCCGTAAAGTTACGGCGATTCACAAAGCCAACATCTTGAAATGTACTGACGGACTTTTTCTCGAAGTTTTTTACCAGGTAGCCAAGGATTATCCGCAAATCGAATCAGAGGACAGAATAGTTGACAATATGTGCATGCAAATGGTTCAGAAACCGGAATTGTATGATGTTTTAGTGGCACCGAATCTTTACGGCGATATAGTTTCCGATTTATGTGCGGGGCTTGTCGGCGGGCTGGGCGTTGTGCCGGGGGCTAATATCGGTCATGAAATGGCTATCTTTGAGCCGGTTCACGGCAGTGCACCCAAGTATGCAGGCCTGGACAGGGCCAATCCGACGGCTTTAATCCTTTCTGCGGTAATGATGTTGAGATACCTGGGGGAATTTTCCGAGGCAGACAGAGTGGAAAATGCCCTTGCTGCCGTAATTAAAGAGGGGAAGGTTGTGACGCCGGATTTGGGCGGAAATGCCAGGGGCATGGAAATGGCGGAAGAAATTATTAGAAAAATGGGTTAACTGTTTTTTTCGGACATTTGCTTTTCAGCCATTTCTATCATTTTTCTTACCATTTTACCGCCGATGGGGCCGCCTATCCGGCCCCCCACGGAACCGCAAAGGGAGGAAGGGACCTGTTGCCAGCCTTTTTCCTTGATATAGGAGTCAATCCCCAGTTCTACCGCAATCTCGTGCTTATATTTATCCAAATCTGCCTCCCACGAACTTCCGGTACCGGAAACTATGCCCAGTTCACTTGCTATTTCCATTTTGAATTTGTCGAGCGCCTGTTCCGCTTCAGGAACAAGGCGTTTTTTCTTGCGGCGATTTGTCAATTTGAACACCTCCTGTGCTGGTATTGTTAAATTTATTGTTCAGACAAATGATTTGATCTATCCGCGGCAATTTTAGCTAATTGTTTTTTGCCCGGTCAATTGCGCTTGTGTTATACTAAATATTAAGTCAAAAATTCATATTCATAATTATACGAGGAGGTATGATATGGCTGAAAAAAAAGAATACTCTTTGCAGGAGAAAAGAGCTATTGCCAACCGGCGTGCGGAGGAATTGAAATCATATGTGGAACCATATTTGCAGGCAAGAAAGCTAATCCCCGACGGTTTCTCCAGCTGGGAAATCATCCAGGAAAGGCAACAAAAAATCTTGAAGCATTTTCGCGGCACTGAAGAGAACTGGCAGGATTGGCGCTGGCAATTAAGGCATAGAATCCAAGATGCCGCTCAACTAATAAAACTTTTGGGGATAACTCCGGCAGAAGCTGAAATAATAGCAAAAGTCGGCGACAAGTACCGTTGGACTCTGTCACCGTATTATTTAAGCCTGATCACCCCCGGTGATGACTTTTGTCCCATAAAAAGGATGAGTATTCCGTCAAAGGAAGAACTGCAGGATGAGCAGGGCAAGGAAGATCCCATGGCAGAGGAGTTTACTTCTCCGGCCCCGGCAGTTACGAGGCGTTATCCGGACCGCCTGATTATTAAAGTAACAAATCAGTGCGCAATGTTTTGCAGGCATTGCCAGCGGCGCCGGCTGATAGGTGAAGTAGACAGAATAACGTCGCGCTCCCAGCTTCAGGCTGCACTCGATTACGTGCGCAGGCATGAGGAGATCAGGGACGTACTGTTGACGGGCGGCGATGCCCTGCTACTGAACAATGATCTTCTGGACTGGCTGCTTACAGAACTGGATAAAATAGAGCATATTGAGATAAAACGCCTGGGAACCAGAATCCCGGTAACCCTGCCTATGAGAATCACCGATGAATTGTGCAGGATACTTGAAAGGCACGGGCCACTGTATATTAACACCCAGGCCAATCATCCACTGGAAATTACGCCTGCATTTGCAGAGGCGACGCGCAAGCTGGCCCGCACGGGAGCGGCGCTGGGCAATCAGGCTGTTTTACTTGCCGGAGTTAACAATGATCCCCATGTTATGAAAAAATTAAACCATATGCTGCTGAAATGTATGGTCAGGCCCTATTATATTTTCCACGCCAAAGCCGTTAAGGGGACGGCCCACTTCAGGACCCGGGTTGAAGAAGGCATAGAGATTATGGAAAACTTAAGAGGCTATACATCGGGTCTTGCAGTTCCAACCTTTATTGTCAATGCACCGGACGGGTACGGCAAAACTCCCATGCTGCCGGAGTATCTGGTTTCCCTGGCTCCCGATAAAATTATTTTACGAACCTGGGAAAACCGTATCCTGGAATATGAAAACAAAAATTAAGCCGGGAACAGTTGTTCGCTCCGGGAAATTGTGTTATACTGGAAAAGAAGTGTTTGCCAACAGGTGCCGGACAGAAGTCCGGCCTCTTTTCGCCTGACGGCAGGAAACATATAACAGACGTAGAATATAAAGGCAAAATGCCGGGAGGTAGAAGATGAAAGAATTGCCTTACTGGCTGGCTTTAAATGCCGTTTCCGTTTTAGGGAGCCGGCGTATAAGGAAATTAATTGATTTTGCCGGAAGTGCCCGGGAAGCTTTCAGTCTTCCTGAAGAAGAAATTCTTAAAGCCGGTATCCCGGAAAAAGCTGCTGCCGCTTTCATTCGCGAAAAGGCTGAAATCGACCCGGAGCATGAATTGCTGCGTTGTCAGGAACTTGGCATTAATGTTGTCACGCTGGCAGACAGTAATTATCCCGAATTATTAATGGAAATATATGACCCGCCTGCAGTCCTTTATTTCCGCGGCGAATTGGAAGAGCTCAAAGGCGCTGCCGTAGCCGTTGTCGGTTCGCGGAAAGCCACGGCATACGGCCGGAACGCTGCGATTAAGATCAGCCGTGATCTTGCTGCAGCAGGGGTTGCCGTTATCAGCGGAATGGCACGGGGCATTGACACTTGTGCGCATCTTGGAGCCCTTGAAGGAGGCGGCCGGACTTATGCCGTTTTGGGATGCGGTCTTGATATCTGTTATCCTCCCGAAAACAAAAAGCTCATGGCTAGAATTGAAAGGCACGGAGCCGTTATCAGCGAATTCCCGCCGGGCACCCGGCCGAGACCGGCTCATTTTCCCATGCGCAACCGGATTATCAGCGGTCTTTCCCAGGCGGTGCTGATAGTTGAAGCTGCCGAAAAAAGCGGTGCACTTATAACGGCTGATTGCGCCTTGGAACAGGGCAGGGATGTATTTGCCGTCCCGGGAAGCATCAACAGCTTAACCAGCCGCGGCTGTCATAGCTTGCTGCGGGAAGGCGCCGGCATTGCCGAGGGTGCAGAAGATATTTTATCTGCCCTGGGACTTGCAGGCGCAGTGTGCAGCAAGCCTCTGCCTGAACTGACTGAAGAACAGCAAAAAATTCTACGGAATATGGAATACGAGCCGCTGCATATTGACCGGCTGGCGGAAGCCTGCTGCATGCCGGCTGCAGAACTATTGGCAATACTGGTAGAAATGGAAATAAACGGTCTGGTTAAAAAATTGCCTGGCAATTATTTTTTACGTGTATAGATAAGCAGTTAATGGTGTATGTAATAGAAAAGAAAGGGCTCTTTGGGGGTGTGAAATGTCTGATTATCTTGTAATAGTGGAATCACCGGCAAAGGCAAGAACCATACAGAAGTATTTGGGAAAGAGATACAAAGTAGTCGCTTCCATGGGACATGTGATTGATTTGCCCAAAAGCCAGATTGGCATTGATATTGAAAACAATTTCGAGCCCAAATATATAACCATCCGGGGAAAAGGCAATATACTTAAAGAGCTGAAAAAGGCCGCTGCAAAGGCAAAAAAGGTGTTTCTTGCCCCGGACCCCGACAGGGAAGGGGAAGCCATTTCCTGGCATTTAAACCGCGCTCTGAAAATCGGGGATGACAGCGATTGCCGCGTTGAATTCTACGAAATAACTGACAAGGCAGTGAAAGAGGCTTTTAAAAAGCCGCGCCGCATTGATATGAACATGGTTGATGCCCAGCAGGCAAGGCGAGTTCTTGACAGGCTGGTAGGCTACAAGATATCGCCCTTGCTTTGGCAGAAAATAAAAAAAGGGCTTTCCGCGGGCCGTGTTCAGTCGGTGGCACTCAGGTTAATAGTGGAACGGGAAGAAGAAATAGAAAAGTTTGTTCCCGAAGAATTCTGGATACTGGACGCCAAGCTGCAGGCAAAAGGGGAGATTACGGCCCGTTATTACGGGAAGAACGGCAAAAAACATGTACCTGCCTCGGTAAAAGAAGTGGAAGCAATAAAGGCGGATGTTGTCAGATATGCTTTTCAGGTGTCAAAAGTCGAGAAAAAGGAGCGGCTGAAAAAACCGCCACCGCCCTTTACCACAAGCAGCCTGCAGCAGGAAGCTTCCAGAAAGCTGGGTTTTACTGCCCGGAAGACAATGCTGCTTGCTCAGCAGCTGTATGAGGGGATAAACCTCGGGAAGGAAGGAGTAGTCGGGCTGATTACCTATATCCGTACCGACGCAACAAGAATATCCGCCGAAGCGCATACCGCCGCCCGCAGTTATATAGAAAAGGAATTTGGAGATAAATACCTTCCCGAAAAACAATATCGCTTTGCTGCCGGAAAGAGTGCCCAGGAAGCCCATGAGGCAATCCGTCCCACGGCAGTGTTGCGGACACCGCAGATAGTATCATCCTATTTGACAAAAGATCAATACCGCCTGTATAAACTTATCTGGGAGCGTTTTCTGGCCAGCCGGATGAGCCAGGCCGTTTATGATACGGTTAAGATTAAAATTACAGCCGGGCCGTATGAATTCCGTATTTCCGGTTCTCAAATTAAATTCGAAGGCTTTATGAAACTGTACACGGAAAGTCAGGATGCAAATGAAAGCGAAGAAAACAGTTTTCTCCCGGATTTGCGGGAAGGGGAAAAACTCAAGCTACTGCAGCTTTTGCCGGATCAGCGTTTTACACAGCCCCCGCCGCGTTACAGCGAAGCGATGCTGGTAAAAGTCATGGAGGAAAAAGGAATAGGACGCCCAAGTACCTATGCCCCCATCATAGAAACCCTTATTTCCAGAGGTTATGTACTGCGTGAAAAAAAAGTCTTTATTCCCACAGAACTGGGAAAGGTTGTCCTCGAACAACTCCTGCAGTTTTTCTCCGATATTTTTGATGTAGATTTTACGGCGCAGATGGAAGAAAAACTTGATGAAATAGCTGCTGGCAAGCTGCGCTGGGTAGAAGTTATCGATAATTTTTACAAAAACTTTGCCAAAAAGCTAAAAGAAGCCGAAAACCGGATGCAGGAAGTTATTATTGCTTTGGAAGAAAGCGATGAGCTGTGCCCGAACTGCGGGAAGCGGCTTGTATATAAAACGGGGCGGTATGGAAGGTTCCTGGCCTGCCCCGGCTTTCCGGAATGCCGCTATGCCAAGCCCATTGTCAAAACGCTGGAAATTGACTGTCCTGAGTGCGGCAAGTCTTTAGTTGAAAGAAAAAGCAGAAGAGGACGCACTTTTTATGGCTGTAGCGGCTATCCCGAGTGCCGCTTCACAACATGGAACAGACCCCAGAAAGAAAAATGCCCAAAATGCGGTTATCTGACAGTCCTGAAAGGAAAGACCCTGCAATGTGCAAATGATAACTGCGGTTTTGTATTAAGCAAGGAACAGAGTTCAGCCAAAAAATCAAAAGAGCAAAAATCCGCTGCCAGGGGTGGTTAGTTTGACTGAAATAAAAATAGTCGGCGGCGGGCTCGCCGGCAGTGAAGCTGCCTGGCAGGCAGCACGCGCGGGCTGCCGCGTAAAACTGTATGAAATGCGGCCGCATAAAAAGACTCCTGTCCATAAGACAGGCTATCTGGCGGAACTGGTTTGCAGCAATTCCCTGCGCAGTGCATCTTTAGAAAATGCAGTCGGTTTACTAAAGGAAGAAATGCGGAGAATGGACTCATTAGTTATTGCCATGGCGGATTACCATGCCGTTCCCGCCGGGAACGCACTGGCAGTGGACAGGGATGCTTTTGCAGCAGGCATTACAGCCGCCATAGAAAATCATCCCCGCATTCAAAGATATTCTGTGGAGATCACGGAAGTCCCGGATACGGAGAACGGGCCGGTTATAATAGCTACCGGCCCACTGACGGCAGGCGCCCTTGCCGAAGAGATCGGCAGGCTTACAGGACAAAAATCACTTTTCTTTTATGATGCCGTCGCTCCTATTGTGACTGCCGAATCTATTAACCGGGATAAAGTATTTCCGGCTTCCCGCTACGGCAGGGAGGGTGCGGACTATCTGAACTGCCCTTTAAACAGGGAAGAATATCAAAAGTTTTATGAGGCCCTGGTAAATGCCGAAGTGCATGAGAGCCACTATGACGAGGAAGAGAAATTTTTTGCCGGCTGCATGCCTGTAGAAGTCCTGGTAGCAAAAGGGTACGAGACATTGCGGTACGGTCCTCTGAAGCCTGTGGGGCTGGTCGATCCCAAAACCGGCAAAATGCCCTATGCTGTTGTCCAGCTGCGCCAGGATAATGCGGCGGCTTCTTTGTACAACCTGGTAGGATTCCAGACAAGACTGCGCTGGTCCGAGCAAAAACGTGTTTTCAGAATGATACCCGGCTTGGAAAATGCCGAATTTGTCCGCTATGGTGTAATGCACCGCAATACCTATATCAATTCACCCCTCTTGTTGAAGCCGACCCTGCAGTATGCGAAAAATCCGCTTTTATTTTTTGCCGGCCAGATTACCGGAGTGGAAGGATATGTGGAATCCGCGGCCATGGGCCTTGTAGCGGGAATAAATGTCGCCCGCCTGGCAAAAGGGGAGGAGCCAGTAAGCTGGCCTGCTGTTACCGCACACGGGGCACTGGCACATTACATTACAGCAGCCGGCGCGGCAAATTTCCAGCCAATGAATGTTAACTTCGGACTTTTTCCACCTCTTGAAGGACGCTTGCCCAAAAAGCAGCGTAAAGCTGCCCTGGCAAAAAGAGCCTTGGATGCTATTGAAATGTTTAAAAGCGGTATCCTTATGTAAAATGGGATCTTCCGGCTTGCAATAAGAGCTTTAAATATGTTAAAATATTTTGAAAAAGGAGATCGCTGTCGAATGCCGCCGGATTTTATTGATCTTTTTCTTTCCTACTTGCAGACAGAAAAAAATGCCTCCTATCATACCATCAGATGCTATGCAGAGGATTTAGCGCAGTTCATTTCTTTTTTAGAAAATGAAAAAATTCGCTTTCCCGGAGAAATCGATTATCTGGTTATCCGCAATTATCTTTCCTATCTTAAGAGGAATGCTTATGAGCGACGCACCGTTGCCCGAAAGCTTTCGGCAATACGTTCGCTTTGCCGTTATTTAAACCGGGAAGGGCTGCTGCAGGATAAAAGCTGGATAGCCGTTTCTACACCTCGTCTTGGCAAAAAACTGCCCACGTTTCTTTATGTTGAAGAGATGTTGCAGCTTCTGTCCGCTCCGGACACTTCCAAGGCGGCAGGGCTGCGGGACGCTGCAATCCTGGAAACGCTGTATGCTTCAGGCATCAGGGTAAGCGAATTGGTTTCCCTGGATGTGGACGATATAGATCTGAATAAGAGGCAGTTTATTGTTATGGGAAAAGGAGCAAGGGAAAGACTTGCTCCGCTCGGCTATTTTGCCTGCCGTGCAATTGGTGATTATTTGCGTTTTGGCAGGGAAGAACTGTTGCGAAAAAACACGGCAGCTGCAAAGGAAAAAGCTCTTTGGCTGAACAAATACGGCAAAAGGCTCTCAGACAGAGGAGTACGGCGAATTATTAAAAAGTACGTTAAAAAGGCAAGTTTAAATTCCGGCATAAGTCCCCACAGCCTGCGGCACAGCTTTGCCACTCATTTACTGAATGCAGGAGCCGATCTGCGGGCAGTACAGGAACTGCTTGGACACACCAGCATTTCAACCACTCAGGTATATACCCATATAACCAGGGATCAACTTAAAGAAATCTATAATACCGCTCATCCACGGGCTTAAGGAGAGGAAAATGTTTCACGCCACAACCATTGTCGGGGTATTAAAAAACGGGAAATGTGCCCTTGCTGCCGACGGGCAGGTAACTTGGGGCGACAGTGCCGTTATGAAACACCGCGCAGTAAAGGTCCGGCGCATTTATAACGGCAAAGTACTGGCCGGCTTTGCTGGTTCAGTTGCCGATGCATTGACGCTTTTTGAAAAATATGAAGAACAGTTGGACAAATACCAGGGAAATTTACGCCGTGCCGCTGTGGAACTGGCCAGAGAATGGCGTTCCGACAGGGTTTTGCGCCGTCTCGAAGCCCTGCTGGTGGTGGCTGACACAGAAAGTATTCTGGTTATTTCAGGCAGCGGAGAAGTTATTGAACCTGATGACGGAATAGCGGCAATAGGTTCAGGCGGGTTTTATGCTCTCGCAGCTGCCCGGGCGCTGCTCCGCCATAGCAATTTGAATGCTGCCGAAATTGCCCGGACTGCACTGCAGATAGCAGGAGAAATTTGTGTTTATACAAATGAGCAAATTGTTTTGGAGGAATTATAAGTGGCAGACAGCAGACGCAACGAAGAGTTAACTCCGAGGCAAATAGTTTCTGAACTGGATAAATATATTGTCGGGCAGGCGGCGGCCAAAAGATGCGTTGCCATTGCTTTGCGCAACCGTTATCGCCGTAAACTGGTCCCGGAAGAATTTCGTGACGAGGTATTTCCCAAAAATATTCTGATGATTGGCCCGACCGGAGTCGGTAAGACGGAGATAGCCAGGCGTTTGGCAAAACTGGTAAATGCCCCTTTTGTCAAAGTGGAAGCTACCAAATTTACAGAGGTCGGCTATGTAGGCCGTGATGTGGAAACAATGGTCCGCGACCTGGTCGATACTGCTGTCCGCATAGTCCAAGCCGAGAAGTATAAAGAAGTGAGCGACAGGGCCAGGGAACTTGCCAATGAACGTTTGCTGGAGTTATTGGCACCACTGCCCAAAAGAACAAGCCGGCCTCAAAACCCGCTGACACTTTTTTTCCAGGACGAAAAACAGGTCCAGGAACCGACAGAGGAAGATTACAGAGAAATAAAAAGCCATGAGACGGAAAGAGAAAAATTAAGAGAGAGGCTTTTGGCAGGTCTTCTGGAAGATGAAATTGTTGAAATCGAAGTGGAAGACAAACCCCCAATAATGGAGATATTTTCGGGTTCCGGCATGGAAGAGATGGGAATTAATTTTCAGGATATTATGGGGCAGTTTTTACCAAGGAGAAGAAAACAACGCCGCCTAACAGTAAAGCAGGCCAGGAAGATTTTACAGCAGGAGGAAGCAGAAAAACTGATTGATATGGACGATGTTTACAGCGAGGCCATCAAAAGGGCTGAAGAATCCGGCATTATCTTCCTGGACGAAATTGATAAGATTGCCGGTAAAGATTTCAGGGGAGGACCCGATGTATCAAGAGAGGGAGTACAAAGAGACATCCTCCCCATTGTAGAAGGCTCAACCGTTATAACAAAATACGGGCCAATTAAAACAGACTATATTTTGTTTATTGCCGCCGGCGCCTTTCATGTTTCCAAACCTTCCGATTTAATACCGGAACTTCAGGGAAGGTTCCCTATTCGTGTGGAACTCGACAGCTTGACAGAAGAGGATTTCTTCCGGATTTTAAATGAACCGGCCAACGCACTGCTGAAACAGTATACAGCACTTTTGGCAACCGAAAATGTAAGCGTCAAATTTACCGAAGAAGCAATGACTGAAATTGCCAAGACCGCCTGTATTTTAAATCAGGAACTTGAGAATATCGGCGCTCGCCGATTGCATACAATCCTCGAGAAAGCTCTCGAAGACCTTTCTTTTTCGGCACCGGAAATAGCAGGGCAGGAAGTAACAATTACAGCACAATACGTAAGGGATAAAATTCAGGGAATTGTACAAAATAAAGATTTAAGCAGGTATATTCTGTAAATTCAAATATTTATTGAAGAAAGGATGATTATAATGGTAATAGAGGCTTTACTGGAAAAATCACGGCGGATTAACCGCATACTTCAGAAAACAGCAGGGCAGCATGTTGATTTTAAAGAGGTAGCCGATGTTTTAAAAAGTGTTATTAATGCAAATATTTATACTTCAGACCGCAACGGCAAGATTCTCGGGTATTCGCTGGTAGATGAATTTGAGTGTGAACTGATGGTAGACAATGTCCTGAAAAACAATACCTTTCCTCCTGAATACAGCTCCCAACTGCTCAGTGTTGATGAATCAAAAGTCAATCTGAGGCAGAAAAATAATGACTGTGTCTTTAATGACGAAATTAAGTGCCTCTTTGAAGAAAAAATTACTACCATAGTCCCTATTATGGGCGGCGGAAAGAGGCTTGGGACACTTCTTCTGGCACGTTTTTCAGAAGAGTTTACGGCTCAGGACTTGATTCTGGCAGAATACGGCGCTACGGTTATCGGTATGGAAATACTGCGGACACGGGCTGACAAGATCGAAGAGGAAGCAAGGAATAAGGCTGTGGTCCAGATGGCTATCGGCACCCTGTCTTATTCGGAACTTGAAGCAGTGGAAAATATTTTTGCCGAGCTTGACGGCGATGAAGGCATACTCGTCACCAGCAAAATTGCGGACCAGCTTGGTATTACCCGGTCTGTCATAGTAAATGCGCTGCGCAAATTTGAAAGTGCGGGAGTTATCCAGTCCCGTTCCCTGGGGATGAAAGGAACATATATTAAAGTTAAGAATCCCTACCTGTTCGAACAACTGGAAAAAAGAAAAGCAGTAAGAATGTAAACGGCAACG
>FZPS01000051.1_pt190 | contig 11114 bp, 8 predicted proteins | sample 1817821 | NCBI WGS metagenome assembly FZPS01 (sample SAMEA104158645, study PRJEB21678) | metagenome | place: Germany | collected 2015-04-21 | reverse complement strand
AACAAGTTTATTATTTACATAAGCATTCGCACCATTTAGCAATACATAACCGTCAAATAATTCAAATGGTACTACCAATTTTGCACTGGATTCTCCTCTGGCTGTGGCAAAGATAACTTTAATTCCAAGTTCGCGTACCCGTTTCATAACATCAATGGTGTAGAGGGAAATTGATTTATCTTTTCTTAATAAAGTGGCGTCTAAATCGGTTACAACCATTTTAATCATAGAATCCCCTCCATCCTTTCAAAATCTTGCAAAAAATACGCATCAACCTAAACAAAAAACGAGACAATGCCGGCAAATACAATAATGCCTCCTATCAGACGGTATAATGTCAGGCTGAAATCAGAGGCTTCAACATCTTTATACCGCCATCCCCCGCCAAACCACCAGGCACTTCTCGGAGAGTAAACTAACCCTATGCCAAAAATAATTATAACTAGAGATACAATCACAGGTACACTCTTTCTATAACCGGTTTTCGAACCGTCGATGGCAGCGGATATGGACCAGGCCAATGAAAATCCGTCTATATACCCCAGCTCTTCAGCAGTTTCCGGATAGGGCCAGGAAACCAAAATAGCTCCATTCTCATCTCTCTCGGAGTAGGTATAACCGTTCGGATACTCGATGGAAAGAGTCCCGTCTGCGGAATAAGAAAAGGAATAAATACCGTTTTCCGTTGTAATCGTTCCGTCGGATTTGGTTCCTTCATTAAAGGTTATTACAATATCCTCTCCTGCAACTGATGTAGTATAGGCAATGTCAGCAGGCATTTTGTTTGCACAGCCTGCACTGAAAAGGATAAATCCGGCCAGCAGGAGCAAAACGAGCTTTTTCATTTCTGACCTCCATATTATCAAGTATGTCCCAACTTATTTTGGTCGTCTATGCGGCAATTTCCAGTTATAGCGGATGGCAAGAATCCTCAAAAATACTATAAAAGCAGTAACAGTAGCCATGATAATTTTTTGCGGTATTAGAAAGCCGACCAATACAAGATAAAGAATTCCCCCTAAAACACAGGTGACAGCATAGAAATCACGCGTTAAAACGTAAGGTATTTCCCCGGCTAAAACATCACGAATCACCCCGCCGGCAACGGCGGTAATCACGCCTAAAATAACGGCGCTTACCGGAGTGATATTGGCTTCGAGCGCCTTTGCAACGCCTATGGATACAAAGGTTCCAAGGCCAAGGGCATCTGCCAGCAAGGCTATGGACCGGACACGCTTATACTGTTCTATAAAAATGTATGTTAAAAGCGAGCCGGCAACGGCAACGTAAATATATGCATCCTGGCGAAAAATAAAGGGCGGAAACTGCCCAAGCAGTACTTCTCTTAAAGTACCACCGCCAATGGCAGTAACACACCCTAAAACCACAACGCCAAAGATGTCCATTTTTTTCTTCAACGCTACCAGGGCTCCGGATACTGCGAAGAAAAAGGTGCCGGTTAAATCCAGTAAATACAGCAGGTTCATATTACCCCTCGCCTCACGGCTGATTCCCGCGGGTTTTGCAGCAGTCCGGCAAATGTTTTGCTTTAACTGTCACAGCCTTTGTTTCTCTTTATATTATTTAAAGTATTTCAAAATGTCAAATCCAGCCAAAGGCCGGGCATATGCTCCCATTTCATGCAAATGCACGTTAGGTTCCTCATGCTCGTCGCCGATGCCAAAGAAGAAGCCTGCATCATGCATTATCCGCGGGTTAAAAACAAATATCCCCTGGTTGCCGTTGCAGTCATCTTCGGTCCAGCTCATCAGATACGCATCGTCACGCAGTTTAACATACAGACAGGGAGAGCTCCACATCCAGCCGCCTGTGTTCTCGGGCAGCATGATAGTCCAGGAATAGGATTCCGGCGTGCTGTAAACGTGGATGGACTGCATAGAATCGCTGTATGTCCAAGCTATTGCTTTGCCCACCAGATCCGTCGTAAATCCATGGCGCTCCACCGCCGGCGGTGTGGGGCCGCCTTCCATTTCCAGAACGCCGAAAATGGCCTTTTGCCCCACCTGCCAGGGCTTGCGTCCGTTGCCCAGCCGGGCATCTACGCAGGTAACGAGAGCTTTGGAAAAATCAACGGCATGGGTCAGGCAGCGCAGCGGCCTGCTGCCGGTGCAGATGTGGGCAAACATTATAATATCGGGGGCCGGTTCAAAAGCCCGGTATTGCTCCTCCTGCCATTTTTCTTCGTCTTTTATCCGCCACTTGAGCCTGTAAGAGTCAATAATTTCATACTCAAAAACCGGTCCGTCGTCAAAGTTAAGAGTAAACCGCTTGCCAACCATGTAGTCGGAATGCTCCATGGTGTTGAAACTGGACATGATGCTCTGTCCCTCGAAAACCAGGCAGTTGTTTTTTACAATTTCATCCACTTCTTCCCGGGTGAAGTCCTGATGCAGAAACCTGGGCCGGTAGTGGGGGCGCGCGCCCTTAACAGCCGGGTTGATTTGCAGCCGCAATGTTTCGCTGTTCGGCAGTTTGGTGCCGTAGTTCGTCAAAGGCTCAAGGTTAGTGGATCTTCCCGTAACTTCCCCGCAGCCTTCATATACCCGGTAATCAAGCTCATCCTGCAGGTCAAAGCCGAGGCGTACTCCAATGTGCCTGACATTGAAAAGGTCTATAACTTCCAGGGTAAAAGTGCCGGAATATTCCTGCTCTGCCCGGGAGTAAATATAAAGTTTATCGTTTATTTTCAGATAGTCAGAAGGGGCGGTTATTGTGATGCCGCCGCGCGGGTGGCTCAACTCAACAAAGGAAGACCAGATGACGGAAGGAAAAAAGTAAAGCATTTCCGTACCGTTGTCATCTTTCCAGTATGTCCCGAGACCCTCAATGCGGTTGGTCAGGCTATGGCGTTCATCCGGGGCGGGGCCGCCCGTGTCTGCATAGCCGAACATGTAATGCCGCCATACTTCCCTCTTGTCCGGTTCAAAGCCGCAGAACCAAACTTCAAAAACAGTGACAAGATTTGTTTTCCTGTCATAAACAACATTATAACCGCGGACGGTTTCAGGTATCAGATGGGTAAATAAAATGACATCGCCCAGTTCCTTGGCCGCATAGGGAGCACTGACCGGACTGCTGCTCCCCTCTGTCAAGGTAAGCGTGTCTTCTGCAAAGGAATACTCAAGAGCCGGTCCTTCATCAAGAATGATTTTCAATTCTTTTCCCGCTAAAACTTTGGGTACCGGTGAGGCGCTTTTAGGTTTCGGCGCCGGTGTCAGACTTGCTCTTATGTACTCTTTCGTCAGCGGTGTGTACTTGTCATAAAAGGTTGCCCGGAAATAATTCATCATAATTACCCCTTTCTTTTTTTATTTCACGCCTGTGGATGCAATAATTGCTGCAAGCTGTGAGAGGATTTCGCCGGCTTTGCCCAGGATCACTAGATCAAAGCGGTAGCCGGCACTTATGTTTTCATTGTTTAGCAGTACTTTCTTTCCCTTAGCCAGGTAAGGCAGTTGATTAACCGGCGATACCTCCAGGCTTGTGCCGATAACCAGCAGCAGATCACACTTTTTTATTTCATTGACTGCCGTCTTCCAGGTCTCCTCCGGCAAAACTTCGCCAAACAAAACAACGTCGGGCCTGACGGCATATTCGCCGCAGTGGCGGCAGGGCTTCATTTCCGTCATATCTTCTTCTGTAGCTTCTCTGCCGCAGTTGTTGCAGAAAAATTCATTGGTGCTGCCGTGCAGCTCATAGATATTTTTGCTGCCGGCCCTTTTGTGCAGTCCGGAAATGTTTTGCGTGGCAATACCCTTTATCAGCCCTCTTCTTTCAAACTCCGCCAGCGCATAGTGGCCGGGATGCGGTTTAACGCCCTTCATTTTGCCGAATTGATCCATAAAAAACCGGTGGAATAATTTATAATTCTGCTGAAATGTACTGATATCGGCCACAACCCGCGGGTCATAATTTTTCCACAGTCCGTTTTTGCCGCGGAAATCCGGAATATTGCTTTCCGTATCCATTCCGGCGCCTGTCAGAACCATAGCATAATTGGCTTGTAAAAGCAGCGCCGCCAGTTCTCTTGTCCCTTCTACTATGCCGCTTCCCTCAAATGCTTTCGGCATTTTTCCACCTCACTTTGGATAAAAAGCGCGGTTGTTTTGCCATAACCTCCAATGTGCCGGTGAAAATCGAAATTTATGTAAATGTTGCCATGCTATAGTTTTGCATGGCAACGTTTTTCATGATCGGGCTCTTTTAGTTTTCTGTTATTCTTCAGCCTCGGGAATAATGGAGGTTATCATCATCATTACACCTGCGGCGCACCAGGTTGACCAGCTCCAGCCGTCAGAAGCCACAGGACCGTAAGTAATATCAGCCTTTTCTCCGGTCAAAGGATAATATTCATAGGGCGCAAATCCCAGTATTACACCGTTTTCCTTCACATGGTCGCAGAAACGGCGGGCGATAAGTGCCGCTTCTTTATTTTTGCCGGCCATGTTCAACCCCGCGGTTATGATCTGGATAATCGGAGCAACTACCCTGCCGCTGATAAAAGTTCTGGCGCTGTAATCACAGAGAGGGCTTTTCAGGCTCTCGGTAACAAGCCCGATTTCACAGAGGAAGTCTCCTTCTTCCGTCAGCCTTTCCGCTACTTTGTCAATTATATGCTGCGGCAAGCGGTCGCCAAGCAGTATGGGCTGGTAGCAGATGAGACTCATGCTGTCCACAGGCTTGCCGTTGACAAAGGTAACAAACTTTTCTCCGTCCCAGAATTCATTAACCAGGATATCGAGCAGTTTTTTGCTGCGCTCCAGCCAGTGTTTGGCTTCCTCTTTTTTACCGCAGCCTTCGGCCAGGCGGGCGGTCATTTCCATCTGAACAATCAAGAAGGCAATAAGGTCCGGGTTCTGGGCAGGAAAGCCGTCCTTAAAGATGGTGGCATCATCCCAACCGGAATCATGGGGGCTGTGAATGGCTGTTACATCGTCGCCGCGGCCGGCATTTCTGTAGGTGGTCCAGAATTCTGTCCACTTGGCAAACTTGGGATACATTCTTGCACATTCCTCGGGAGTCAGAAAATCATCGCCGGCCTTGCGGATAAGGTAGTCAAGGGCAAAGCCCTGAAAAGGAGGCTGCAAAGTCGTATTGGCTCCCCCGATATAGGTAAGATGCCCCGGAATCCGGCCAGTCTTCTCGTCCTGATACTGGAATAGCAGGCAGATCTGCCGCCAGGCTTCCTTGGGGTTGGCAAGCATGGCCGTGGCATGGTAGCTTTGCTGCCAGGAGAATACTCCGGCTACCCAGGTATATTGAAACAAAATCCCGGGTTCTTTGAAGCCGCCCGAGGCCTTGGTGCGGTGGCTCCAGATTTGGTAGATCGCATAATCCCAGAGCTTTTCATAACCCCTGGCCGCCGGCAGGTAGTTCTTCTTAAATTCATCATAATCTGCAAGGCTTGCTTTTACCAGTTCGTCAAAGGGGAGATAGTCGACGGATCTTTCAACCTCCACCATGCTTTCATGAACGGCGGCTTCAAACTCTCCGTTTTCAGCAGGCACACAATCAAAAATTACTTCATCATAGCGGCTCAGTTTTTTATTCCAGGGGCTGGTAACTTCTATTTCACCTTGCAAAGGTACAAACAAAAGCTTCCCGTAAGTGCCAAACACCGCTTCCCAGGCACCGTCCTGCAGGGGGCGGATGCCGCGGCAGGCACTTGTGCCCATCTCTTTTATGGCAGGGCAAAGTTCTATACGCAGTGTTACACCGCCCTTGCCGCGGACGCGCAACTGTTCCTGATCGGTAAAAACAAACTCAACGGTACCGTCTGTGCTTTCTATGCGCAAGGTACCGGCATCGGAAAAATAAGTATAGGGAAGTTCGGAATCGCCGGCAAGCAGCCTGAGGTTGAATATAAAAGGAGTGGAATCAACCATGGCACCAGGCTTGTAGCTGGAAAGGCGCAGCAGATGTGTATAGTAATCCTCGAAAATATAAAAGGCGCTGGCGTTGCGTGCAAAAACAGCCCTCTGCAGAGCAAATTTTTCCTTAGTTCCAAACATTTATCTTATTGCACCTCTTTCCTTCTCTTATTGTAATGTTCTGCCTACGGCAAATAATGCGGCACAAGCAGAAGGTGAATAAAAAGCACCCGCGTTGACGCCTTTGCCGCGCCGGTCATTTGCACCGCCGGCCAGGCAGGATTCGATCAGTTTCCTCGCCGCGTTTCTTGCGGCAGTGTCCAGACCCGAATCCTTCAGACCCATAATTATCAGAGCCCCGGGGATTATGGCAACCTTGTCCCAGTCCAAAGCCTCGGCTTTTTCCGCCAGGACAGCGGTTATTTCTTCGGGCAGGCGTTTGCCTAGAATAAGCGGTATCAGTGTTAACAGGCCGTCACAGGAACCCGCCTCGCCGGTCAGGATGTTTATGGACTTGAAACGCTCTCCGTCCCATAAAATCCGCGTCAGCTTGTCAAGTTGCTCCCGGCAAATCTTATCCCAGGATTCAGATTCGCCGGACTTTCCTAAAAAGTCAGCTATATTTGCCAGGGATTCCGCTGCCAGGGCTAGATATGCAGCCAGGTCACAGCTGGCGGAAGGCAGACCGCTGCCAAGCTCATTTTGCCAGCCGCACTCATAACGGTAGCCATAGTAAGCAAGTCCTTCCTTGTTTGTGCGTTTTTGCAGCCACCAGTTTACAGCCTTTGACATCAGCTCATAAAAGCGGGAAAGCTGTTCCTTAGCAACTTTATCCATGAAGCCTCCTGCAAGCAGCCGGTTAACAGTATAGGCATAAACAGGAGGTACGGCTTCATACAGGTTCTGGCGATCCGCCAGCCAGACAGGTACAAGACCCTGCGGAGAAGCTTCGGCAAATGCGGCGCTCAGAAGCTCCAAAGCCCGCCGCGAAGGGTCGCTTTCTGTCAGGGCAATTATCGCCTGCTCAAGGCTGTATATCTTCTGGTCTTCCATTTTGTTGGCCGGGTAAAGTTCCAGCCCTTTGAAGGGCACAAGCCCAATCCAAAGAGCATAGGCGGCATAATCGTTGAAATCCTTGTATTCAGCGCCCAGTGACGGCAGCCCGGCAACAAAGCTGTTAAGATCTTTTTCAGCTTCAGCTATACACTGCTCCAGGCTTTCCGCAAGTGCAGGCAATTCGTAGGCAAAGTCCGTATCATAGGCCGCAACGGAAAACTCCCCGTTTTCGTCAGGTTCTATGTAGACGATAGGGTCCGTAGGCTTAAGGCCTTTCCGGTCCCAGCGGCAGTCAAGGGTGACTCTGCCCCGCAGCGCTTTGAACAGGTAAACTGTACCGCCCAGGATAAATTCGGCGCCGCGTTCGGTGGTATAAGTGTTATCTCCAAAGCCAAGTTTGCCGTCAAGGCGCAGCCCTATGCCGCCTTTTCCGGCTATGCGGAGCACTTTTTCACCGTCCAACACAAAAAGTACACTGCCCTGATCCGTTTTTAGCTCTACGGAAAAGGGTGAGGCTTGGTAGCTGTAGTCCTGAGGTTTCCCGTCAAAAGTGGGAATAATGCGGATAAAACCTTTGGGCCCCATTGCCGGCCCGCCGTAAATAAAACCTCCGCTCTCCGCGGCAAGGGCAAGATAAAGCCCCTTGTCCCAACCGGAGTTGTTGTTGTCTGTTTCTTCGTAAACCATGTGCCTGGACAGACGTCTGCTAAATGGAGTTTTCTTCAGGTCAAGCTGCATTTAATTACTCCTTTCTTTTATTGTTTTGTTTATAAATAGTTTAGCATTAAAGTAGCTCTTTGCATAGTGTAAAGACAAAAAACCCCGCATTTTTCAGTAATTGCGGAGGTTGCAATACAGGATGCATCAATTTTAAAAAACAACTGCATCAGCCGGGAAACGGGTTAAATCCGTATGCGGAATAAATGAAATGGCAACGCTCCCGACAATAATATCCACCTTCTCCACATTTACAACAATGGCGTTTTCGCCCGTTGCACCTTCATTGGCGCCTGCCTTAAGCATGGCTGCCGTAGCAAGGGCATTTGTCCCCAGCGCTATAATATAAACATCTTCTCCCAGGGTATCCCTTAACCTGTCCACTACTGCCCGGCCTATGCCTCCGCCCTGACCGTCAATAACTGCAATTTTCATATTATTCTCTCCTGCATTATGCAGCATTATTTGCTGTCAAAGCAACCTTCTTTTACCTGGTCTTTATCTTTGGTTTCTCCTGCTGCCAATCGACCGGAAGCGGCGGCAACAGAAAAACAGGGGAGCATCCGCTGCCTGGCGGATACTCCCCTGTTTAGCGGCTTTTTAAATTGCCTGCTCTGTGCGGCTGATAAAGTCGTCCTGGGTCTGCCTGTTTAACGTCACAAAATAGGTGGAAAAGCCGGCAATGCGGACAATCAAATCCTTATATTCATCGGGATTATCCTGGGCTTTGCGCAGTGTCTGCGTATTTACCACATTAAACTGCACCTGCATTCCGCCCAGTTTAAAGTATGCTTTGATAAGCTGCTTAAGCTTTTCCGCTCCCCTGTCCCCTTCAACGGAAGTTGGGGTAAAGCGGATATTGAGCTGGTCACCGTTGGACAATTTTCTGTGGGGCAGTTTGGCCGCACTTCTTAAATAAGCCGTAGGACCGTTTCTGTCGAAGCCCTGCCGCGGGGAAATGGCATCGGCAATGGGCTCGCCGTCTTTTCTGCCGTCGGGTGTAGCTCCCAGCTCCGCTCCCATGTAGACATTGGCGGTCATGGTAAAGGTCCCGCCGGAAAACTTCCCTCTGGCTGCATCTGTCCTGGCCATGGTATCGGCGAAAATCTCCAGGGCCCAGGCGGCCAGTTCGTCAACTTCTTCAATATCGTTGCCGTAATGCGGCACTTCATGGATAATTGTCTGGCGCAGCTGTTCGTAGCCTTCCCAGTTGTTCATTACTGCATCGTACATATCCCGCAGGGATACGATTTTGTCATCAAAACACAGCTTTTTGATTGCCATCAGACTGTCGGCGACGTTTGCCGTACCGCAGGCTGTCATGCCGAGGCGGTTGTACTTGGCTCCCCCTTCTGTAACATCCTTGCCGCTTTCCAGGCAGCCGTCCATCATGGTGGAGGCAGCGATGCAGGGGAAATACTGTGAATAGACCATCTCAAACATATTGGCATACGACATGTTCCATCCCAGTACATATTCCATCTGGGCTTTAAAGGCTGCTTTAAATTCCTCGAAACTTTCATATTCATACAGCTTTTTGCAGGGAAGGGCCGTTTTGCCTGTCCACGGGTTGACACCGCCGTTTATGGTCAGCAGCACCACGTCAACCATATTCCAGATGGACTCGGATCCGGTAAGCCCGCACGCCGGCCATTCATTGCCTGTGCCGGCCGGTTCCACACAACCGACTATGCTGTAGTCATATGCATCCTCCCGGGACAAGCCGATATCCATTAATGCTTTGATAATAATATCATCATTTTGGAACTGCGGTATGCCGCCGCAGAGCTTGCTTGACTCAATGCCAAGCCGCCAGATTTCATCAGGGGTATTGTCATGCACACGCAGTGCCACCGTCGGATCCGGCAAATGCATTCTGCCGTAGGACTGCAGCATGCAGTAGGTAACAGGTGTGGTATCATCGGATCCGTCGGGCTTTTGGCCGCCAAGGGTCTGGGCTATCCCGGCGGTGGCAGTAAGCCCGTTGTAAATTCCGGCATAGAGGTTCTGCCCTTTTTCATTTAAGTCAATAATGTAGTCGTTGTCCAGGAAGAAGTGAGGCAGCACGATTATATCGCTGAGGCGGAGAATGAAAGCATCGGAATACTCCTGTGCCTGCTCCCAGGTAATGGTGCCCTCAGCAAGCTCTTTCTGCAGCAGGTGCCCCGTATATTTGTCAATACGGCCTATGGACTGCCCGTGCTGCTGGGCATCCGTCGAAAGCATCAGCTGGTACAGTATGGCGGCCTGCAAGCCTTCCCAATAAGTACGGGCAGGATTTTCCATAATCCAATCCAGCGAGTCGGCCATGCGCAGAAGCTCCTCCCTGCGGGCACCGCTTTCTTTTGCGGCTTTTTGGCAGCAGGCTTCGGCATAGCGTTTTGCAAGCAAAATAGCGCCGTCGCAGATGCGTATTACCGCCTGGTAAAAGACTTGCTTTTTGGCGGCGTCCCCAAATACCCTGCCTTTTACCTCATCCAGCTTTTGCCGGGCCTGTCTGCGCACTTCACCAAAACCGACATTAATAACTTTATTGAAATTGGCAATATAATGCCCCTGGGGCATTACGGCAATGCCCCTGTACCTGGGATCGTCTTTGTCGAAACGGACAATACAGCCGTTGCCGAAGGCATCCCAGAAGTCATCCGTCATGGCTCCTTCAACCATTTTTGAGATGGTTTTGTCCTTCCAGTAGTCATAGGCTTCCCGGAAAATCTCCCGCTGCTCGTCACTCATGTAAATTGAGTTTGAAGACTGCCAGGCCTTTCTAAACCTTTCATCCGAATCGTCGACAACCTTGGGAATCCAGCGGCAATCCCACTCCACATAGGGGCTGAGTGTCCGCTCATCGGGCCCGGGTGTACCGACAAAAATGTCATCGTCAAAAACATTGACTTCTTTTGTTGCACACCAGGTATACAGGGCACCGGCGCGCTTCAGGATGGGGAATTCATTTTCATGGGCCTTGCAGTAGCCAGTGTATATTTTTGTCCTCTCAGCGTTTATTGTCATGTTGCGTCCGCTGGTAAACACATCGCGCTTGGCGCGGATGCGCTTTATCCGTTCTGAAACTGGTGCGAATTTAAACATATTTTCTGCTCTCCCCCCTTCTCTTTTTTTGTGTTCTTATTCTTATGTATCATTATACCAAACAAATGCAGTTTTGTAACAATAATCTCTTACAATTGAACAGCAAAAGTTTTTCAACTATATATATTTTCCCGGCACTTCTATGCTATAATGTTTTTAAAGCAACAGCCCTGACGGACTTGACTGAAGAACGGTACAGCGACAAATTATGGCAAGATACCCTGAAAGGAAAGAGACAATGAGTAAAAACATTAAAGGCAAAATATACGATATACAAGGTTTCAGCGTCCATGACGGACCCGGTATCAGGACAACCGTTTTTCTTAAGGGCTGCCCCCTGCGCTGCCCCTGGTGCCACAG
>FZPS01000099.1_pt309 | contig 11115 bp, 9 predicted proteins | sample 1817821 | NCBI WGS metagenome assembly FZPS01 (sample SAMEA104158645, study PRJEB21678) | metagenome | place: Germany | collected 2015-04-21 | reverse complement strand
CTAATATGCGTAGGGGCGGGTTCCATCCCCGCCCGCAATGCAGCTCAAATACTCCCCTGGGGCCGGGGGGGGATTTCAAAGCTCCCCCCTTTGAAAAAGGGGGGCCGGGGGGGATTTTCCCTAACGGGAGCTTCTCCGCAAGATCAAAACAACATAGACTAACAGGATCACCAGGTAAAACCCCGCCGCCAGGGGCAGGAAGAGGGGAGAGAGCGCCTCAGCCTGGTCCAGAGCAATCTGAACAGTGCTCCAGGTCAGATAGGTAAAGATTCCCACAGTGGAGGCTTTCAACCAGGCGATCATCTCCATGCTCAGGATCAAGGAGCGGCGCGGCATGCCCTTGGGGGAATGCAAAGGGACAAGTACTCTCACCAGGGTCAAAACGAGATAGAGGAGGGCGCTGATGACGGGAAGGGCCGCCAGTGACCGCTTCCCCCCCCAGGCATCGACCACGCCCCGGAAATTGTAGTGCCGGGGCACCTGGTCGGGCAGCTGGGGCCAGCGTGCAATTAGCAGGATCGCCACCAGGATGAACAACAAAATGGAGAGGGCCTCAAGCAGCCACTCGAGACGGGTATAGGGGATCTTTTCAGCTTTCCCTTCAGAGTCTGCCCGGCCGGATTGAGACCGGGCAGTGTTCCCCAGCGAAAGCGTTCTGGGAGCGCCCTGTTCATCAAAGCGGCGTTTCAGGTAAGATTCTGTTGCCAGGACGATAATCACTAAAGACAAGAACATCATGGCCAGGATGACAAACTCGTTATATTTCGGCAGCGGTTTCCACCAGAGAGCTGCTCCAATTAGCAAGATCCCGGCCCCGGCAGCAAAAAAAGCTTTGGCCGCGTAGCGGTTTGCCGCAACCCAGGTCTCCGGGCTTTTCATTGATCGGGGGGTGCGGTAGCCCGCCACCGGGTTGCGCGATTTCTCATTGGCGCTCAAGTATTTGAGAATTAACCCGCTAAGTAGAAAGATCAGCCCGAAGACCAGTGCGGAGACTGCGTGCATCTCATATACTCCTCTCGTTAATTTAACTGAATATTCTCCATGCGGGCCCAAAGGCTTTCCGCCTTCTTACAACGCAGCTTCTGCAAACAATATAGCAACACTCGACCTGGCTCGTCAATAACGATGAAGAACATCAGGACGGGTCCGCTTTTCTTGAATCGCTTCACCTAATGTTATACAATTGAGACGATTCTAAATTTAATAAGAAAGGATGAGTGAAGATATGGGTATCGCCACGGCGGAAGAATACAGGGAGCGGCTCTACCGGATGCGAAAAAATATCTACATGGGGGGAGAGCTCATCGGCAGGGATGATCCCCGCCTCAAGCCGGGAGTTGACCTCATTGCCAACAGCTTCGAGAGGGTCAACGATCCCGATCTGAAAGGGCTGATCACGGCGAAGTCTCATCTTACCGGGGAAGAGATTCACCGGCTCAACCATATCCACCGGAGTTCCGAGGACTTGTTAAAGAAGCAGGAGTGCACCCGCCTGCTCTGCCGCCAGGCCGGGGGCTGCATTCAGCGCTGCATGGGCATCGACGCCCTGAACGCCATTTCGGTAATAACCAAGGACTGCGATGACGCCTACGGCACCGAGTATTATCCCCGCTTCGTCGAATTTATGAAATACTTTCAGAAAAACGACCTGGTGGGCAACTGCGCCCAGTCGGATGTCAAGGGGGATCGCTCCAAGCGCCCCTTTGAGCAGAGCGACCCCGATCTCTACCTGCGGGTCATAGAGAAAAAGAAAGACGGCATTGTGGTGCGGGGCTGCAAGGCGCACAACTCCAACGCCCCCTTCTCCGACGAGATCGTCGTTGTCCCCACCCGCCTGATGACCGAGCAGGATGCCGATTGGGCGGTGGCTTTCGCCATTCCCGCCGATACCCCGGGGATTAAGCAGGTGGTGCGGATTACCACGCCTCGGCCGCGCAAGCATATTCACACAAAGCACTTCTACGGAGTAGCCGATTCGACAACTATTTTTGACGATGTGTTTGTTCCCTGGGAGCGGGTCTTTCTTTGCGGCGAAACCTACTTTGCCAGCTTCCTGGCGATGCTCTTTGCCACCTACCACCGCCACAGCTACACCGGCTGCAAGCCGGCGATGACCGATCTAATCCTGGGCGCCTCCGCCCTGGTAGCCGAGTATAACGGGGTGGCCGATGCTTCACATGTCAAGGATAAGCTTTCAGATCTCATCGCCGTGGGCGAACTGGTCTACGCTGCCGGCATTGCCGCCTCGGTTAAATCAACCGAAGCCGCTTCGGGGACCCATATCCCAAACATCATCTATACCAACGTAGGCCGTTACCACGCCGGGGTCAGCCTCTATCACGAGTATGAGACCCTGGCCGACCTGGCCGGGGGGCTGCCGGCGACCCTGCCCCTGGAAGATGATTTCTACAATCCGGAGATCCAGCCCCTGCTGGAAAAATACATCATGCGCAAGGACGGCGTCTCGGCGGAGAATCAGCACCGGCTTTTCCGCACCCTCTCCGATATGCTCTGCTCCGCTTTTGCCGGGGTGGCTCAGGTGGGAGGCCTGCATGGCGGCGGTTCGCCCATCATGGAGAAGATCGCCATCCGCAATCAATACGATATCGATTCCTGCAAGCGCCTGGTCAAAATGCACTGCGGGATCAAGGACTGAGGATTAGCCTATTTAGGGAAGTGGCTTATGGAGAGAGCCCGGTTTTGGAGATCCTTCGCTTCGCTCAGGATGACATAAATGGTGTTCAGGATGACGTGTAGGGGCGGGGTTCCATCCCCGCCCGCAATGCCAGCGGTAGCGTTCGGTCATCTGTAAGGGCGGGCTTCCACGCCCGCCCGCCAACCTCAGAACCAGATCAAAATGGGACAAAAAGGTACGTCCCTAGTGTCCCACTTTTCTCATTTCTAAATTCTCACCTCTTACATCTCAATTGGCGGGCTTCCATCCCCGCCCGCAATGCCAACGGCCAAATCCTCCTAAGTCTCCCTTTCTTAAAGGGGGACTTTGACTTGCCCCCGGCATACGGCTTACACCGTCATATCTTCGAATTGGCCTGCGTCAACTTTAATACCCTTTTTCCGGTTGATCAGGTAGTAGAGCGCCGGGATGAAGCCGAGCAGTAATACAGTGCCGCTGGTCATGCCGCCGATAAGGGCGATGGCCATCGGCGCCTGCACCTGGCTGCCCTGCCCCAGGCCCAGCGAAAGCGGGACCAGGCCCAGGATGGTAGTGAGCGTGGTCATCAGGATGGGCCGCAGCCTGGTGGATGCGCCGGTGATAATTGCCTCCTCCAGGGGCTTGCCGTGAATGCGGCGCAGCTGGTTAATAAAGTCAACCATGATAATCCCGCTGTTGACCAGAATTCCCACCATGACTACTCCCCCGATCAGAGCCGGTATGCTCAGGCCATGGCCGGTGATCATCAGGGCAATCACCGACCCCGATAGGGCCAGAGGCAGGCTGCAGATGATGATAAAGGGATGCAAGAATGATTCAAACTGGGCCGCCATCACCAGGTAGACCAGGAATATGGAGACAACCAGCACCAGGTAGAGCTCGTCGTAAACCTCGCTCATCTGGTCTGAGGTGGCCTCACTGACCCGATAACCAGGCGGCAGCTCCATATCTTTAATCGCCTCCTGGATTGCCCTGTTGGCTTCGCTCAGGCTAATCCCGGACAGCTGTGCCTGGATTCTGCCGATAACCTGCTGATTCTCCCGGGCGATATTTAGCGGGCCGTAAGAGACTTCAATATTGGCAATATCCCCCAGGCGCAAGTATGAACCGGTAGATGTATAGAAACCCAGGTTCTCCAGGTCCTCCAGGCTCTTCAAATCTCCTTTCCGGTAGCTGAGAATGAGCTCAAAAATTCCTTCACCTGTCTCCAGCCGGGCCACGGAGACACCGTCTAGCGCTTCGTAGAGCATCATCCCCACTTGATAGGCCGTGGTCCCCTTGCGCAGGGCCTTGAACTGATCCACCTTCACATGCACTTCCGGGATCGCTTCTTCAGTGGCGCTCTGCACACCGGTTAGGCCCGGCAAACCTTTTATCCTCTCCATGATCTCCTCTGAAAGCTGCGCCACCTTCTCCTGCTCCGGTCCCTGGATAATCAACTCCAGCCCCATGCTGAGCCCGGTTGTATCCATGATCGTTTCCCGCCTGAAGCTGAGCGCCGCCTCTGCGGGCAGGAAGGCCTCCGCCTTCCCTTTTATCCTTTCAATCATCTGGTCAATTTCCGAGGTATGATCGGGAAGCACCTGCGCCCTGATCTTGGCGCGGTTGGGCACTCCCGATTCAATGGCAATGCCAAAAAGCTGCTGCTCCCCGACCTGGGCAGTATAGTAATCGACCCCTTCCAGCTCGCCGACAATCTTCTCCAGTTCAACCGTGTAGCCGTCAGTGGTCTCCAGGGGCGTTCCCGGGGGCAGGGTCAGCTCAACCGAAAAAGCCGATTCTTCAGGTATGGGGAAGAGGTCGGAATCAAGAAAGGGAATAATAATCGCTCCGAGGAGCACGGCTGCCACCCCAATGCCCAATGTCGCCCAGGGATGCCTTAGAACCCACTCCAGCAGGGTGCGGTAGCGGGACGGTCCCTTTTCCGCCTGCAGCTTATTTTTTCCCCGCCGCTGCAGAATGCGAGAGGTCAGCATGGGTATCACTGTCATCGCCACGATCAGCGAAGCGAAAAGAGCGCAGGTTACAGTAAGGGAGAAATCGCGGAATAGTTCACCGGCCAACCCGCTCAGAAAGACCACGGGAAAGAAGACACAGACCGTGGTCAGGGTCGAGGCCCATATCGCTCCGGCCACCTCGTTGCTCCCCTTTATTGCCGCTTCGAAGGAGGTGGAGCCCAGCTGCAGGTGCCGGTAAATGTTTTCGCTGACCACGATGGAGTTATCCACCAGCATCCCCGCGGCCAGGGCCAGGGCGCCCAGGGTCATCAGGTTTATGGAAAGACCGGCGAAATAGAGCAGGGCAAAGGCCGAGATCACGGCTACCGGTATGGACAGCCCGATTACCAGGAGCATCCGCCAGTCTCTTAAAAAGAGCAACAGCACGGCTACGGCAAGAAAAGAGCCCAACAGGAGTGAATTGGCCAGGTCCATGAGGGCAATTTCAATCTCCTTGGCCTGGTCAAAGGTATACTTGAAGCCCAAATCGTAGCCCAGTTCATTGAACTCGGCGGCAAGCTCGTCAAGCACCCGGTGCACCTGGCGAGAAACCGCCACCGTGTTGGATTCCCCTTCCTTTTGCAGGTAGAAGCCGATGCTCGGCTGCCGGTTGATCCGGCTTATTGAGGATAGCTCGTGCATATCCAGCTTCACTTCGGCAACATCCCCCAGCCGGATGGGTATAAGAGGAAATTCATCTTCCGGTATAGCCAGGCCGCTGCCTGCACCCATTGATGAGAGAATCATGGCCATGGACATGTCGGCAATGGCCTTTTCCAGCTGCTGCGAAGACCTGTCCAGTTCACCCTTGATCTTGTTTTCCAGCTCCTTGAGCTGTTCCTTCCAGGCGTCAAAATCAGGAATGCTAATCAGGTAGGTATTGCCGATCTCTTCCAGTTCTGTGCTTACATCCGGCGGCAGGTCTACGATGATCTTGCCCTTTTCAATGGCTACAGGCCAGTTCTCGGGCAGCTCCCGGGCAACCTGCTCCAGGTTGATGCCGTATTTTTTCAGCAGCTCCGGATCCGGCTCAATGGTCAGCCTGCCTTCTTCATCTATTTCCATGCGCGGCGATAGATCCTTGAGGTATATTTCGCGCATGGGTATCTCCAGGCTATCTCCGGACGGCAGCGGCAGCATCTGTGAGAGCATGCTGTTCAGATCGATATCCACCGAGCGCCCGATGAGCTTTCTCAGCTCTTCTTCGTCCAGTTGAAAGCCGACAACCAGATTGCTGAGCTCCTCCAGATCAGGTGTGCGCCCGATAAGCCGGATGCGCATCTGGCGATCGTCTACCAGCACTTTCCCGCCCGGGAGATTGAGCAAGCTGGCCCGCAGAATGTTGGCGACCTGTTCAAAGGAGACCTCATATTCCTGGACGCTGTCGGGAAAAAGCCGGATAAAGAGATCTCTCTTCACTCCGCCTTCAACCATCATGCTGGCCACGCCGGGAATCGCCTCAAGGCGCGGCCTGGCGCTTTTCTCCAACCATTCGGTCAGTTCAGCGGGATCGAGGCTGCTGCTCACATCAACCTGCATTATCGGCAGCAGGGTGGGATCAAATTCGAGAATGGTTGGGTGCTCGACCCCTTCCGGCAGGGTTACCAGGGCAAGGCGTGTTCCCACCTCATCGCGCTTCTGCTTTAGATTGGCTCCCCAGTTGAATTCCAGCGCCACCAGGGAGACATGCTCCTGGGAGAGAGAGATGATATTTTTAACCCCGCTCACCGGTGAGACTGCACTTTCAATGGGCTCGGTGACCAGTTTTAAATTTTCCTGGGGAGAACTGCCCGGGAAAACGGTGATTACAGCCAGGTACGGGGGCTTGATATCGGGCAGCAGGTCAAGAGGGGTCTGCAGCAGGGACACCGTGCCGATAACAAGGACGATTAAAAGGATGGTTACCGTAGCCACGGGACGCATTACGGAAATTTTGGATAAATTCACTCTTTATTTTCGCCTCACAGGTACTTACTATGTATCTTAAGTTGTTGCTTATAGACTCATTGAAAATAATTATGTGCCATCATGCAATTTATGCTTATTTTATAATAGAAACCGGGATCATTCAAACAGAATTTTAAATCCTCTTTCCCCATTCAATTATTTACTCTGTTTGGGCGAAGGATCTCAATTTGCTTTTTAATCCGGGCAAAGTTATAATAACACCAGGAAAATATGGAAAAGCGGGGGACTATGCGGCAAGGTGAAGCATTTTTGACGACGCGCAGTGAAGAGGAGACAACCTATACCGGCATGGTTCTGGGAAACTCAATCAGGGAGCCCCTGGTAATTACCTTGAACGGCGAACTGGGCAGCGGAAAAACGGTTTTCGTCCGCGGCGCCGCCGCCGGGCTGGGTGTAACTGAAACGGTGACCAGCCCTTCCTTTGTTCTATTGAAAATATACCGCGGCAGAATTCCAGTATATCACTTTGATTTCTACCGGCTGGACGAAGCGGCTGCGTTGAACGACCTCGGCTTCGAAGAGTACCTGCCCGGCGATGGGGTCGCCTTCGTAGAGTGGGCCGATAACCTGCCTGGGATCATCCCCGCTGAACGGCTCGAGATCACCATTGAGCGCTTTCATGATCACGGCGGGGAGGGGCGCCGCCTCTGGCTGATGCCCCATGGATTGGAGAGTTCCTGGCTTGTATCCAGGCTTATCGAGGGGGTTACCTGGCGGGTCGACGGCAAGCTGAATATGCTGCCGCTGGAGCCCTTTTCTAAAGAAAATGGGGGAAGGCTGGGCTGGAACTGCTGATACTGGGGATCGATACTACAACGCTGGCCTGCAGTGTGGCTTTGCTGGACGGTGAGGCGCTGCTGGCCGAGTTTACCCTAAACATCCGCAAGACCCATTCAGAGCGGCTGATGCCGCTAATCGACGCTTTATTGAAAGAGAGCGCCATTGAGCGCGAACAGCTGCAAGCCGTCGCCGTTGCCGCCGGGCCCGGCTCTTTTACCGGCATCCGCATCGGCGTCTCCACGGCCCGAGCCCTGGCCCAGGGGCTGGACATACCGGCGGTGGGGGTCTCCACTCTGCAGGCCCTGGCCGAAGCGGTGCCTTCGCCGGGCGCCCTGATCTGCCCCCTGCTCGACGCCCGCCGCAATGAAGTCTACAGCGCTCTCTACCGGCGCGAAGCCCATCCGCCTCGCGGCCTGGAGATGCTGATTCCGCCGGCGGCGGTTGAGCTGGGCCCCTTTGCCGAAAGATTGAAAACATACGGCGAGCCAATTGTCTTCACCGGGGAAGGATTGAACTCTTACGCCTCTTACCTCAGCGAGGCGCTGGGCGGCCTGGCGGTCCTGCCCGAGGCCCCGCAGCGCGCCTGCCGGGCAGCCTGGGTGGCGCTTTGCGGGCGCCGCCTTCTCGAACAGGGCCACCCCGCATCCTTTCATGAGCTCCTGCCGCAGTACCTGCGCCGTCCCGAAGCCGAGCGCCGGCTCAAGGAACGAAAGAGAGGTGCGAAGTGACCCTGAGCTTCACTATTGAGCCCATGACCCTGCAAGATCTTGAGGCCGTGGCCAAGATCGAGCAGGACTCTTTTGATCAGCCCTGGTCGCCTCAATCATTTCGCACCGAGCTGATTAGAAACGACATGGCTCACTACCTGGTGGCACGGGTGGGGGAGAGGGTGGCCGGTTACGGCGGCATTTGGGTTATATTTGATGAGGGCCACCTGACCACCCTGGCGGTGGCAAAGCCTTACCGGCGCTGCGGTATCGGAGCCGCGCTGCTGAAGGCCTTGATGAAGAAGTCGGCTTCCCTGGGAGCGCGCCGCATCTCCCTGGAAGTGCGCCCGAGCAATCACGCCGCCCGCAGCCTTTATGAAAAATTCGGTTTTACCATTAAAGGAGTGCGGAAGCATTACTACTTTGACGAGGACGGCCTGGTGATGTTCAACAACAAGCTGGATTGCGGCGGGGAGGTCGGCGATGATCCGGCTTCCTGAAATATCAAAGGGCGAAACCGTCCATATTCTCGGCATCGAGAGCTCCTGCGACGAAACCGCGGCGGCGGTGGTGGAAGACGGCCGCCGCATCTGCAGCAATGTGATCTCATCGCAGGTGAAGCTGCATGCCGCTTACGGAGGCGTGGTCCCCGAGATCGCCTCGCGGCGCCACCTCGAGCAGATTAACCTTATCATCGAGCAGGCCCTGGACGAGGCCGGTCTCAACTTGAGAGCTCTCAGCGCCGTGGCCGTCTCCAGCGGACCCGGCCTGGTGGGAGCGTTGCTGGTGGGCGTCTCCACGGCGAAAGCGCTGGCCTACGCCGCCCGCCTGCCGCTCATCGCCGTCAACCACGTCGAGGCGCACCTTTATGCCAACTTTCTTACCGGCGCCGGGATACGTTATCCGCTGGTAGCGCTGATCGCCTCCGGCGGCCATACCAGCTTGCTGCTCATGCCGGAACCGGATGAAATCGTTTCTCTGGGGCAGACTCGCGATGACGCCGCCGGCGAAGTCTTTGACAAAGTTGCCCGGGCGATGGGCCTGGGCTATCCGGGCGGGCCGCTTATTGACCGGCTGGCCGCGCAGGGGAACCCTGCCGCTATTGATTTTCCCCGCGCCTACCTCGATGATATGGAAGGACGTTTTGACTTCAGCTTCAGCGGCCTGAAATCGGCAGTGATCAGCCACCTGCACCACATGCGACAGAAAGATGAAACGCCGGATCCGGCCGATCTGGCCGCCTCATTCCAGGAGGCAGTCGTCGGAGTGCTGGTAGACAAAACTGTGGCCGCCGCCCGCGAGCACGGCGCCGCCTGCGTCCTCCTGGCCGGAGGCGTCGCTGCCAACAGCCGGCTCCGCTCCCTAATGCGCGAAGAGCTCCTGCACGCCCTTCCGGGGGTGCCGCTGTATTTTCCGCCTCCCGGGCTCTGCACCGACAACGCCGCCATGATCGCCGCCGTAGCGGACCATCACTACCGGCGCGGCATCTTCGCCCCCCTCAACCTGAACGCCTCCGCCGGCCTGCCGCCCGGCAGCTAAACCTGATCACGGGTTGTCGCCAAAGGGCGGATCTTTGTTGCCATCCTGAGGTGTAGGGGCGGGCATCCACGCCCGCCCGGGTTATAGCCAATTGTTTCCTTTAAACTGGCTTATTTCCGATGTGGGACATACAGGTACGTCCCTATTGTCCCACAATGTTTTTCCGACTTCTGACCTCAGACTTCTGACTTCCAGCAGGAAACCTCGCCACTTTCCATCCTTAAATACGCGGATGAGCCGTATTTTCTCTTTCTTTTTTAATACTGCCATTTGGTCCATAATAACCCTCTAAATTCCCATAACTGGAGAACAGTTTATGTCTACCCGGTGTGGATATTGTGAAAAGAGCAGAGAAAAACATCAAAATAGAGGATAAACCTGTGGATAACCCTGTGCATTGTGTGGATTACTATTAATGGAATTCCCCGCAACCTATAATATATATGCCGCTTTTTTTATAAATATGCCTCTTTTCCGGTCGACATAACTTGTTGACACCGCATTCTCTATATAAAATGAAAAGCTAAAACCGCTTAAGATTATTGGGTATATTTACTGCCTTGGTTACTGTCTTTAATGCCCTGCTGCAAATAAAGGGTAACTTTTCTGTTCCCGCATCAATTGGCCTACCCTCTAATTTTTGCATCATCATATTGATAATTTAAGTGCCAGGGAGAATATAGTGATATTAGCTTTTGGCCTTTTATTTGCTGCCCTGGCACAATTTAAGTTTTTAATACCTTTTAACTTTTTATGCTTTGCAGGATACTGAAACTTCCATGATTAATACAACCATAGGCGTGGATATAAATATTATACTGAACATATATGGGCGTTATCGCCAGAGTTATCTTTGACCATTTATTAAATGTAACTTTAAGCCAAGATTTATCGTTGCTGTTAGCAATAGCCGTAGGTGCTGCAACTTACTTTGTACTAATCTTTTTTATGAAAATAGAAGATTTTGATGTCATAGTTAAAGCAGTAAGGAAAAGGATAAGTGAGCGGATAGCTTAAGCCTAAGGCAAACTGTTGGGGGAGGGTCTCTCGTGAATATTTTGGTTACAGGCGGCGCCGGCTTTATCGGTTCACACACCTGTGTAGCCCTGCTGGAGGCGGGCTACAGCGTGATCGTGGCGGACAATCTGTACAACAGCAGCGTGGAGGTTCTGGATAGGGTAAAACAGATCACCGGGAAGGAGCTTCTCTTTTACCGGATTGATGTGACCGATGCCACGGCGGTGGGGGCAGTTTTTGATGCCCACTCTTTCGACGGGGTGATCCACTTCGCCGGATATAAAGCGGTAGGCGAATCTGTAGAGAAGCCGCTGGATTATTATTACAACAATACCGTCAGCACCATGGTTCTCGTAAGCGCTTGCCGGAAACACGGGGTAAAACGCTTTGTCTTCAGCTCTTCGGCGACGGTCTACGGGGAAAACAGGGTCCC
>FZPS01000193.1_pt62 | contig 11117 bp, 13 predicted proteins | sample 1817821 | NCBI WGS metagenome assembly FZPS01 (sample SAMEA104158645, study PRJEB21678) | metagenome | place: Germany | collected 2015-04-21 | reverse complement strand
GAAGAAAGGAAGATTATGCTCAATATACTATAATCATGTATTGAGTATACAAGTAAAAAATGATGACAATTAAAATAAACTATCAATCACAAAAGGTAAATGTTTATCTAAAAAGAAATATATTTAATCAAATAAGTAAAGTGCTTGATCTATCAAAAGAATACCTAATTATTACAGACCAAAATGTCGGTTCCCTTTATTTAAAAAGGTTAACTAACCAATTACAAAAAGCCACTTCCTTTGTTGTTGCTCCTGGAGAAAGAAGCAAATCCTTTGAAACAGTTAATCAAATTATCAATTTTATGCTTTCAAAAGATATCGGGAGAGATGTAACAATCATTGGATTAGGCGGCGGAGTGATTGGGGATTTGAGCGGCTTCATCGCTGGAATATATAAACGTGGAGTTCCTTTTATCAATATACCAACCTCACTTTTAGCTCAAGTTGATAGTTCAATTGGTGGTAAAACTGGCATCAACTTAGGAAACTATAAAAATCAAGTAGGTTTAATTAAACATCCACATACCGTCATAGTTGATCCATTATTCCTTGAAACCTTGCCCAAAAATGAACTATTAAATGGTTATGCTGAATTAATTAAATATGCCTTTACTTTAGATAAAACACTTTATGACTTATTAAAAGAGCGAGAAGACGCTTTAGATGAACTCATTTTGAGGGCACTCTCTATCAAAGCAAAAATTACTGAGAAGGATGAATTTGAACAAGGCGAGCGAAAAATACTCAATTTTGGTCATACAATTGGACACGCTATCGAATCACTATCCAATTTTCAAATAAGCCATGGAGAAGCTGTTGCCCTTGGAATGATTTATGAAACTACCAACACTGACATTTTAGAAAAACTAATTGAATTATTACAATTATATAAACTACCAACTGAATACCCTAATTTTAATATTGAAAATATAATAAATTTTATTAAAGCCGATAAAAAAAGAACTGGAGATTTGTTGACTATTCCGGTAGTAGAACAAATCGGTAGTTCTTCTTTAGAGACGCTATCTATCTCAAAATGGAAGGAACGATGGCAATGAGTACCTTTGGAAAAAATATTATAATTTCTCTTTTCGGTGAATCACATCAAGAAGCAATTGGAATTACTATTCATAACTTTCCCCCTAATATTGCCCTTGATCTCGAAGCTATTGAAAATAAATTACTATTAAGAAAAGGATTAGCTGAGATAAGCACTACTCGAAGAGAAAAAGATCATTTTAAAATAATTAGTGGTTTCTATCAAGGTAAAACAACCGGTGCCCCGCTTACTTTTATCATACCAAATTGTGATATTAATAGTGGAGACTACACCAAAGGAACCATTCGCCCAAGTCATAGCGATTTACCTTATCACATCAAATATCAAAAAGCAAATGACTATCGCGGCGGTGGACATTCTTCGGGTCGATTAACCGCCCCTTTAGTTATTCTAGGTGCTATTTCTGAACAACTCCTAAAAGAAAAGGGAATTGTTATTGCATCACGAATAAAAAGCATTGGAGAAATTGTTGACACAATCCCAATTAACCAGAACTGTGTAAAAAGCTTATTGAATGATTCTTTTCCAGTGATAGACTCTAAGATTAAAGATGAAATGCTTAAGCAAATCAAAGAAGTCAAGAATAATGGAGATTCAATTGGAGGAATGGTTGAGACCGTCATCTATAACCTCCCAGCCGGTCTTGGCGATCCGTTCTTTGATAGTGTGGAAAGCATCATTGCCCATTTAATCTTTAGTATCCCTGGGGTCAAAGGGATTGAATTTGGTGATGGATTTGACATTACCAAAAAACGTGGATCTGAGGCAAATGATCAAATACAAATAATTAATGATAAAATAACATTCCTTTCTAATCATTCAGGTGGTATCAATGGTGGGGTTACCAATGGTGAACCAGTGCGATTTACAACCGCCATCAAACCTACCTCATCTATTAAACTTCCTCAAAAATCAATAAATATTGAAACGTACGAAAACACAACCTTAATTATTGAAGGAAGACACGATCCATGTATTGTTCCTCGAGCCTTACCCGTTATTAATGCTTTAACCTCGTATGCTATCTTAGATCTTCTTCTTGAAAGGAAATTTTAAATATGAGTGATTTAAAATATTTACGTAAACAAATAGATGACCAAGATGAGATCATAATGAAGGCCCTTGAAAAAAGATTAGAAATTGCTAGGGCTATTGGCAAGTTTAAACAGGAAAACAAGATAGAAATTACTAACTCTAACCGCGAACTCGAGATCTTAAAAAGATGTGAAAATTATCAGTTTTCAACTCATATCAAAGCAATTTATCAATCGATATTTTCCGAGTCAAAAAAGGTTCAAACACAAAAATATGCATTGGTTGGTCAAAATATTAACTACTCATTATCACCTACTTTCCATAAAGAAATAGTTGGACTTGATTATGATATAATTGATACTGATGACTTTCAATCAGTCATAAAAAGCAGAAATTTTTTAGGAATAAATGTTACAATTCCCTTTAAAACACAAGCTTTTGAAGCAGTTGATGAGTTAAGTCCTGAAGCAATAAAAACATCCGGTGTTAACACCATTATCAATCGCAATGATAAGCTAATCGGTTATAACACGGATTATCTAGCATTTAAACAGTTGCTAAAAACTTTTGATGTCAATATTACAAACAAAAAAGTTATCATTATTGGTAATGGCGCAACCGCCCGAACCGTAAAAGCGGCCCTTAAAGACCATAATCCTAAAGCTATTATTAATCTAGTTCGCACAATTAGGAACGAAAATGAAGCGCTAATAAGTCAATATAAAGATTTTTTAGATTATGAAGTAATAATAAATACAACCCCTTATGGTTCGGCCTCTAATTTTCAATTAGAACCTCTATTTGATTTGGATGACTTTTATCAATTAGAAACAGTAATTGATGTTATCTATCAGCCATTAAATAGCCCTTTATTACAATCAGCAAAATCTAAAGATGAATGTCGTACGATAAATGGACTTTATATGTTAATAGCTCAAGCCTTTTATGCTGATGAACTATTTTTAGATGCAAAGTTAGATCCGTCAATTATCGATCGCGTCTACCAAAAATACTTTCAAGTTCTTCCCAACATTGTATTAATTGGAATGCCTTATTCAGGAAAAACTACTATCGGTAAATTGATTGCTAAACTTACTGATCGTGAATTTATCGATACCGATTATCTGTTGGCCGAGAGGGGTCAAGATTTAAATAAAATTTTAAATAGTGGCGGTACTATTGATCGATTCCGTAAATATGAAAGCGAATTAATTAAAGAGCTTTCCCTTAACCAAAACAAAGTCATTGCTACTGGAGGTGGTTCCATTCTAAATCCAAAGAATGTAGAACTGCTTAAAGCTAATGGGGTATTGATTTGGTTGAGTCCAAGTTTTGAAAATCTAACCAATCGAACTGATGGTAGTAGACCACTAGCTAAAAATACTGAAGAATTAGAAAAACTATACTTAGAACGATTAAGTTATTATTTGACTGCTAAAGATATCATTGTCCATAATAATGGTGATATTGAAGATGACGCAAAAAAAATATTGGAGAAGTACTATGAATATCTTAATAATTAATGGTCCTAATTTGAATTTTTTAGGTATCCGCGAACCTGAAATCTATGGTTATCAAACCTATGCTGATTTGATAAAATACTTAAAAAAATTAAGTAGGAATTACAAGATTAAAGTAAAAACCTATCAATCTAATCACGAAGGTGATATAATAGATTATATTCAAAATAAATATCAAAAATTTGATGCCATCATTATTAATCCAGGAGCCTTAACCCATTATTCTTATGCCCTTTTGGATTGCATTAAGTCTATTTCCGTACCAACAATTGAAGTACACTTAAGTGATCTCTCCAAAAGAGAATCATTTAGACAGAATTCGGTTATTGCTGAGGCATGTGTTGCTTCGATTATGGGCAAACACTTTGAAAGTTATCATGATGCCATCAAGTTTATTGTGAGAGGGTTGAAACATGAATGATTTAAAATTACTAACCAAAATAAAAAAGCCTCTAACAATCGACAACATTACTTTCGATAATAATAACTTAGTTGTGATTGCTGGGCCATGTGCTATTGAAGACTACGATAGTCTATTCCAAATGGCTACACTCCTAAAAGAAAACGGGATTCATTTTATGCGAGCCGGAGCCTATAAACCGAGAACATCACCTTATTCCTTTCAAGGCTTGGGTGAACAAGGTTTAAAAATGCTCGCAGACATCAAAGAAAAAACCAAGATAAAAATAGTAACTGAAATAACCGATATTTCAGATTTGCCACTTTATCTTGATTATGTTGACATTATTCAAGTCGGTGCTCGCAATATGCAAAACTTTTCTCTACTAAAGGCCTTAGGCAAAACCAATAAACCAATTTTATTGAAACGTGGCTTTGGTAATACCATTGAGGAATGGTTACTCGCTGCTGAATATATCCTCTTAGGGGGGAACCAAAATATCATTATGTGCGAAAGAGGTATAAAATCTTTTGAAACCTCTACTCGTAACACTTTAGATATTAGTTCAGTTCCTATCATTAAACAATTAACAGCTTTACCGGTTATTGTTGACCCAAGTCATGCAGCGGGACGATCCGACTTAATTGCTTCATTATCACTTGCAGCAGTTGCTGCTGGAGCCAATGGTCTTTTAATCGAAGTCCATCCTAATCCTAGAGAAGCCCTTAGTGATAAAGAGCAGGCTCTAGGAACGAATGAATTTCTTCAATTAAATAACCAATTACAAGGCTTAAAATCCTATCTAAATGCTAACAATATTCACAATAATTTTTAAGGAGGGTTAGACTAATAATATCATCCATCCCTAAAAACATTTCTATGTTTTCTTTAGGAAAGAAATTTAGGATTTGTGATGCCTCTTTAAATTCATTGTTGTTAATCTCTTCGTGTTCGGTTCCATTTTGATAGACCGACAACACATAACTAAACAACTTACTCAAGTGGTTGCATGCTTGATTTAACGCTTCCACTTCTCCTCGTTCGGAACTACCGATCGATAATACATATTTACCATTTTCATAGTAAAGTGTCTGTTTGACATTTAAATGGGGATTGATTGCAGTCGTTAAAAGCGACTGCGCTTTCTTTTTTAGGGGGGCTAGTTCTCGGTTCTTATATTTCATTGAAACTAAATTAGCCAAATATCCGTCCATAGTAATTTCTTCATTTAATAGTTTTTGATACTCTTGAAAAATATCTTTATTGGGGTCAATTGTTAATGCATTTACCAGTTGTAAAAATTGATGAGGGTTATTAAAGATTTCTTCTGGAGTAAAAACACTATAAACTATTAAATGAGCCAAATAAAGTTTTTTGTCATAGATAATAATTTTACTATTAGTTTCAATTAGCATGTCCCACAATTCTACTAGCTCTAGCTTGTCCATCGAATTCATTTCGTATAAGCGCTCCCAAAGCGCATCGGAAATTTGACAACGAACAAAATACCGGTCACCAAAAGCAAAATGACCATCATTCACCATTATTTTTTTGCTTTTTTTCATTAATTAATTTTCACCACCTTCGCCTTAATTATAACAGATAGTAAAGCACTATTCAACATAATTCGTCCAACTTTTTCCAACAAGTTTCGACACTTAGAGCGAAGATTCTAAGAAAAAGATATATTTTTTTTATAGACTTTGTCTAATACAATATATTATTGTATTAGGCTATTTCTAATACTTCACCAAAACTTTTGGTATTCTCTTGATATTCGACATAGAATCGATCATTCCCATAAACGTATCCAATTATTTGAAATCGGTTGGAATTAATAGAAGTCTCTTCTAAAATGAACTTAAAGAAACGACCTTCAACACTTAAATTTAAATCTTTTGCAAGATTATTATCTTTTACTTCCATTTCTTCTAAAGTCGCATAGTATCTTTCTTTAACCTTATCATCTTTAGTCTCATAATTTGAATATGAGGTTGGAACCGATAACTCATCTATTTTCACTACTTTTTCATAGAAAGGAATGGCTGCTTTTGCTTCAGAGAGAACGTTGCTTTTTCTAGCCCTTTCAGTATAAGATAGATAACTTGGAACAACAACGGCTGCTAATATTCCAATTATAGCAATAACAACTAATAGTTCAACTAGAGTAAAACCTTTATTATTTACTTTCACGATTCAAACCCCCTTACAAAATTAAAAATTCATTAGTGTCTAGCATATAATAGATCTCGTATTTACCGCCTTCAATATAAACAATACTATCTTCCATAACTAGGATATCGATATTTTCATCATATAAAATACCAGTTTCTTGATAATAGAACTGCTTACATATCGATGAGTCATCAAATTCATCATAATTGGTAAACACCATTTTTACATCAGTACCATTTTTATCAAACGTATACTCAACACCACTAATAATGGCATAATCCATTCGTTTTTTAAACTCAACAATTTCTTGTTTTTTTAGTTCTAATCGAGTATGTTCAATATAAGAAGTATAAGAAGGAACTAATACAGCTGCTAATATTCCAATAATAGCAATAACAACTAATAATTCAACTAAAGTAAAACCTTGATTTTGTTTCATTTTTTTAACTACCATAATTTCTCCTTTTACAATGATATTTGTCAACTTGCACGGACATTATATCGAAGGCCAAGGTTAAAAGCAAGGTTTCGAGGTTGAAAAAAAATTCAAAGATTTGCATCTTTGAATTCTATTCTTTATCATATAAGATTGTCGCAAGTTCAGCCACTGTAGTATCTCCATTAAGCACTGCATGACGGCATGTATCCCATAATGTCAACATTCCATTATCTACCGCTTTTTTCTTAATGTGCTCTACTGGACGTCTTTGTTGAATCATTTCGCGCATTTCTGCATCGATATATAGAATTTCATGAATCCCCATTCGGCCATGATATCCCGTATGGTTACAAGCTGGGCATCCTTTTGCGGCATAAATTATCGTATTTTCTTTTATTTCTAATAATTTTGCTTCAGCAGCAGTCGCCTTGATTGGTTGACGACAATATTTACACACTCTCCGAATTAATCGTTGAGCAATTACCCCGACAACCGCATCGGCTACGAAGTATGGTTCTACTCCCATATCGATTAAACGAGTAATGGAACCAGCAGCATCATTGGTATGGAGTGTCGATAATACTAAGTGTCCCGTAATAGCTGCTCGAATCGCAATTTGTGCAGTTTCTTCGTCTCGGATCTCACCGATCATTATGACGTTCGGGTCTTGACGTAAGATACTTCTCAAAGTCGAAGCAAAGGTTAGATTTGCCTTTGGGTTAACTTGAACTTGGTTAACCCCTTGAATAGTATACTCAACTGGGTCTTCTACCGTAATAATGTTACGGTCTTTTTTATTTAGTTCCTTGATAAAGGAATATAGAGTCGTTGACTTTCCACATCCTGTTGGTCCAGTAAGTAAGATAATACCATGTGGTGTTTGTAAGATTTTATCAATCAATAAATTTTCTTCAGGTAGAAAGTCTAAATGATCCCGATCAAAGGCAAAAGCAGTGGTATCAAGAATCCGAATAACGATACGTTCACTATGAACCGTCGGTAATGTTGATACCCGGAAGTCATAGTCATTCTTATCGATATTCATTTTAATTCTACCGTCTTGAGGGATTCTTCTTTCAGCAATATTAATTCCAGCCATAATTTTAATTCGGGTTGAAACCGCTGGATAATTGCTTTTATCAAATGTCGTTGATTCATGCAAGACACCATCAATACGATAACGAACCCGCACTATATTTTCAAACGGTTCAATGTGAATGTCACTAGCTCTTAAGGTTATTGCTTCACGAATGATTGAGTCAGTCAACTTAACTGCTGGAGCATCTTTAATATCAACATCTTCTAATTCAGATTGCTCCGCAACTGCTTTGGATTTTATTTTGATATCACTTTGTAATTCTTGGATTGCTCGATCAGTAAGTTCTTTTGAGAAGATGATATCATTATGTTTTTTTATTTGACTACGAACTGAAACACCAACCACATATTCTTCTTCAATGAAGCTAAACATTTTATTATTTGCTTCAAAATCAAACGGATCACTAATAACTACTAGTAGTTTCCCATTTTGATAGGTAATCGGCATAACTCCATTTTTTGAAACAAATTCACTCGATACTCGTTTGACAACATCACGATCAATTACGTACTGATCTAGATTGCAATATGGCATCTTAAAGTATTGAGCATATACTTTAGCATTGTCTTCTTCAGTAACTAAATTTCTATTTAGTAACTCTTTATCTAAACGTAATGATTGTTCATTACATGTTTCTACGATATGTTCAATTTCTTCACGACTAATTATCTTTAATAAATTATAGACGCGGGATAATTCATTATTTAATTGCAAGATATCCCTCCTTTTATCCTATGCTATTCATAATACTCATCATTGGTAAAAAGATTGAGATCAAGACTACAGCCACGATTACCCCAATAACCATAATCAACATTGGTTCAATCATTTGGGTCATTTGACTAATAGAATGGTCTACTTGATCATCAAAATAACTAGCCGTTGAGTTTAAAATGTTATCAAGTTCTCCAGTCATCTCCCCAACAGCAATCATCTCTATCAACATCGATGGAAAAATATTTACTGCTTCTAGCGATTTAGCAATTGGTTGTCCCATCTTAATTTCTTCACACACAAAATTAAATTTTTCTTCTACTACTTTATTTCCTAATAGACGTGCCATAATATTCATCGAATCGATAATCTGCATCCCACTACTTAAGAGAGTACCAAATCCTCTCGCAAAGCGAGACGTTACGATATTTCTTGTGATTTTTCCAATCACCGGCATATCTAATTTTAACTTATCATAGAACTTCTTACCAAAGGTTGTCCTACCGAAAAACCAAAGGAAGATAATAGCTAGTATGATTCCTAGGAGGATACTAGAAATATTTGTGGTGATATAATCACTAATATCCATAATAATCTTGGTTATTTGAGGCATATCGCCGCCGAGATCACTCAGTAAGTTTTTAAAGTTAGGAAGAACGAAAATCATGAGTGCCGCCAAAACTACTAAAACCAACGTAACTAAAAACACTGGATAAACAAGGGCGCTTTTTGCCTTTTGTTTAATTTTACCGTCTTTTTCATAATAATCAGCAAGCTTCAACATTATATCATCAAGGTTCCCACTAACCTCACCAATGTAAACCATGTTTCTAAAGAAAGTTGGGAAGGTCTTTGGATATCTACCAAAAGCTTCCGATAGTAGTTTTCCAGTCAAAAGATCATCATAGACACTTTCTAATAATGATCTTAACTTGCGGGATTCAGTGGTTCTCATTAAGTTAGCAATTGCATCAACAATTGGAATCCCCGAGTTAATCATAATCGCAAACTTACGACAAAATGAAGTTAAGTGTCGACCTTTAACTCTTTCTAAGAAGGCAAACATTTGGGAACTTTCTTGAATCTTCCGATGAGATACTAAGAAATATTCTTGATTATTTAACATCCTTCTTAAATCATTTTCATCATCTGCGACTAAGATGCCGCGTGATATTTGACCAAAGCGATTTTTTGCCTTATAGCGAAACTTAGGCATTAATCACCCCTCCTATGCATTCATTAATAAATTCACGTACCACGAAAGAATTTGGTTACCGACAAACAAAGAAATAATAAATCCAAATGCTAAGTACGGTCCAAATGGCACAATATATTCTTCTTGATTATTTTTACGTACTTTAAGTAACCTTGGAACTTCAATAAGGGTCCCCAGTAAAGCCGACACAAATAATCCTAAAATTGTTAATTTTATTCCGAGAAACAATCCTACTGCCAAGACTAGTTTAATATCTCCGCCCCCAATAGCTTCTTTCTTTAAAGCTCTTCCTAGAAGATAGCTTATTAAGAATAGGAGTAAACTGACGGTTAAGCCTAAGAATTTTTCGCCTATTGACATCTCATAAGGGAAAAATAATGAGATAACTCCTAATCCTAGAATAACTAGAACTAAAATATCTGGGATAATAAAGTGTTCTAAATCAATAAAAATTATGACAATTAATACTGATAAAAAAACACAACTCAAAGCAAACATTGGCGAGAAGCCAAATAATTTATAAGATATTAACCATAATGCGGCATTAGTAAGTTCTACTACTAAATATCGCGGGTTAATTGGTTCTTTACAATAACGGCACTTACCCCCAAGTATCAAATAACTAAGTGTTGGAATATTATCATACCATTTTAATTTATGCTCACATTTGGGACAATGCGATGCAGGAAACGCTATTGATTTATTAAGTGGTAAGCGATAAATTAACACATTTAAGAAACTTCCTACAACCAGTCCTAAAACTGCTGTCATAATAATTACTAAAATTCTAAGTTCATCCATTTTTAGTTATCTCCCATCCTGTTATTTCATAAAGTGAATTCTGATAATTAAATCTTACTGTTAGTTTGTATTTATCATCTGTTACAGTAAGTACATAACTTGTATCTGACTCAGAACTTGTATCTGACTCAGAACTTGTATCTGACTCAGAACTTGTATCTGACTCAGAACTTGTATCTGACTCAGATTCTTGGTCTAGCACAAATTTGTATCCATCAATCTCAATAGGCTTTTTTAGATTATTTAGGTTTAGATCATTTAGGTATTTATATGCTTTGTTTTCTAGTTTCAAGTGAGCAACGAGTTCTTTTTCGTTGTTTTTTTGAAGTGAAATGCTAGTTAAGACTAACCCCATAATTAAAATTGATAATGAACTAATAATTAATACTGTCACCACCGCAAGCACTAACACTGATCCACGTTTATTCATAATTTTATTACCCCCCTACTTTAATTGATCGAGGAGAAATCAACTCTCGAGGAGTCGTTTCTTCTGGAAAAAATACTTCTGTTTTTAATGTGTAAAGATGAGTGCTTTCGGTATTACTTGTTTCAGTTATCAAGCACACTATTTTATAACCTTTAAGACTCTCTTCTTCGGTAGATTCCATTTTGGATTCGGTAGATTCCATTTTGGAATTAAAGTATAATGTGAAAT
>FZPS01000187.1_pt41 | contig 11121 bp, 11 predicted proteins | sample 1817821 | NCBI WGS metagenome assembly FZPS01 (sample SAMEA104158645, study PRJEB21678) | metagenome | place: Germany | collected 2015-04-21 | reverse complement strand
AGAAGTACTCCTCCAGTCTTTTTTATGGCTTTCGCTTAAAACCATTATACAAGATTTGGGGAGGTACTTCTTTTATTATGTCTTGAAAGCCTTAGTCCACAGGGGCTGAGAATTATGAAATTCATTCCAATCTCTATTACAACAAAGTTATTTGACAAGTTGACCAAATAACAGAACGAGAATTGGAATTATCTATTCAATGCATTAATGCAGTGAAAACAAATTTAAGTAATAAATACGTTGTGGTTTCATATAGAAATTTTATATGATTTTAACAAACTATCAAGTTATTTCAATAGAACCATGCTGCAGTAAAAAGTTATAAAGAGCCCCATATAAATTCGCTGAGCTAGTAAAATGACAGGGAACAATATAAGGCTTTGCAACATGATGTGGATTTGCCTTTTTAATTCGCTCAATAGCATCTTTGATCCCGTTAATAAATGCTGGCTGAACACTAACACCACCACCTATGGCAAATATGTCAGGATCAATAATATATTGTAAATTAAGGATTTGAACAGCAACATTTGTACAGAAAATGTTGAATATTTCAAGGGCATCAGGATCTTTGGCGTCAATATATTTAAACACACCGATACCATCATTTTTCTCTAATCCTTTTATAGCTGCAATCTCATTTACCATAGTCGAGGCTGAACACATAGTACCGATAAACTTTGCTTTGTGACTAGCATGATCAATACTTTCCATCACATAACTTTGTTCTCCAGCCTCTAAATGTGCTCCACGATGAAGTTTACCATTAATGACAATACCGCCACCCACTCCTGTACCGAAAGTAAGGATGACACTATGCAAATAATCTTTAACAGCACCTTTCCACAATTCAGCTAGCGCCACACACTTCCCATCATTTTCAATGCTAACGGGTACACGACATTGCTCAGATAACATTTGCACAAGATTTTTTTCATGCAAATATGTTAATGCGCCTCCATAATAAATAACACCAGTATTAATATCAATAGTCCCAGGACAGCAAATTGCGATCCCTTTAATTTTCGCTGGTGATACATTGAATATTTCGACCATTTTATTCACTAGGTATTCAGCTGATTTGTATGGAGTGCTGAATTTTCCTTGCTTAATTATTTTACCATCACTACTCATCCATGCGTATTTTACGAATGTACCCCTATATCAAAACTAAGATACATAAAAAACCCTCATTTCTCTAATAAATTTCACTAGATTAATAGTTCTTAATAATCCAGCGCTAACTTCAATGACATGTTAAATTGATAGGCCCAAATTCTAGTTTAATTTTTTGTAATAAAAAAATATTAAAATTGACACTTTACGAAAGCGCTTTAGTGATATATAATGTCAATAATAAAACAAGTGAGTCAATACGATGACAGAGGTAACGGATCCGGATATAAAATTTGGCTTCTCATTTGGTGGTGATGGTACAAATCAAATACCAAATATAGAACATGATATATTGGTTGATAATATTGTATTAACTAAAGTAGTTGACATTGATGATAATGACCCAACAATACCAGGTGACGAAGAAGAAGTAGTGCCAGGAGATGGTGAGGAAACAACACCAACAGACGAAGATCCAGTACAAGTAGATGATGATAAGACAACACCAACAGACGAAGATCCAGTACAAGTAGACGATAATGAGACAACACCAGAAGAGGTAGATGAACCAACTACTGATGATGAAGGAAAATCTGATGAATCGACGAAAGATGCAGATAATGGACAGCGTCTTCCAGAAACCGCAACTGGATTGTTTAGTACAATATTTATTGGTGTAATCTTAATTACAACTGGGTTAGTAATCGTGTTTATTACGAAAAGACGGACAAGAATTAGTAGAATTAATTAAGTAACAAACGGAGGCTGGGACAAAAACTAGCCAAGAAAGTATATAAAATGGCTCTGAACAAAAAATAAATTGTTCAAAGCCATTTTTTTATTTATATCTAATTCAAAATGCACACAAGTTCCCGGAAATACACACAAGTTTTCAAAAATACACACAAGTTCCCGGAAATACACACAAGTTTTCAAAAATACACACAAGTTCCCGGAAATGCACACAAGTTCGCGAGAATACACACAAGTTTTCGAAAATACACACAAGTTCGCAGAAATACACACAAGTTTACGAAAATACACACAAGTTCGCGGAAATACACACAAGTTTTCGAAAATACACACAAGTTCACGGAAATGCACACAAGTTTTCAAAAATGCACACAAGTTCGCGGAAATACACACAAGTTTTCAAAAATACACACAAGTTAATCTTTAAAATCAGAATAGTATAGTGATACTTGATTTTATAAGAAGTGGGTTTTGTTCCGTGCTCAATTTTTTTAACAAAAAAGCTACCTAATTCAACAAACATCCTCTTTCATTCCACGCACAATATACCCAACTTCACCCAGAAAAACAAAATATAAGGATGAATTATAACAATTTGATGTATAAAATTTAAGTTTATTGCCCCACAATGACAAATATAACGAGTGAGTCGTTAATTTTCATCAACCTTTAAATGCTCTGTAACCTATGTCAAGTAGTTTTGTATTAAGATGGTTAGTGCTGAAAATAAAGGAGGCAATAAATTTATGAAGAAATTGGTTTTCGTGGTAATAGCAATTGCTGCATTATCAGTAGGTATACCTAAACCAGTTCACGCGCAAGAATATCAAGTTAGACCAGGCGATACGATTTGGAAAGTAGCATATGACTTTGAAAAATCAGTAACTGAAATAAAAGAGTTAAATCACCTTGATTCTGATGAAATTTTCCCTGGACAAGTTCTTAGACTAGAGGAAGAAGAAATTATTCATACGATTGAAAAAGGTGATACATTATTTGCATTAGCTAACAAATATAATGTAACTGTTGTTGATTTAATGAATTGGAATGAACTAGATTCTGATCTGATTATTATTGGACACACGCTCGTTATTTATCCAAATGTTGAGGCTGTTACGACCGATGATGAAGTGACAGTACCTGTTCAAAGTAACAAACAATCATCTACGCAATCAACAAGTCACAATAATTCATCGAATAAAACGATGAAGATGACTGCGACAGCTTACACAGCTGAATGCGATGGGTGTTCAGGAATTACGTATACAGGTTTAAACTTACTGGAAAATCGAAATATGAAAGTCATTGCGGTTGATCCAAATGTTATCCCGCTAGGAACTCGTGTCCATGTTGAAGGTTATGGAGAAGCCATTGCTGGTGATATTGGTGGCGCAATTAAAGGTAATAAAATTGATATTCATGTTCCAACAAAAGATGAAGCCTATAGCTGGGGCGTGCGTGAGGTAACAGTCACCATTTTAGAATAGTCGTGAAAATAATAAAGAGAGCGAATGATCTACATTTGCTCTCTTTTTATGTGGTCACATCATGATCAATTACACTAGTTTCAACTTGGTTTTCGCTTTGTTGATCTTCTTGAATCAAACCAATTATGCTAAAACCAATAATTAATAAAATAAATAATAATACTAAACCCTTTCTCATGAAAAAAATTGCTCCTTCCTAAGATATGTTTGTCAATACCTATCCTATTGTATATGATTATGGCAGAAGAAAAAAGAACTAACATTTGGAATCTCGAAAGGGGCATAAGATGGCTAAATTTGAAACTGCTAAAATTGTTAAAATTGAATCAATAGGAGAGGGGTCACGAGTTTGTCTTGATTTTATTGATCGGCTTGATCCGCTTGAAGGCGTTTTGATTGGTAATACAGGCAGCGGCTATTTGATGGCACTATCTGAAAATCGCTCAACAGAAACTTATCCACCTCGCCCATTCCGAATCAATGCTGGTGCTTATCATCATTATCTATTGCTTGAAGATGAAAAAACGGGGTACTTAGCGGAAATAAAACCAGGTATGAAGGTTCCAGTTTGGTTTAATGGTGAGCCTAGATTTGTGCCGATTGGTCGGGTGAAAATAGAGAAAAGGCCATTTTTACGAATCGTTTGTCAAACTGAAACAACAGGTGATGAGATTTCTGTCACGGTTCAGGAAGCTGATAGTGTACACTTATTAAGTGCCGATCAAACAGCTAAATCAGTTATAGAATTAGAGCTTGGTGACAAACTCATTTGTCTGCCAGATCAACCAGGTCGTCACTTAGGAAAAAAGATTGATGAAGAGATTGAGGAAATGTAATCAATATTTAGAAAATTCGATAAATTACCTTGACATCAACAAATAAGCATATTATGATAGTAAGCAATTATATGATCTCTGTGATGATAAAGAGGAGTAGCTTAAATTTTTTTCTTTAGAGAGCTAGTGGTTGGTGAAAACTAGTGTCAAGATTTAAGTGAATGGACTTTTGAACAGTCAAACTAAACAGCAATTTGCTCAGTAAGCTTTGACGGAGGTTGTTTCACCGTTATCATGAAACAGCGATTAATCGTATTGATCTGATCGTTAAGTGAGCATTTAAATGCTAATTAAGGTGGTACCACGGGTTTTCTCGTCCTTTATGGAATGAGAAAGCCCGTTTTTTTATATTTAATTAGTATTTTAAAAAAGCAGATTGAAACATTTAGTAACTAAAACAATTTCATAATTAAATCAATGATGTAAGAATAGTAAGCTTAAAAATTGTTATTTCAGAGAGCTGAGGATTGCTGGAAACTCAGTATAACAAATAAGCTGAATGGACTTACAAGAGCTTTTCTGAACGAGATATCTAGTAGGAAAGGACGGTTAATCCCCGTAATCGGATTAAAGAGTAGAGTGTAATGCTCTAAACAGGTGGTGGCACCGCGGTTTTATTAATAAATCGTCCCCTAGATAGTCAAATTTGGCTATTTAGGGGATTTTTTAATTTAAATAAAGGAGTGACTAAGATGACGATTCGCTATTCAACACAAGTGATCCAAGCTGATACGTTAACACCGATTGCTATTTTTAACAGCCTGAAAGGTAAGAAAAAATTTATTCTAGAAAGCTCAAGTCATCATCAGGATAAAGGTCGTTATTCATTTATTGGGATCAATCCATTTCAAGAAATCATCGGAACAGATCAAGAAGTGACGGTAAAAACGGATACGACTATAGAAGAGATTAACGAAAAGCCATTAGAATTTGTTAAACACGAAATACCTCGAATCGACTTAGAGCTTCCATTTCCGTTCTATGGTGGAGCGATCGGTTATATGAGCTACGATCTCATTAGAAATTATCAGAGAATCGGACCATTGCTTCCAGATGAAATTAAGATGCCTGATCTCCATTTGTTGATCTATCAGGATGTACTTATTTTTGATCATCAGAAACAAACATTAACAATCATTGCCTTAGACTTATCTGGAACAAGAGATAAATTAGCATTAGACAAAGCCATTGAAGTAATCGTAGGACAACTAAAAGAACACCAAACCGAACTAGAGAATGAAGGATTAACATTGCAGTTTAAACCTTCAATTGATCAATCCACTTTTATCAAATTAGTTGAAGAAGCACAGCAATATATTGAACGTGGTGAAGTATTACAAGTCGTTTTATCACAAAGAATGACAGCACGATTTGTTGATGATCCATTCCAACTATATCGAAGATTACGAGTCATGAATCCATCACCGTATATGTATTACATTGACTTTTCCGATTATCAGATAATAGGGACTTCACCTGAAAGCTTGCTTAAAGTAAAAGGCAATAAGGTTATTACAAACCCGATTGCTGGAACGCGACCTAGAGGGAAAACAAAAGCAGAAGATCAACGATTAGCAGAAGAACTATTAGCTGATCGAAAGGAATTATTAGAACATGAAATGCTCATTAACTTAAGTCGATCTGATTTAGAACAAGTCTGTCACACTGAAACGATTCATTTAACAAAACATATGCTCATTGAACGTTATCAGCACGTTATGCACATTATTTCAGAACTGACAGGTGAGTTAAAAGATAACTTAACATCAATAGATGCACTGCTAGGCTTACTGCCAGCAGGGACAGTATCAGGCGCACCGAAACAAAGAGCGATGCAAATTATTAATCAATTAGAATCTGTTCGTCGAGGAGTTTATGCAGGTGCAGTTGGTTATATCAATATAAATGGTGATTTAGATTTAGCAATTGCGATTCGAACAATGGTCATTAAAGATCAGATCGCCTATGTTCAAGCTGGGGCGGGGATAGTTGCAGAGTCAGATCCAAGGCGTGAATATGAGGAGACGTTAAATAAGGCAAAATCACTTGTCGAAGCAGCAAATAAAATTACGTAAAAGGAGGGCTTAACGTGAAACAGTATATCGAAACTGTTTTATCAGGTAATAACTTAACAATTGAGGAGATGAAAAAAGCTGCAGCGCAAATATTCAATCCGAAAACATCTGCAGCTGCGGTCGGTGGTTTTTTAACAGCATTACGTGCTAAGGGAGAGGCAGTCAGTGAAATTACCGGCCTTGCTCAGGTTATAAGGGAAAATGCGGTTACGATACAGCCTCAAATGGAAGATCTAATTGATAATTGTGGTACGGGTGGTGACTACTCACAGAGCTTTAATATTAGTACCACAAGTGCATTCGTCTTAGCGGGCGCAGGCTTAACTGTAGCAAAGCATGGTAATAGAAGTATTACGAGTAAATCAGGCAGTGCTGACGTATTAGAGCAGTTGGGTATTGAATTAAGTGCGACGCCAGAGCATATTACAAACGCACTTCTTAATAACAAGATTGCTTTTTTGTTCGCACCACATGTTCACCCAATGATGAAGCAAGTGCTGACAATTCGTCGGGGATTGGCAATTCCAACAATTTTTAACTTAATTGGTCCGTTAACAAATCCCGTCAATTTAAAGACGCAGTTACTTGGAATCTATCGCCGTGACCTTCTTAACACGATGGCTGAAGTACTTCATCAATTAGGCAGGAAGCGAGCGGTTGTAATTAATGGTGGGGGATATCTTGATGAAGCATCGCTAGAAGGCGAAAACCATTGTGTGCTATTAGACGATGGTCGCTTGCATCCATTTACAGTTCACCCGGAGGAAGTCGGATTACCCGTAATTGAAAATCAACGAATAAAAGGTGGCGATGCAAAGCGGAATGCAGAGATATTATTAAGTGTGCTTAAAGGAGAACAAAGTGTTTACCGCGATGTTGTGTTACTGAATGCTGGACTTGGAATTTTTGCAAGTGGGAAAGTGGCAAATGTCAAAGATGGCGTCGAATTAGCTAAGGAAAGTATTGATTCTGGTGCGGCACTAAATAGTCTAAATGGACTTAATAAAAATAGTTACTAGGAAGTGATCAAATGACAATTTTAACTAAAATTATTGAAGCGAAAAAGGTAGAAGTTGCACGACTTAAACAATCATACAAATTAGCAGATCAGTTAAGAACGACTCCAATATACTCATTTATCGAACGTTGTGAACAGAATCAAGGCTTACACCTGATTGCAGAATTTAAACGAGCTTCACCATCGAAAGGCATCATCAATGCTCATCTAGATCCGGTTGAACAAGCACAAGCATATCAGAGCTTAGGTGCTTCAATGGTATCCGTACTAACTGATCAACAGTTTTTCAGTGGTAGATTTGCAGATTTAGAGAAAGTGAGAAAGAGTGTCCAGTTACCTGTATTAAATAAGGATTTTATAATTGATAAGATTCAAATTGATCGGGCATATCGATCTGGTGCAGATGTGATTCTACTAATCGTAGCGAGTCTAGATGTGTCGAGATTAACAGAGCTCTATCACTATGCAAAAGGACTTGGACTTGAGGTTTTAGTTGAAGTTCATAATGAAAGAGAATTAGAGCAGGCACAGACACTTGGTGCGAGATTAATAGGAGTTAACAATCGAGATCTTAAAACATTTGAGGTTGATTTAGCCGTAACGGAAAGACTCGCTCAGCTAATCAATCATGATCGAGAAATATTAATTAGTGAGAGTGGGATTCAGTCCAAAGCAGATGTTGCTCGTGTTAAACAAGCGGGAGCACGTGCTGTTCTAATTGGAGAGACACTAATGCGTGCTACTAATTTACAAGAGACATTAAAAAATATCTTCATTTGAGGTGACAGAATGGTACTTGTTAAGATATGTGGAATTACCTCTCTTCAAGAAGCAGCTGCAGCAGTTGATGCTGGCGCAGATTTTATCGGGTTTGTCTTTGCTGAGAGTAAGCGACAGGTAACGGTTGAACAAGTTGATTACATTCAGCGGCACTTACCAAGTGATGTGAAGAAGGTTGGTGTCTTTGTTGATACACCGATCCACCTCGTCAATCAAATTGCTCAGGAAGCTAACTTAGATTTTGTGCAATTACATGGCCAAGAGTCAATCAAAACTTGTTTAAAAAGCGATCGACCTGTAATTAAGGCACTATCATTACAAAGCGATCAAGCGATGAATCAAGTATTAGATTACTTAGCTGTTGTAGATTATATCTTATTAGATGGCCCTAAGCCGGGAAGTGGTGTTCGATTTGATTGGGGATTAATTAATAAGATTACACAAGTAAGAAGTAAACTCATGCTAGCAGGTGGATTAACACCAGATAATGTAGCATCAGCCATTCAATATACTAAGCCGATCGGAGTTGACGTATCTAGTGGTGTTGAAACGAATGGCGTAAAAGATCTGTATAAAATAAAACAATTTATTCACAATGCGAAAGGAGTCAGGTGAAGTAAATGTCAATATATCAAAAACCAGATCAAAGTGGACATTTTGGCTTGTTTGGGGGGCGATTTGTCCCTGAAACGTTAATGCCAGCAGTACTTGAGTTAGAACAGGCTTATGAAGCGGCAATTGATGATCCGATTTTCCAAGAACAACTAAGCTACTATTTATCTCAATACGTTGGGCGAGAAACACCGCTTTACTTTGCAGAACGTTTAACGAAAATGCTAGGTGGTGCGAAGATTTACTTAAAGCGTGAAGATTTAAATCATACAGGGGCACATAAGATTAATAACGCACTCGGGCAAGCATTGTTAACTTTAAGAATGGGTAAGAAAAAAATTGTCGCAGAAACAGGAGCGGGTCAACATGGTGTCGCAACAGCGACAGTGTCAGCCTTATTAGGATTAGAGTGCATTATTTTTATGGGTGAAGAAGATATTCGTAGACAAAAGCTCAATGTTTTTAGAATGGAGTTACTTGGAGCAAAGGTTGTGAGTGTTAGTCAAGGCAGTGGCACGCTAAAAGATGCAGTCAATGAAGCACTTCGCTATTGGGTAACAAATGTAGAGGATACTCATTATATTATTGGTTCAGTCGTAGGTCCGCATCCATTTCCTAAAATAGTCCGTGATTTTCAAAGTGTGATTGGCACAGAAGCAAAACAACAATTTGAACAAGAGTATGGCGGACTTCCTGATGCAATCGTCGCTTGTATTGGTGGTGGTAGTAATGCGATGGGATTGTTTTATCCGTTTATTGACGATCAAACCGTAAAAATTTACGGGGTAGAAGCGGGCGGCTTAGGTGTTGAAACCGGAAAACATTCCGCTGCTTTAACTGATGGGAAAGCGGGTGTGTTACATGGTATGATGACATACCTACTTCAAGATCAACATGGTCAAATTCAAGCAGCGACATCAATTTCAGCGGGATTGGACTATCCAGGAGTCGGACCAGAGCATAGTTTTTTAAAAGACATTAATCGTGTTCAATATGTATCAGTTACCGATCATGAAGCGTTGGCGGGGTTAAAATTGCTATCAGAAACGGAAGGGATTATTCCTGCGTTAGAAAGCGCCCATGCAATTGCTTACTTAGAAAAGCTCGCACCAAAAATGAGTCATGACGAATCGATCATTGTCTGTCTATCTGGACGTGGTGATAAAGATGTTGAAACAGTACAGTCAGCTTTAGGAGGTGGGAAAAATGACGATTAGTAAGCTAGAATCAGCATTAAAGCAAACATTAGCAAGCGGTAATAAAATCTTTATTCCATATATTATGGCAGGGGATGGTGGGCTTGATCAGCTACCTGAACAAATAGCATTTTTAGCGGAGGCTGGTGCAACAGCTATTGAGTTAGGGATCCCATTTTCTGATCCAGTCGCGGATGGGCCTGTTATCCAGGAAGCAGGACTTAGGGCATTATCTTTAGGTGCTAATCTTCGATCTATTTTGGGAATTCTAGAAGAAACAAAGCATGAACGAACGATTCCAATTGTCTTAATGAGTTATTTTAATCCGATATTCGCTTATGGCCTAGAGGCTTGTCTTCAAGATTGTCGTCGAGCGGGCGTTTCGGGATTAATTATTCCGGACTTACCAATTGAAGAGGAAGGGATTATTCCTGAATTGTTTGCTCGTGAAGAACTTGGCTTGATTCGACTTGCGACATTAACGAGCTCATCCGATCGTCTGAAAAAAATTGCTGAAAAAACGACTGGATTTTTATATGCCGTCACTGTGACTGGTACAACGGGAGAACGTCATCAATATATTGATTCGATTGGCGAATATTTATCTAAACTCAAGCAAATCAGTAAAAAACCAGTTGTTGCTGGCTTTGGCGTCTCGACACCAGAACAAGTGAAGCGGTTAAGCCAATATTGTGATGGTGTGATTGTTGGAAGTAAAATCGTTAAATCTTTACACAATAACGACCGTCAAATAATTACTGAATTAATCGGAGCGACTAAATTAACGAATAACTAAAATTAAAAAATCCCCTACTCGTAGTTGAACGTAAATCTGAGTAGGGGATTAGTTAAATTATTGGTTCTATAATTTTTGGTGTTGGTGAGTTTTTTACCAATTTTCTGACACCTATTTTTGTGTTTCCATAGAAAAAGGCCAATAGAATCCTTTAAAATTAAGTCGACGAAAACCAATTTAAAGGAGAATCTATATGGCCTACGCTCATTGTATACGAAAAATATTTAATATTAAAGACGAAGGGTTAGATCCCTTACATTTATACAGGAACGAAAGCAATAGGAAACTACTTAGTTAAAATAGCAACCATTTAATTTAGAAGTGAAAAATAGCAGGTGAAATACACGAGACTCCTGCGGGAATAGCACGAGCTGAAGATCCACTAAGGCAAGCGCTCTTTGCTTGCCTTAGTTAGCTGAAGCCGTGCCCGCGGAAAGCGAGTGTATTTCACC
>FZPS01000099.1_pt258 | contig 11121 bp, 14 predicted proteins | sample 1817821 | NCBI WGS metagenome assembly FZPS01 (sample SAMEA104158645, study PRJEB21678) | metagenome | place: Germany | collected 2015-04-21 | reverse complement strand
AGCCCGAATATCTCACCCCGCCGCAGGCCGGTCTCCAGCCTACCTAAGAGGAATTGAAACTTTTTTCTTATTACCAATACCAGCGCAAAGTTCTGTGTCTCCAGCCTACCTAAGAGGAATTGAAACTCTGTTACCTCTTCCTTATACGTGAGAGTCCAGTGATGTCTCCAGCCTACCTAAGAGGAATTGAAACTCTTAGGCATGGAGGATTACTTCCAATGGAGGCCCGTTCTCAGCCTACCTATGAGGAATTGAAACGGGTAAGAAACGGCCTTACCTCGCGGCGGAGAATTTTAGTTATCAGCCTACCTATGAGGAATTGAAACAGGCCGCCATCAGGGAAGCGATACTTCTCCAGAAAGGTTCTCAGCCTACCTATGAGGAATTGAAACGTATTAAGGGGATGATGTTTTAAAGAAAGAAATAGGTTCTCAGCCTACCTATGAGGAATTGAAACTAAATTCCGAAAACCTCCTTAAACACTTTTTGCTCCGTTCTCAGCCTACCTATGAGGAATTGAAACATCGATACACCACCAGTATGATTTCCGGGCGCCCTCGTTTCCAGCCTACCTATGAGGAATTGAAACATATATGATGATGAAAAAGGGCTGGATAGAAAATTAACAGTTTCCAGCCTACCTAAGAGGAATTGAAACACGTCCAAGCCTCAACGGAACACTCTGGCCAAAAACGTATATAGCATACCTATAGGCGGGGTTAGGATCCCGCCTATACACATTTGTTTTTGTTAAAATGAAGCGAAAGAGTTCAGGCCGGGCTGCTGCTAAAACCAGAGATCCTTCGGGCTTCGCCCTAGGATGACGGGCACGAGTAGCTTCGCCTTCAGGATTACAAGCAGGATTATCTGCGCCCTCAGGATGACAGGTACGAATAGTTGTGCAATCACGATGACATTGTCGGGGGGTGAGCTCTCACGGTGGAATAGGGTTAGTTTCCATTGATAATTAGCTAGAAATAAAACAAACGCCTAGATTTCAAACATGCCCATTATTAATTGATATAGAATTACCTCTATTTGATTTGCAATGAGTCAAAGTCACCGTCACGCTAACTTAAAATCAGCCGCCCGAGGTAAAAGCCACAGGAAATTTTATTGGCAGGTAATGGTTGACGTTGTCAAGAAATAAGAAAAGGAAAATTAATTTTGAAACTGGAGGATTAGGATTGGCATTTTAATTGCCATAAGGAGGAGAGCGGTATATGGAGGTAAAATGGTACGGCACGGCTACTCTGGCCTATTCAGCTGAGGGCAAGACGATCCTGTTTGACCCTTTTTTGCCGATGAACCTGAAACTGCCCCAGCCTGAACTGAATGAGCTGGCTGCCTGCGGTGATATTTTCATTACTCATGGACACTTCGATCATCTTATCGATGTGCCCAAAGTGGTTGCCTCCGGCGGGGGGCCTGTGTTTTGCTCAAAAACGGCGGCCGAAACTCTCATCCGCGAGGGTGTAAAAGAGTCGAATATCATCGTTGTTAAACCGGGTGACCTGATTGAACGAGGTCCTTTCAGAATTACCGTCCTGAGAGGAAAGCATATCCGTTTTGACCTCAAGCTCATTATGCAAACCCTCTTCAACCGGCGCGTAATAATGCATCGCCATAATTTGAAACTAATGCTCAGGGAGAGCCGGCGATATCCGGCAGGGGAAGTGCTTGTATACCTCATAGAGGCTGAAGGGAAAAGGATACTCCATCTGGGAAGCCTGAACTTGGATGAAACCGAAAGATACCCCATCACCGTAGACGTCTTGACCGTTCCCTACCAGGGACGATCGGATCTGCCGTCTTACGCGCTAAAAATCATGAGGCGGGTCCAGCCGCAAATCGCCTACCTGCATCACTTCGACGATTCCTTCCCCCCGGTTTCAAGCCCTGTGGACGTGCAGCCGTTTATCAGTTCGACGAAAAAGCAATTCACCGGGCTCAGGGTAATCATCCCGGAAGCCTTTAAATCGCTGTCTTTGCCTTAACGGCCTCCCCATTAAGATATCCGGCTTCCCCGAAGCATGGCATCATCTAAAAAAGGAATTGAAAAATATGTCCTTTCAACCTCTATTTTCAGGTCACGCCATTATCAGCCTACAATGGGGGAATCAATTGAGATACTTCGGGCTTCGCCCTCAAGATGACAAGAACAGGGGTTTCGCTCTGGTATAACAGAAGCAGGGTGCTTTACCCAGGAAATAATTTTACAAGTCTAATCAATCTATCGATTCATGAGGCGATTATCACAGTAAACACGATTCAAACAAAAAAGAGCAATAAACATTACCTCTCGGCGTTTTGGTCTAGTTATAATAAAAGCACTCACCAGTTGGCAAATGCTTAAATCAATTGTTAAGGGCTATTTGGCAGGCGTGGCGTTCCCCTGCATCTCTTTTAGCCATTAAGGCGCGTGGTAGCCACGAGATTGACCACCTCAAATAGCCCTTACGTTACTATACCATTTTTTCACCTTTTCTGTAGGCCTCTTTTGCTTCGTTCAAACTCATAGTGTTTGCCCCTCCACGATAGTCGGGATCATTATTTTGAACATTATCATCTTGCCATCCACAAACCTCGCAAATATCGTATCTTTCCACCATGGCGCCGCAGCAAGCGCATACGGTCTTATGCGCCCCGTAACTTCTTTTCATTTTACCAGTGCTTTACCCCCTTGTCAGGCTTAAACCAAGGTCATTATGCTTTATAAGATCTTCCCACCACAGAATCGTTGCAAATATAACCCTCTATTTCAATAAACTCTGTACTACCTCTTCGCTCCACGGCGCCAGCAACTTTTTGTGTAGAAATGTCTCCGTATGTTTTCTGCAAGTATTTATCCCCTGTCTTTGCAGAACACTTGCTGAACTCCAGATTTATGGTGACAATTATGCTTCTTTGCTCATAACACTCGGAGATGACCTGGAACAAAAGCTTTGAATCGTCCCTATCCAACGGGACATAATCCCATTCATAATAAATTTAAAATTTCTGTTTTTTATTAATCTAAAATCTCAATGCTTAAAATTTCGCTTTCCGGAAAAGAGATTTCGCGCCCTTCAACCTCAATTGTTATGCTGTCTTCCCCAAAGCCGTAATCAGGAGATTCGTCCTCAACATCGGTAACCTCTACCACTTTGCCTGTAAAAACCTGCCCGTCAATGTCTGTAATCTTTATTCGATTGGCATCCTGATAATCCCATACATTAATTATAAGTCATCACCCTTTATTGGCACTATTTGAACTAATCTTCTTTCTCACCGTTCGGCAAGTGTTTTTATCATTGTTAAGGGCTATTCAGGTTATTCTAATCTATCTTTTCACCTTTTCTGTAAGCCTCCTTTGCCTCACCTAAGGTTATTTTGTTTGGTCCCCTCGGATCATCGTCTCTTTCGTCAGGCCCGCTATTGTGCCAACCACATACATCGCAAATGTCAAAAATTTCGACATCGTGGCCACATACGGGGCATTTAATATATATATTCTCGCTCATTATTATTTCCCTTACGTTTTTTTATTTCCATGTAACCAGTACTTGTAAGCATCAACCGGCCTGAACACTATAAGCATGATGCATCAGGCTAGCTTATGACAAAACATTGGTGATATTCCTATATTCATAAATTTACCTATATATCCTTATCTGTCAACACGAGCGCAGCAGCTGGTTGTGTAAACAGTTCTATTAGAGGCCGGGCATGCCCGGTTCCTACAGTTTGGAATGAATTATAATATTATGATATGCGGGCGGGGATGGAAGCCGGGCGGGCGTGGAAGCCCGCCCCTACCCTTTTTCGGAAAATCCCCCCCGCCCCCCTTTAGAAAAGGGGGGAGTTTTTCATTCTCCCACCATGTTGTGAGTCGGAGAGACGGTGCCTTTGATTCGCGGGCGGGCGTGGAAGCCGACCCTACACATTTTGATGTAACTCCGAGCCGGGGTGACACCAAGCAGCAATGCGGGATCTTTCGGGCTTTTGGACTGGCGGGGACTGCTGTTTTTTTATTCCCCGATGATTTTGATGACGACTCGCTTGGGGCGCCGGCCGTCGAATTCGGCGTAGAAGACCTGCTGCCAGGGGCCGAAATCCAGCTTGCCCTTTGTCACCGGGATCAGGACCTGGTGACCGACAAGCATATTCTTCAGGTGGGCGTCGCCGTTGTCCTCGCCGGTGCGGTGGTGATTGTAATCGGCGCGGAAGGGGGCCAGCCGCTCCAGCATCTCGTCGATATCGCGGATCAGCCCCGCCTCGTTGTCGTTGATATATACTCCCGCGGTGAGGTGCATGGCCGACACCAGCGCCAGCCCTTCCTTGATCCCGCTTTTTGCCAGCGCCTCTGCTACTTGCGCCGTTATGTTGATATACTCGCGCCTCTTTTTGGTGTTGAAGGTCAGGTACTCCGTATAGGACTGCACTAACCGTCACCCTTTCGATCAAGCCGTGCCCTGCGCCGGACGCAATGGCGCGGCCCTGGATTTTTAATATTATAGCACCCGCATAGGGGGCAGACAAAGCAGCGGCTCAGGATGGAACCCTACAACGAACCCTGGCGGGCGAGCGCGGAAGCCAACCCCTGACACGGAAGAGCCTAGTGCAGGCAGAAGAGGGCAAGTGCAAAAGTACGAGCAATCGTAGAAATCTTCGCAGCCCCCTTGAAAAAGGGGATTATTGATGCCAGCGGGGGTGGAAGCCCGACCCTACTACCTCTCCGGGGTCAGCGGCCCTCCAGGAAGGCTTCCAGGGGAATGTCCAGGTAAGGGGTGGGCGTCCCTGTCACATCGTTGAAGTGCCACCATTCGGTCGAAGCCACTTTGAAGCCGGCGCTCTCCATGACCGAGATGAGGTAAGCCGCGTTGCGCCGGGCTTCCTCGGAGACATGCGGGTAGCCGGGCGCAGCTTTTTCGCTGAATTCATCGAAGGTGGTGGGCATCTCCAGTTCGTTGCCGTAGCGGTCCAACAGGGTGATATCCACGGCCATGCCGTTGTAGTGCCGGGCTTTGAATCCGCTGGTTGGAAGCTGATCCTCCGGCTTGATCACGTAGCGCGGATCAGGAAAGACTTCCCAGAGGCGGCGCTGCGCCGAATAGGGACGGTAGGCGTCCCAGAGCTTGATCGTGTAGCCGTCCGCCTGGAAGATCCGGTTGGCCTGCACCAGCCTCTCGCCCGTCTCCTTCTTGATCGCCGCCACGGCCATGGGGTAGATCACCTGCCCGGTGAAGTTGTCCGTGGTGGCGTATTTCAGGTCGATGACAATGGTATCGTCCAGGTCGCTGACCAGCACCAGCCCCTCAATCTCCACCGGATCGCGCGGCTGCTCCGTGTCATTCTCCTCGCCACCGGAAGGAGGCTCCGGGGTGGAAGGAGAATCTGCAGGCTGCTCCGGTTCGTCTTCTGGAGGCTTCGTCAGGCTATCCCCGCAGCCGCAGGCGAGCAGGAGCGCGAGTAATAGAACCGGCAAGAAAAATTTCTTCATATATCCCATCTCCCTGTCACACATTAGTAGGGTATTACCCTCTCGATCGTCAGCTCACCAGGCTTTCTTTATATTTACTGTTAGTATACATCAAATGTCCCTCCTTGGTAAGAGTTGAGAGCGCTAACCGGTTCGGGTTCGGGCCGGGCATGCCCGGCCCCTACAATTTGAAACGAAATACAATAATAGGATGTGCGGGCAGGCGTGAAGCCCGCCAATTGAGAAGTGAGAGGTTAGAAATTAGATATGAGATGTATTCGCCAGATTCTGAGATGCAGGATAGAAGAAGTTGTGGATATATTGTAAGGGTGGGGGTAGAGGCCCGGCCCTACGGTTTGCATCATAAATGATGCGAAAGAGTTCCAAGACAGGCTGGCGCTGAGATTCTTCGCATCGCTCAGAATGACATTAAGAAGGCGCGGCGGACGTGACTATGGCGCAGTATGGGATAAGGGGCTAGCGCATGGCAGTGCGTTTTCCATTGCCGGTGAGGAGGTCTTTGAGGTAGTTTTTGAGCTGGGTTACGGCGGTGGAGACTTCAGGGCTCAAGCCCTCCCCGAAAGAAAGATCCCGGGGCTGGATGCCGAGCATGACGACCCGGCAGCCTTCCCGGGCAATAAAATCGGCCAGTATGTGCAGGGGCAGGGTGTGGGTGCTGAAGCCGGCTCCGGTGATCTGCTCCACATCGATGACCCTAATGGAGCCTGGCTCAAGGCCCAGGTTGGCCGCATCCACCATGAGCACATGGCTGGGATTCATTTTGCGCAAGCTCCCGGTGAAGTTTTCCGGAGCCGGCCCCGCTTCAAAGGCCCGCATTTTGCCGAGATCGATCCCCGACCGGGCCAGCGACCGGGCCAGCGCCACCCCCGCCCCGTCATCTCCATAAAGCTCATTTCCTATCCCCAGCACCGCCAGCCGCCGCAGCCCTTCCAGGCTTGCAGCAAGCCGCTCCCGCCAGTCCTCTGCTTCCACTGTTTGCTCCCCCATCCACCGGCTAGCTATTTGCCGGTTTCTCCTTCGCGCCCTCGTACTGCGGCGCCCAACGGACACCATCCCTGGAAAAGGCAGCCAGGTGGTGCTCCGCCGTCATTTCAATGGCGTCGCTGCGGCAGTTTTCTGCACACTGGGCGCAAAAGGCGCAGCGTGCGTAATCAAAGGCAGGCTTGGGGCGCTTGGCTCCCACGTCCACCATCTCGATTGCCGCTGCCGGGCAGTCCCGCTCGCAGAGGCCGCAGCCGGTGCATTTTTCCTGGATGAGCACGGGCTTGCCCCGGTAATCGGGAGGCACGGGCACCTCGGACTTGGGAAAATCAACGGTGGCCGGAGAGCTGAAAAGGCACTTGATCAATTCGGGAAAAATTCGTCCCACCTTTCTCATACTCCCACCCCCACCTTGATGAGCACGATTACCGCCATCTGCGCGACAGCAATCGGCACCAGGAATTTCCAGCTAAATGATCTCATCTGCTCTATCCTGATCCGGGCCATCATCGCCCGCAGCGCGGCCAGCACGCCGACGAGGAAGATGATTTTCACCAGGAAAAGCAGGATGGCCAGGTACCACGGCCCGGTAACCCCGGCCAGAAAGATATTGGAGAAAAGGGCTGCCCCCACCAGCATCTGCACGTCGGTGGAGAGCCTGAACAGGGCCAGGCGCCTGCCGGTGTATTCTGTGATGGGGCCGGCGACAATCTCTGTCTCCGCCTCGGGAGCATCAAAGGGCACCCGCTCCAGCTTTCCCTGTAGAGCGAGCAAACCCACCCCCAGCGCCACCAGCTGGACGGCCATGGCCCAGGGGTGCTCTTGCTGGAAGAGGATGATATCCCGGATGGACCAGCTGCCGGCCAGCACCGCCGGGGTGAGCACGGAGAGCAGCAGCGGCACCTCGTAGGATAAAAACTGGGTCACCGTGCGGAAGGAGCCCACCGCCCCGAAGGGGTTGGCCGAAAACCATCCCGCCAGGAAGAGGACCATGGTGGGGACGGTCAGCAGAAAGATGATCACCAGCAGGTCGCCCCAGAAGGGGTAGGCCGATTCCGGCGCCCAGACGGGGATATAGAGCATGGCCGTTGCCGACGCAGCCAAAGTCATTACCGGCAAAACGGTAAACATGAACGGGTCCGCCTTTTCGGGGACAATGTCCTCCTTGGCGAGCAGCTTGAACAGGTCCCACAGCGGCTGCCGCAAGGGTGGGCCAACCCGGTTCTGCATCCGGGCATAGACTTTGCGATCCAGCCATTCCAGGAACAGGCTTAACAGAACCGCGAAGAGAAGCCCGGGAAAGATGAGAATGCGAACAAGATCAAGAACGATGTCCATGGCCATACCACCTTATTCCATATTCGCGAAGCTCCTCCCAGGTCATCAGCCTGGACTCGCCGGTGCGGCTTTGCGCAATCTCAATCATCCGGTCGGTGCAGGAGAAGCAGGGGTCGATGCTGGCAATGACGATGGGGATGTCGGCGACGTAGGCTCCCTTCATGCTCTCCCCCACCGCGAACAGGTTGGCCAGGGTTGGAGCCCGCACCTTGACCCTATCCGGATGATCGCTGCCGTCGGCGCGGATATAGTGGATATCTTCTCCCCGGGGAGCTTCGTATCTGCTCACCGCCTCTCCCGCCGCCACTTTCCGCGGCGCCCTGACCTTAAGCGGGCCCTCCGGCAGGTTCTGGAGAGCATACCTGATTATCTTAACGCTTTCCCCAATCTCTCCCAGGCGGACGATAGCCCGGCCCAGCAGGTCGCCGCGCTCCGAACTGATTACCTCGAAGGGGATCTCGGCATAAGCGGCATAGGGGTCGTCTTTGCGCACGTCATGCTTGACGCCCGAAGCCCTGGCGGTAGGCCCCACCGTGCCCAGGGCCAGTGCCCGCGCCGTTGGCACCGGGGCTACATTTTCCAACCTGGCCAGGCAGGTGGGCTCGCTGGTGACCAGTTCGGTGTAAAATTTAACCCTCTCCGCCAGCAGATCCAGTATGCCCAGTATTTGCTCCTGCTTGGCCTCGTCAATATCCCTTCTCACCCCGCCGATGGTGTTCATGGCATAGTTGATCCGGTTCCCGGAGATGAGCTCCAGGATGTCGAGGACGGTCTCCCGGTCGCGCCAGGAATACATGAAGAGGGTATCAAAGCCGATCTCATGGCCGGCCACGCCCAGCCAGAGCAGGTGGCTGTGGATCCTCTCCAGCTCGGCGATGATCACCCGGATATACTTCGCCCGGTCCGGGATCTCCAGGCCGAGGATCTCTTCCACCCCCTGGGCAAAAGCCGTCGTGTGAGAATGGCTGCAGATGCCGCAAATTCTCTCCAGCAGGTAGAGGCACTGAATGTAGTTGCGCGACTCGCAGGCCTTTTCAATCCCCCGGTGGTTGTAGCCCAGCCTGATGTCTACGTCGGCCACCACTTCTCCTTCCACTTTAAACCAGAAGGAGGCCGGCTCTTTCAAGGCGGGGTGCTGCGGTCCTACGGGTAAAGTATACTTGGTCATGCGCTTTCACCTCCCGGCAAGCCCGGCCAGTCCTTTCTCAAGGGGTAGTGCCCTTCAGGCCAGCCGTCCGGCACTACCAGCCGCTCCAGTTTACCCCGGCCGGTCACCTCAATTCCCATGAGGTCATGAATTTCCCGCTCGTAGAAGTTCGCGCCGGGGTGCAGGTCCATAATGGAGGGGACGGCCGGTTCTTGGCGATCCAGTTTGACCCTTAAATTAAGCTCGGTCCCGGCCACCCAAAAGTGATAGATGGCCTGGAACTCTTCCCCCGTATCCACGGCGGAAATGGTGGACAAGTATGCCCCCGGATCATAGCCCAGCAGAAATTCCGTCACCGGGCGCAAAGCATCTATGCTTACCGCCGCCCAGGCCCGCCCCGGCCGCGGGGAGGCGACCTCGCCAACTCCTTCCGGGAACCGGTCGCAGAGCTCGGCCAGGATATCCCTGCGGGCTAGCTCGCTTCTCCGTCTATCTTCGCCGTACATGCCGGAGTATCACCCCTTAATTTCGCCAGTAGTTTTACCACCCCGTCAATAATCGCGTCCGGGCGGGCCGGGCAGCCCGGGATATAGGCGTCCACCGGGATCACCGCGTCCACCCCGCCGTGCACGCAGTAACAGCCGTGAAAAACTCCCCCGGTGCAGGCGCAGCTGCCCACGGCCACCACGAAGCGCGGCGCAGGCATCTGCCGGTAGATTCTAATCAGCCGGTCCCTGGTTTGCCTTGTTACCGGCCCCGAGCAGACCAGGATATCGGCATGGCGGGGGGTGGCCTTCAGCAGCACGCCGAATCTTTCCAGGTCAAAGCGCGGGGTCAGCGTGTCCACCACTTCAATATCGCAGGCATTGCAGGCCCCGCTGTTAAAGTGAACCAGCCAGGGCGAGCCAATCTGCGATCTCTTAACCAGTTTTTTGAACATCTCCCATCGCCTCCCCTTTCTAGAGCACCTCCATGATTAAGCCGAAGACAGATGCCAGCCCCAGCAGCAATACGGCCAGCCCCGGCAGGGCGGCCAGGCCGGAGGGAACTGTCGCCAGCAGCAGAACCCCCACTTCGATGACCGTGAACAGGAAGGCGGCCCCGAAAAAGCGGCGGTAGTCGGGGCGGAGCTTCCCGCCGGAAGAAGGCTGCTCGAACAAGTCGGTTTCTTCGCCGCAGAAATAGCCGGCCCGCTTGCCCTGGACCTCTTCGCCCTGAGTGCTCAGGCGCTTGCTCCATTGAAAGAGCCCCAGTATAGCCAGGAAGAGGATGGCAAAGGCCAGCGGCGGTGACAATAAGGCGTATCCCATGATCGCTAACCTCCGATTATCTTAAAGATCTCCGTAACGGCCGCATTGACCGGGCCCAGGCCCAGCTCGGGGTACCAACCCAGGACCAGCGTAACCAGGGCCATGACCACGACGGGCAGCATCACCGCGGCAGAAGCGGTACCGCGCTTAAGCTGCAGCGCGGCGGTGTCGCCGGGCGAGAATAGGGTATGAATGGCAGGCATGTAGTAGCCCAGCGAGATGATGCTGTTGGCGATGGCCACACTGCTTAAGACGATACCCAAAGCCGTCCCGGCCTGGAAGCCGCTCTTGTAGATCATCAATTTGCTCATAAATCCGCTGAATGCCGGGATGCCGGCCAGGCCCAGGGCGGCTACGGTAAAGGCGATACCGGCAAGGGGCATCACCCTCCCCGCCCCCTTCAGCGCGCCGATCCGCCGGGTCCCGGCCCTCTCGATGATATATCCCGCGCTTAAAAAGGCGAGGGCTTTCATGAAAGCGTGGGTCTCAATATGAAAGAGGCCCCCGGTAATGCCGTTGACGGACTGGTAATAGAAGCCCACGCCGAATCCCAGGATGATGTAGCCCATCTGGGCCACGCTGGAGTAGGCCAGCATGCGCTTGATATCACTCTGGGCGATGGCAATATAGTTTCCGTAGGTCATGGTGATGGCCGCAAAAACAATCAGGACCAGGCCCACCATCTGGATCTGAACGGAGAATACGGTCAAGATGAGGCGCAGCATGGCAAAAAAGCCCACCTGGATGACAATCCCCGAAAGGAGGGCGGAAATGCCGCTGGGCGCCGCGGAGTGAGCGTCGGGAAGCCAGGAATGCAGCGGCACCATGGCCGCTTTCACGCCAAAGCCGGTGATCACCAGGAC
>FZPS01000102.1_pt465 | contig 11122 bp, 12 predicted proteins | sample 1817821 | NCBI WGS metagenome assembly FZPS01 (sample SAMEA104158645, study PRJEB21678) | metagenome | place: Germany | collected 2015-04-21 | reverse complement strand
GTATAATCTAACATAATCCAATATGAATGTCAACAACACAATTTTTTAATAAAGTGTGAAACACACCGTATCATAATACAACATATTGATTAAAAAATCAACTACCGAAACATGCTTGCACCAAAAATTTTTAATTTTGATATGATGTTTGCTAGAAAGTTCTTTTCAAAGAACAGCCTGGCTATGGTTGAATCCTCTATTTTCTGCACAACCGGTGCAAAACTTTCTCTTGAGGAGAAGAGGTAAATAAAAAGAAGAGCAACACATATAATCAATACACCTTCACAAACTCCAAGCATTATACCCCCAACCGAATCCACCTGCTTTACAACAGGCAGTTCTCTTGCAAACTTGATTATGCGTTTCAAAACAATCATTAAAATCAACACAAGAATAAATGTAACCAGGAAAGCAAGAATACTGATGACAAATGCGGTTACCTTGTCACATATGCTCTCAGCAAGAGCTTCAAACGCTCCCTCTTTGTTATGAATGTTCTTCTTAAGAAAGTTTTCAATAAGTGATGGTAGTTTCAAGCTCTCAATATAGTCTTCCGTGTTTGCAAGAGCTTCCTGACCTTTGGATGCATGGTGCTCCACCAGTCTTTGGTATACATTATCGTACACCTTGTCATGAAGAGGAGTTTTGTTAAGAAACGCAACCACGGGCTTTCTCAATATAAATCCCAGAAATATGGCAATGAAATATGCTCCAATGGAATAGATGCCCATAAGCAGTCCTCTTCTGTACCCTAGAAAACCAAATAATAGAATCACAATAATCACAACAAGATCAGCAATATTCATTCAACAATTCCTCCCGTTTTTGATTTGCCGGACATGTCCACCACTGCCATCTGATTTTGACCGGCTACAAAAAGTCCATTGAAGACAAATATTCCGCCAACCTTTCTTAGAACAGTCGACAATTCAAATATGGCAAGACGTTTTGCCTTGTTTCTCGACTTTCTAAGACAGCACACCAGAACATCATACTTATCCAAATACTCGTTTAAGCCGCTTCCTGACACCTTTGCATAATTCACTTTTTCCCTCCAAAATAAAGAAGCCCGAAAATTGCAAGGCATCGTTGCCTTGAATATCGGGCTTAAAATCAGCATCCAGAAATAATGTCATGTCATTTCCATGTATCAACCTTGCTTCCTCCTGGTTGTCACAAGTAGAATTATTACAATACCACCAATTATCAATACTGAAAGACCAATTAAAATTACCGGAATCACAGAAAAGATCTTCGATGACCCTGTACTTGAATGTGCCTTAGGGGTTGGTGATGTTTTGGAATTATCCGTGGCTGGTGCTTCAGTTTTCACAGTTGTTGGCTGAGGAGTAACCTCATAATTCAGAGCAATTTTCACATTGTCCACCTTGAAAGAGTTTGCCCTGTTGCCAAATCCCAACAGGCCACCTGCAGGAACAACTGCTCCCTCAACCTTTACAACTTCATTTCCGGAAGCATCCTTGACAGTAACCGTCCTGTAACAGACCTCAGCCACTATTTCCTCTCCTCTTCTACTCTCATTCCAATAGTTCGGTCCAAGTTGAACGACAACATTTTCAACATCACTCATTGCTATTTCACAAATCAATGTGTCTTCCACATAAAAAGTCACTTTGTCCTTTTCATCAACAATCTTCACACTGACAAAATCATTGAAGGTCTTGCCTTCAGGAAGCTCAAAAAAAGCCGAAACCGAATAGACTCCAAAATCCCTTTTTGATGCATCATCAACTTCGCCAATGGCTCCATATCCTTCGGGTGCATTTACAGGACCTGCCGTACCGTCATTCTTGTTTGCATGTATCCCCACCTCAACGTAATTTTCATAACAGTAGAAGTATATGCCGCTGGCACCAAGAAAAGCAAATGCCTCCTGGTCCTGGCCATTGTCCGGTTCAAACAGGAAACTCTTGGCTGTTTCTGCAACACGTATTGCAATGAACGACCTGTATGCATTCTTAGGTTTATCGGTGGTGCCTGCTGTTGAAAAATCCACATGCAAAGTGTAGTCTTCAACTGGATCGATATAAACAGCACTTGCACCTTCAGTCCATTTTCCATGGAAGTAACCGTTGTCCCCTTCCATTACATAATTATCACTGTTTGCATTGTACAAGTTGAAGTAGGTGAAGAATTCAGTCTGTGAAAATTCGCCCGCATTCAAATCATCTTCAAAGATAACTGTCTGGGCGGAAGCAGTAATGCAAAAAGATAAAACGGTCAATAGAACAAGTACAATCCTTTTCATGAACATACCCTCCTGAATATAACGTTTGCACTTTCTCTCTACAACTTATCTTGATTCTATGTATCTTTTTTCAACTCAACAATGTACAATACATACCTTTAACTTAAAATAACAGACAATTTCAAGACAAAAAAAACAGACTGCACACGCAGCCTGTCACTTGCCCACCATTACAACAAAAGCAATTGCATTTTCATTTGTATGGGAAATGGATATGTCGGAAGATACAATATTTAAAGAATTGTAAAGGTCCAAAGCCTTTCCATGAAGTATCAATATTGGTTTTCCCCTGTCTCCATTCATCACTTCCACATCAAGCAAACCAACCTCTCCTCCAATACCAGTTCCAAATGCTTTGGAAACAGCTTCTTTTACAGCAAATCTCGCTGCATAACTTTCATACATGTGCGCCTTTTTTGAATTGCAGTACTCCTGTTCCTGTTTTGTAAAAACTTTATTCAAAAAGGATTCTTTTGAGTTCAGAATTGCTTCCTTTATTCTACTTACTTCGACCATATCCGTGCCCGTATAAACCTTCATCCAAATAATCACATCCTGTTAAAAATCTCCACACTTTTCGGCAATAAGCCTATCAGCTCTCGCCTGTGCTTTTGTCCATCTTGATTTATGGTCAATCTGCTTGATTCTGTAGTCGGTGCTGTCTCTTCTAAGCTGCTCAGTTGCCATGACTCTTGCGCATCTTTCATTAACCAGCCTTCTTAGTCTATCCATGCTTTCCTGCATCTCGGAACTGCCAAATCCATTGGAAGCCCCGTATGTATTGTCAAGCGCTATAATGTTCTCACGCATGCGTGCAAGATGCGTCTGGGACTTGATATTCTGAAGTTCCCTCAACTTGCTCTTCATCTCTGCCTCAAAGTGCTTGAAGTGGTCCCGAACTCTTAAAGCTTCCTGTACTGCCCTTTCATGGAGTTCCTTCTTCTCAAGATACTGCTCTGTATACTCTTCTTCCTGAATCAAAAGCTCTGCCAGAAGGATTCTGTCTTTTTCGAGAGTTGCCACCTCAATTTTGTCCTGTACATCCCTCAGTCTTTTCTCCGCCTCTCTCATGTCGAGACGGACCATCTCTGCCCAGGTTTGTATCTCTATCAATTGTTTCTCCGCTGCCTTCCGGCTTTTTTGGATTCTCATTTCTGCATCCGCTATGAGCAACTCCGGGTTATTTTTCTCAATTTTTCCAGTCACTACTCCAAAAAAACCTCCGAACAAACTCTTCAGCCTGCTGAACAAACCCATTGGACTACCCCCAATTATATCACATTATCATTATATATTCTATTAACACCTCTTTTCATTTATACCGGCATAAAAAAAAGAACCTATACAAAACATATAGGTTCCTTGCAAAATTTCAAACTGTGAGAACACCGTTTTCATTTTCAAGAAGGATCAGGACTTCAACTTCACTTCCATCTTCCGCATCTATATATACCAGGAAGTTTCTATCGTCTTTGGTGCATTTAAACTCATAAACAAAATGTTCACCGCCGAAGTCATTCGGTATTACCGCTTTATTCACTTCTTCCACATTCAGCAAAGGACTTACTTTTTCCAATGCCTCTTCGGCTGTTATCTTCGGAGTAGGAGTTTCCCTGTCATGATGGCTTGTAATATAGGCGTGACTCTCAAGACCAACTACTTCTCCCGTGTCCAGAGCGACTTTAACCTTCATCATGTCGGGATAGTACTTGATTCCGTCTTTTACATATACGAAGTTGATGGTTGCTAAGTTGTCTTCAATAATGTGATAGGAGGGTTCCATATCAACAACTCCAAGCCTTGCCAGAAAGTCCTTTCCTACTTGCGTTGCTTCCTCGGCACCAAGGTTTGGCTCTCCAATATCCCTATACATCAGATAGTAATATATCATGCCTCCTACCTCTGTCAGATCCATGTATGCAACATGAACATCTTCTTCCTCAAAACTTACAGTGTAGCTGAAAGTCTTGATGTTTGCGTTTCTGTTGTTCTCAGTCACATTTACGGTAGGCTTCCTGTCGCTGAAGTACTTGTAGATTTTCTCCGCTCCCTGTTCCTGTGTTATCTTGTCTCCCTTCAAACCTTTGGGTTTGATATCCGACATGTGCGTTGAGAAGGGGCCATCATAGATGAGTGAAGGATAGTTTTCAAAAGGTTTTGTCAGCTTGCTCAAGGATTCATACTTCTCAAGTACCGTATCATCTGAAAAAATCCTGTCAGAATCCTTTTGAATGTCCCGCCAGTTGTACCTCTGGGATGTAAAGTCGGAATATACCGCATAAAGACCCGAATTCAGCTCTGTCGCATATCCATAGAACTGTGTCAGGGTTTTGTAATCATCGTCAGTTATTCTCTCTCCTCTGATTGCTCCGTTGTTCCACGAATAGGATATGTCACCTATCTGGACCAGAAAGTTCTGTACTTTTGATGTCATGTTGTGATTCATGGGAAGCATGCTCAGACATGCAGCTGCCTGAGTTGCACTGTTCCAGGCATTCTCCAAAAGCTGGGCACGCTTTTGAGGAGTGCCGGTTGCCAATGCTTTGAGCAGGTACTCCTCCACACTGCTTGTGTGTTCCATCAGGTCGGTAAAGGCACGGTTGTATTGGTTTTCAAGAGCTATTTCGTAGTCATGAGCCATTTTGTTGTAATATATTCCGTATACTGTAAGTCCTACAAGCATTAAGAAAACCAATGTTGACGCTACAAAGTTTCTTGCCTTCATATTCTCCTCCAATTCCGCTTCAAAAGCTTTGATTTACCTAAACTAGTTTCAAATGTATTTTTAACTAATACTTGCATTTTATCCTTAAAAAATTGGAAGATGTCAATTCTAATTACACTGGCAAAGCATATATATGAACTGATTAGACATGAAGATTTCTAACTGTAAAAGAGGGATCGAAAATGATTGGGATTCTGAAAAACAATGCAACAAAGATATTTGACAGAATAAGAGAGTTTGATAGAGAGAAAAAAGAGAAAAAGCGTCTTGAGATGGAGTATGCAATGCTGCAGGAAGAATTGTACAAGACTAATATCCAGATACGGTCCGCGTATAATAATTTTAACAACACTACGGACAAGGACTGCATCTCCTACTACCTTTTCCTGATAAAAGCACTTGAAGCCAGATATGCATTGCTGCTAAAACAGGCAAAGGATATTGATTATGCATAATCAAGAATGTATAATAAAACGTGTTCAAATATATGCAAAAATGGCAGGAGTAATGTATGGGTAACATAATCGTAAAATCAAAAGCAAAAGTTAATCTATCATTGGACATACTGGGAACACGGAATGACGGTTATCATGAAGTGCTTATGATAGTGCAGACAATTCCACTTTACGACATGATAACCATATCAACCGAGAAATCTGACACTCCATCCATAGAACTGACCTGCAACAAGAAAACACTGCCTACGGATTCAAGAAATCTGGCATACAAAGCAGCGGAAATGCTTATGAACAAGGCGGGTATCACTGACAAGGTAAAGATAAACATAAACAAGAGAATACCCGTTGGAGGTGGCCTTGGCGGTGGAAGCTCCAAGGCAGCTTCTGTACTCACCGGACTTAACACATTATACAAGCTAGGTTTTTCAACTGAACAACTGGCAGAAATGTCAAAGCCACTCGGATCAGATGTACCTGCTCTGGTTTATGGAGGGTGTGTGCTGGCAAAAGGCACAGGCACAGAAGTATCCCCTCTTCCACCTCTTAATAAGGGATACATGCTTGTTGTAAATCCAGGTGTTTTTGTGTCCACTGAAAAAGTGTATGGCAAGTATGACACAATGCACATACCAAAAGAAGCCCATCCTGATACGGATTTGCTCATTAAGCTGCTGAAGCAGGGTGACCTGCATGCTTTTGCCAGGAACATGAAGAATGTTCTTGAATACCCTGTCCTTGACAGCAAATCCAAAATAAAAAAACTTAAGCAGGAGATGATGCAGACAGGCGCGCTTGGAACCATGATGACAGGCTCAGGTTCTTCAATCTTCTCGCTGTTCGATGACATAAAGGAAGCATATGCAGCCCTGGAACACTTTAGAAAACAACACTATTTTGCAGTGCTGATTAATTTATAAACATACAACATTTGCATAAATATGATAACCGCTTTACAGGCGGTTTTTTGCTTGCAAAAATCAAGCATACAGATGGATATAAAAGGTGATTCAATGAGTAAAAACAAATACGAAAGAAGCCGCACAATGCACATATTCGAAGCAATGTTTGAGTATTTAATCTCAATACTTGTAACAGGTTCCTTTCTTGCAACAATTACAACAGAACTGGGCATATCGGATAGTCTGACAGGAATAATATCTTCATTTATCTCCCTTGGATGTGTTTTTCAACTGCTGGCCATATTTCTGAAACTCAAGTATGTAAAAAAGACAGTTACAACATTCAGTGTTGTCAACCAGCTTTTGTTCATGCTTTTATATGTTCTTCCTCTTGCAGGATTTGAAAAGAATAATAAAACTGTTATCTTTGTGATTGCTATTTTCCTTGCATATTTCTTCTATAACATGGTGCACCCTCTGAAAATAAACTGGTTCATGTCGCTTGTTGATGACAAAATGCGTGGAAGGTTTACTGCGAACAAGGAAATAGTATCATTGATCTGCGGAATGATGTTCACCCTGTTCATGGGTGCTTTAGTAGACCATTTCAAATCCTCAGGTGACATCAGAAAAGCATTCATAATCTGTGCGATTGTCATGTTCATTCTTATGGTTTTACATACACTGATGATGGTGTTATCAGTTGAAAAACCTTCTCAGAACAATGGCAAAGGAAATGCCCTCAAGCAATTTGCATTTGTGCTTAAAGATACCAATGTAAGAAAAGTCATTCTCCTGTTTATCATCTGGAACATGGCTTCATACTCCACCATTCCCTTTTACGGCACCTACATGATCAAGGAACTTGGGTTCAGCTTGAAATTTGTATCCATATTAAGCATTGTATACAGCATGGTTAGGATTTTTGTCTCCAGATTCTGGGGCAGGTATGCAGACCGTAATTCCTTTGCTGTAATGATTCGTTTATGTTTCCTGGTAATGGCGTGTGGTTTTCTTATTAACGCATTTGCCATGCCTTCCAATGGAAAAGTCATTTTTGTCCTGTTTAACATTTTTCATGGAATAGCACTGGGTGGCATTAACAGCGCACTTGTTAATCTTGTATTTGATTATGCTCCGGTAGAAATGAGATCCGACGCACTTGCAACGAGCCAGGCAACTTCCGGAGTGGTTGGTTTCCTGACAACATTGGTAACCAGTTCTCTCGTAGCATATATACAGAATAACGGAAACAAACTGTTTGGCATGCGAATCTTTGCACAACAGGTTACATCACTCATAGCATTTGCATTCACCATAGCAGCAGCCATTTATGTTCATACGCAATTAACAGGGAAAGAATGATACATAAAAGGAACCTGTCACCCAGATTGACATTTACATTTATCGATGTATTATTCAAATAAACATGTTAACAGGAGGTTAATATGAAATTCAGCATGGATCACGACCTGCATATCCACTCACAACTGTCTCTGTGCTCCAATGATCCAATGCAGACAACGGAGAGTATACTTGAATATGCAAAAAGGAACAATTTGAAAAGCATATGTCTGACTGACCATTTCTGGGATGAAAGGATATCTGACCCTAACGAGTTTTATGAAAATCAAAACTATGAACATCTGAAAAAAGCACTTCCACTACCTGAAAGTGATTCGGTCAAATTCTATTTCGGTTGCGAAACGGAAATGGACAAAAACTTCAGATTAGGCATATCTGAAGAAAGATTTGACGATTTTGACTTTGTTATAATTCCCACAACCCACCTGCACATGATGTCCTTTACAATAGATGAGAATGAAACATCTGTTGAAAGAAGGGCATTTTTATATGTAACACGACTCGAAAAACTCCTGGATATGGATCTTCCATTTGAGAAAATTGGTATTGCACATCTGACTTGCCCTTTGATGGCTCCAAACAGTTTTGATGACCATTTGAAGGTATTGGATCTCATATCCGATGAAACATTCAAAGAACTATTTTCAAGTATAGCAAAGAAGAAAGCAGGCTTTGAGCTTAACTTCTCATATTTTCAATATGAAGGTGAAGCTTTGCAACGAGTCCTGCGTCCATACAGAATAGCAAAGGAATGCAACTGCAAATTCTATCTTGGTAGTGATGCGCATCATCCGAAAACATTTGAAAATGCAATGACGAACTTCACTGCAATTATTGAAGCATTGGACCTTGGGGAATCAGATAAATTCACGATAGGAAAATAGAGCAGACCAGCAATAGTCTGCTCCAGAAAACATCGTTTAAGGAAGTATTGTAATTACTGGGCGTCTGTCAGGAGGACATTGAACATTAAACATGTTCTTTATTCCCCTTAGTGTCACATTGTCTAGCTTCAACTCCTTGAGTTCCGCACCCCTCTGAAGTATTTCATTGGGCTGATATACAAGGAAATTGTCCGCATTCTCAATCACACAATTCCTTATGGTTATGTCATGATACGGCTCGTCCGATGGAAACACCTCACTTGCAAAATGAAGCCATATGCTGACAAGATTATGGCGTCCTGCCTCTCTTGGAAGAGCGTTGTCTTTTCTTCTTACAGCCTCTGTATAACGGTTCTGAACAATTGTCATCCTGTGAGGATATATTCCTGGACCCCATATGTGGCAGTTTTCAACCAGAATATGGCTTCCTCCCATTCTGAAAGCATCACAGGAAGTGTTAATATCACAGTTTCGAACAACAAGCCCGTCAACATTGATACCTGCAATGCAGTCATCCCCTGTATGTATGATACAGTCTTCTATTACTGTATTCTTGCAGAAATGAAGATGGAAACCGTCACTGCCACCATAACACTCAAGATTCTTCGCTGCTATATTAGTACATTTGTCTATCTGATGTGCAAAATTGCCAAAATTCTGTATGGTGTATCCTTCAAGTACGACATTTTCAACATTGGTGATGAATATGGCATGTGGTCCCCTGTAACCCTCCTCACCATTGGGATCCGCACAATCGTCACCATCTATAACAGAACCTTTCTCACCAATTATTGATATGTTCCTGCCACCATAAACGGATATGATTGCTCTTCTGTACTCCTTCCATGGCTTGTAGTGATAGTAATTGGGAATCAACTCCATATCCGTACGAAGTTCCATGCCCTCTGGCACATCAAACACGGGATAATCCTCACATATATCAGATCCCAGAATATATGCTCCTGACTCTAGTAAAAGAGTTGTATCAGACCACATGCGAAGACCACCGGTACGGTACCTGCCTTCCGGTATTAAAACTGTTCCCCCATTTTCTTTGCACATGTCAAACACTCTCTGCAAAGCTTCGGTCTGCAATTCTTCCTTGTCTGGAACCACTCCATAATCTGTAACTCTGAAAATTGAACCCATTCATATACCTCCATGAAAATCCAATTACTTGTTACGCATTATGTTACCAGATGTTACTTGCCCTGTCCACACTTATCCGGCACAATAGCTCCAATTTCAACAAGTCTGTTTTTAATATCGTTGATGTCCACATCCCTGACATGAACATTATTTCTCGCAGCAATAAATGCAGCAACGCCTGCAGCCTGACCCATGGCCATGCAGGGAGCCTGCACTCTTATTGCACTTATGGAATCAGTATCACCTGAAATGCATCTTCCTGCCACCAATAATCTTCTGGATCCTTTTGGTATCAAAGCTCCATATGGTATTGTCGGCACAATCCCCTCTTTTAAAAACACCTGCTTTATGCCATCAGCCACATGCAGATCTATTGGGTAAAAGGCATGACATACAGCATCATCATATACATGACCATCAACATACTCCTCCGCAGTAATCACCTTTTCACCCACTATCCTGTACGTCTCCCTGATACCGCACTCTTCAGCACAATACTCAACCTTAATATTCTCAAGACCGGGTATCGTCTTTAGGAAACCTACAACCCTGCATAACGTTTCCCTTGCCTTCATTTCCGCATTGGTTCTTCCAACAGAAGTAGACCCATCTATATCCGTAACATGCATGTTCAACCTGCCATTCATCAGATGATAATAAAGGCTTGCTCCCTGCAAGTCTTCTTTACTCACAAGGCCTTTGCGCAAAGCTTCCTTTTCTCTTCTTTCAAGTTCTTCCTTATCAAGAGATTTCCTGTCGTACCCTGTTAGATTATTCACCAACGTACCCGGTTGAAGGCATCTGCTTTTTACTCTTTCATAACCCAGAATTCCTGCTACATTTGCATCTCCTGTCGCATCTATGAGAACTTTTGATTTAACCGCCCACAATCCTTCTTTGGAAGTGACTACAACAATAATGCAATCCTCGTTTTCTTCAGCAAAGGAAACCATGGTGTGAAACCTTACATCCACATCCGATTCTTTGCACATATTGTCCAAAACAACAGAGTATGTAAACATGTTGACCGGTATCTGATGCTGCCAGTGCATTCTAGGTGTTGATTCGAAATCAGGCAGCTGTATGCCGTCAAAACTTACGGTTCTAATAATGGCTTCCCAGCAAGGGCCAGAGATGATTTGTCTTCCCCAGGCATGGAACAGTCCAGGGAAATTGACACCTGCACTGGTGATGGTTCCCCCAAGTCTGCCATTCTTTTCTATAAGCAGTGTTCTTGCACCAAGCATTCCTGCAGATATCGCAGCAAAAGCACCTGCAGCTCCTCCACCAGCTACAACCACATCATATTCATCAATCATGTCAAAACATTTACAAAGCTCATATCTGCAATTTGACATATAGTTATCTCCTTT
>FZPS01000027.1_pt281 | contig 11122 bp, 8 predicted proteins | sample 1817821 | NCBI WGS metagenome assembly FZPS01 (sample SAMEA104158645, study PRJEB21678) | metagenome | place: Germany | collected 2015-04-21 | reverse complement strand
CTCCATCACTCCGCCTGAACTGATGTACAATAGTATACTCCATCACTCCGCCTGAACTGATGTACAATAGTATACTCAAACGCTCAGCTTGAACTAATGTACAATAGTATACTCCGACACTCCGCTTGTACTGATGTACAATAAAATACCCAAACACTCAGCTTCCTATATGCAATTGTGGAATGTGATAAAGAGTTTAAAATATTCAATTAACTTGAACAGGTCCAAATTTTGCAGTAAAATAAGAATGACGCGTTGGCGTCAAAACCGCTTGACTTAACGTTTTTTCACTTCCTTGTACTTTGCTTTCGCATATTTACGGATTAAAAAGACCAAACTCAAGACGGGGTATCAAGATGATTTAAGCTTTTTTGATTGAAGATGATTTCCGAAATACATTTATATAAATTTAAATTATGCTAAGGTTAATCACACCGGATATAAACATTGAAGCAAATTGTACAGCCGCATTGGGAGTGGGTTGTTTTGAAAAAGAAAATATTCCGCCGATTAAGAAAATCGACAGAAAACCTTAAGCTTAATAGAAAGATACAGCTTTCTCTTCTTCTTATTATAATACCTTTATTTATTATGTGCGTTCTGCTGTTTTTAAACATGTACAGATATAACCAGCAATATGACAGGATTATTGCCAACGCGGCACAAGCCGGGCGTTTCAGCATTGATTTCAAAAAAGAATACGATTATACTATATACCTTTTAATAGCAGGGCATTCCTCATTCGAAGAAGAAAATCCGTATGTATATATTGAAGATGCACGTGATATTACTTATACGTTGAAACAGAACACTACAGACCCCAATAACAGGCACCGCACAGAAATTATATTAAAACTCCTTGGTGACCTTGAAAAGCATACAAGGCGAATAGAGGAAAACAAAAAGGTTGGCGGCCATTACCTCGACAATATTAATATATGGGAAAATGACGTTCAGAGTGTTACCGCATTGATCCAGTCCACCGTTCTTGAATATACATACTATGAAACAAAAGGCATGGAACAGCTAAGACTGTATGTATCGGAAAGTCTTGGCAGGATAACCCTTATAAGTCTTGTAGTCTTCTTAATTCTTGTAATAACCGCATTGTTTTTGTCGGTTATTATTCCGAACAGTATTGTTAAACCCATTCATCATCTTAATGTTGTAACGAATCAAGTCGCAAAAGGAGATCTTTCGGTACGTGCTAACGTGTCTAACGGCGCCGAGGTGAAGCAGCTTGCAAATTCATTAAACATCATGATTGAAAAGATTGACATACTGCTTAAGGCGGTTAAAGAAGATGAAAGAAATTTGCGGGAAGCAGAACTTGAACTATTACAATCTCAAATAAATCCGCATTTTTTATATAATACCCTTGATACTATTATCTGGCTTGCAGAGTCTGACAAACAGGAACAGGTTATCAACCTGGTTGAATCTTTATCGGATTTTTTCCGAACATCACTAAACCACGGCACAGGAATGTTTACGCTTTATGAAGAAGAACGGCATATGCGAAGCTATTTGAAAATTCAGCAGGTAAGATATCAGGACATTCTTAATTATGAAATCGATATTCCTGAGAATCTAAAGGATGTCATACTTCCAAAAATCACTCTTCAGCCTTTGATAGAAAACGCACTTTACCACGGCATCAAAAACAGAAGACGTCCGGGTATGATTACTGTTAAAGCATTTAAGGAGGAAAACGACGTTGTAATTACTGTGGAGGATAATGGCATAGGGATGAGCGAAGAACGCCTGAATCAGATATACGCAAGGTTTGAACATCCTAAAAACAGCGCCATAAGACCTCTGAAGGATTCATTTGGGCTTTATAATGTTAATGAGCGTATTAAGCTAAAGTTTGGTGATAGTTATGGCCTCACAATAACCAGCGTTTACGGTGAGGGCACTTGTATCAGGGTAAAAATACCTTTTAACACTCAGGAGTTTATAGATCTTTAATGCAACACTATTGCTTATTAAGCATTAAAACGAATTAATCAAATGTAAACAATCGGAATAAAATTAAAGGGTAATCCAGGTAAATAAAAAATCTATTATTGTATATTGAAATTGCTAAGCATTCGTATCTTTAGTATTAAAAAATAGAAAATGGAGGATTGGTAAAATGAAAAAAATTAATATTATCACAACTATATTTATTATTTTGATAATATCGTGTATGTTCTCCTGCTCCCCTGCACCCGGTTATGCCCAACCCTCCCTGACCTCAGCCGAAACAGATGACTTAATTTATGTCGGATTCGTTCAGGTAGGAGCCGAGTCGGACTGGCGTATAGCGAACACTAAATCAATGAAGGAAACTTTTACCGAAGTAAAAGGTTATAAGTTTGAAATGTTTGATGCTCAACAGAACACCCAAAAACAAATAACAGCTCTTCGCGATTTTATTCTAAAGGATGTTGATTACCTGGTACTTGCCCCAAACACTGAGGCAGGCTGGGATACAGTACTTGGCGAAGCAAAAGAAGCCGGCATTCCGGTAATTATTGTTGACCGTATGATTAAAACAAACGACGATTCACTATTCACCGCATGGGTCGGTTCAGACTTCAAACAGCAAGGATATGACGCGGTCACTGTACTTGAAAGAATTCTTGAAAAAAGAGGAATAGCTGATCAGGAGGTAAACATTGTAACACTACAAGGTAATTTAGGTTCAACAGCACAGATTGGGCGTACCGAGGGTTTCGCGGAAAAATTATCAGAACACCCTAACTGGAACATGCTGGACAGGCAGTCCGGAGATTTTACGCAGGAAAGGGGTCAGGAAGTTATGGATTTATTCTTGAAAACCTATCCTGATATCGACGTGGTTATTTCAGAAAATGACAATATGGCATTCGGTGCTATTAATGCCATTGAGGCGGCGGGCAAAACATGCGGTCCAAACGGGGATATAATCATTGTATCGTTCGATGGAGTAAGGGCTGCCTTTGAAGCAATGATCGAGGGTAAAATTGATGCCTGCGTGGAATGCAATCCGCTGCATGGACCGCGTGTTGAAAGTATAATACAGGCCCTGGAAAGGGGCGAAAAAGTCGAAAAGTTCGTATTTGTAAAGGAAAGCGTATTCTATGCCGAAGACGCCGCGTCGTTAATTGACAGCCGTGATTATTAATTCAGGTATTGACAAGAAGAAAACCCGGCATAAAATTTCCATGCCAGGTTTTTTTCTCATAACTTATGTAAAACCCTTAATATCTTTTTTATAAATATTTCTTCAGCATTTCTCTTACCGAACCTTTACTCCGAACAAATTCTTTGAAATAACAAAGAACTTTTTCGGCAAGCCCTACATCGTAAAGGTTAACTCCGAAAATTGTTTCATCGGTAAGAATCGGCTTAAGTTTATCGTCAAACGGTCCGCTGTCGCCAAGGGAAATACCCTCTACAATTTCCTTAAGATGAGCCATCATAGGGTCGGGGCTGGGAACAAACTCGTTTCCAAAATCATCAACAGCGAGAAGATATCTGATCCATCCCGCAAAGACAAGCGGTATATACTCAAGATCCGCCGGGTTTAAATCACTTCTTTTCGCATACGCTTTTATAGTTTCACCAAACCGCACCGATAGCTTCTGAGACGTATCCGTTGCAATTCTTTGAGGGGTGTCCGGCACATATGGATTCGGCAAACGCACCTCTATAACTTCTTTTAAAAACTCTTCAGGCTTTATTATACCGGGGTTTACAACCACAGGCAGACCTTCGTCATAACCAATTTTACCAACAAGAGCTCTGAGCTGTTCATCATGCATTTGCTCATATATCGTCTTATAGCCTAACAGGCACCCGAATATCGCCAAGGTTGTATGTAGAGGATTAAGGCAAGTGCATACCTTCATTTTCTCAACTTTATCAACTGTTTCTCTATCGGTAAAAATGACACCTGCATCCTCAAGAGGCGGACGCCCATTCGGAAACATATCTTCCACGACAAGGTACTGTGGTTCTTCCGCATTTACAAAGGGAGCAATATAAGTACTCTTTTTTGTTGTAATGATGTCGCAGTTTATCAGACCGTCCTTTTCAAGCATATCCTTTATGCTGGAATCCGGGCGCGGCGTAATTTTGTCAATCATGCTCCAGGGGAATGATACAATTTCAGGATCTTCAATATACTCCGCAAACCCTTTATCCACTATTCCATGCTCAACCCATTCACGGGCAAATGTATCAACTGCTTGAAACAGCTTTGTACCATTGTGTGAGCAATTATCCATACTAACCAATGCTATTGGATATTTCCCGCTTTTATACCGTTCATAGCACAGCGCAGCAAGTTTGCCAATAAAACTTTTCGGGTTTTCCGGACCGTTTTGTAAATCAAAGGATATATCATCGTAGAATTCACCTTTTGCATTGGTAAGACCATACCCCTTTTCGGTAATTGTAAAACTTGCCATCTGCAGCGACGGCTTTTTGAAGATTTCTTTCAGATCCTGCCAGTCTTCAGGTCTGTTTGTATCCGCTGTAAGCGCTTTCACAACACTAACAACCAATTTTTTGCGCATATTTCCGTCGGGCTTTAAGACTATTAGTACGCTCAGGTTGTCATATGGCTTGTAAATACGATCTATGATTTCATAATCATAGCCTTCGCAGACAATAATTCCCCTGTCACTTTTCTCTTCATCTATAAGTCTTTGCTGAAGAACCGCAGGGAAAGCCCTAAAAATATTACCCGCCCCGAAATGAAGCCAAACCGGGTTCTTTATTGTATTTTCCGTAACTTTATCCCGGTTGAAGCGAGGCAGCTCATAACCTGCTTTTTCCCATTCCGTTCTGTTTAAAGGGTAGGAATTATTAAGTACCATGCAATCACTCCTTATTGTATATATTGCCTGTTTTGTTAAATCTATTTTAAAACTCTTTAAATAACGATATATTAGATGCACGACTTTACTATATACACTTTATATAATACAACAAAACAGCTGGATTTAATATCTATATTTAATGCTTTTCTTCCGTAAACAGAGAATTATGTGAATATGTTACTGTTCAAACATCCCTTTTTAAACTGGCATAACATCTTGTAATTTTTTTTAAAATACATTAAGCTAAACATAACCAATAAATTTCAAATTGAGGTAAATATTATGGGATATCGAAATTTCAAGCTGGCAATTTATTGTCCTGTCGGCGATTTAAACGGTATTAAAAACATTAATGAGTTTGACAAATCTTTCAGTTTCATTGAGAAGTATTTACAGCCCGATAAGGTTTATTTAGAAACATTCAGGAACAGTGTAACAATAGAAAAAGATAAACTGCTGCTTATAAAGAATTATTTCCAAAGTAAAGGAATAAAAACTTCAGGAGGAATAACAACCTCGCTTGAAACAACCGAGGCGTTTCGTTCGATGTGTTATACAAATGAAGAAGACATAAAAACTTTAAAAGATATTGTTGTTTATACGGCGAATATTTTTGATGAAATAATTCTTGATGATTTTTACTTTACAAACTGCAAATGCAGCTCATGTATCGATGCAAAAGGGAATTCCAACTGGGCTGAATTCCGTACTGAATTAATGAAACACATATCGGCGGATTGTATAATAAAACCCGCAAAGGAAGTAAATTCTGATATAAATCTTATTATTAAATACCCAAATTGGTATGAGCATTACCAGGAAACCGGATATAATCTTAAAGACGAATCTCTGCTGTTTGACATGATATATACCGGTACGGAAACCCGCGATCCTCAGCATACGCAGCAGCATCTTCCGCGTTATCTCAGTTATTTTATTATGAGATATCTGGAAAATGTAAAACCGGGGAAAAACGGAGGTGGATGGTTCGATCCATATCAATGTTATTATAATCCCGCTTCATATGCCGATCAGGCTCTTCTCACGCTGTTAGGGAAATCAAGGGAAGTAACTCTGTTTTGTTTGGGCTCTCTTTTAAACAGAGACTATTCCATTTTCGTTCCGATAGCCGGTTATATATTTGATACCGTTGATGAGTTTATTGGAAGCCTTGGCAATCCAACAGGCACTGCATGCTACTTGCCATATCATTCGTGCGGAGAGGATTACCTGCATAATTACATTGGTATGCTTGGTATTCCACTGGAACCTTATCCGGAACTAAATCTTGCATATAATAACATTTTCCTTACTAAAAATGCCGCATTCGACAAAGATATTGTCTCAAAAATAAAAAATATGCTTCTTTCCGGAAAAAATGTGATTATAACAACGGGGCTTTTGAAAGCTGTTCAGGACAATGGATTTGATACAATCGCAAATATACGCTGCACTGACAGAAGGGCTTACGTAAATAAATTTGCGATTTCCGATTACGGAGTGGTTTTTAACAAAATGGCGTTCAGCGAAAAACCTGTTTTGATCCCGCAGCTTGATTATTCCACAAATGACTCGTGGCAGTTGGTTTCGGGGCTTGGGTGTGAAAATAACTTCCCCATTCTAACAAAAAACTCATACGGCAAAGGTTCACTATATATATTAACAATCCCCGATGACTTCGGCGATTTATATTACTATCCCGCTGAAGCTTTATATCCGATACGCTCCGCGTTTTCTCATAACAGTGATATATTAATAGATACTGTTTCGAAAGTAAGCCTTTTTACATATGATAACGGTATTTTTGTAATAAAATCCTTCCTGCCCTTTACACAGGAAGTGGCTATAACAGTAAATAAACCCGGAGTATGCCTTAATGATCTTGTTTCCGGGGAACAAATAAAGGGATTACAGTGTGGAAATAAAACAATATTTAACGTACAAATTGCGCCTATGTCATACCGAGTGTATAAAGAGACTGAAGTGTATTGACACATATTTTTTACTTAACAATTTCCTGGGTACACATAATGCAAATTCTTTCTTGCTATTTCCACAAGCCGATATATTTTATTAACAGGAGTAGCGCTTCTGTCGGTCATACGCCAGTGCGGGAAAAAGCGTGTTATATGCAGCGGAATTTCAGGGTTTATAGACGAAAGCCACTTGCATAGTTCCTCCATTTCTTCTTCACTATCATTTTCATTTGGTATTATAAGAGTCGTAACTTCCAAATGACACTGTTTCGATGCAAGCAAGATGGAATTTTTCACAGTTTCCAGATCTCCGCACATTCTGCGGTAAAAATTATCGTTAAACGCTTTTAGGTCGATGTTCATTGCATCTATATAAGGCAGCAATTCTTTCATCGGTTCACTGCATATATACCCGTTGGTTACAACAACATTTTCCATCCCTTTATCTTTCACGAGTTTTGCACAATCAAGAACATATTCAAACCCGACCAAAGGTTCATTGTAAGTATATGCAATGCCAATATTTCCAAGAGCTATCAGCTCTACCGCTTTATTAACAATTTCCTCCGGCATTACTTTTTCGGTATGGGTTTTGCAACCATCTGACATTGATATTTCACTGTTCTGACAGAATAAACATCGCATATTGCATCCATAGCTTCCAATCGACAGAATCCTGCTGCCTGAATAAAAACGGTATAATGGCTTTTTTTCAATAGGATCCAATGCGATTGACGTAAGCTCGCCGTAGTTTTTACATATTATTTTACCGTCTTTGTTCATTCTGGCATGGCATCTTCCTGTTTGGCCTTCCGATAATTTGCAGTGATGGGGGCATACTCTGCATTCGGTTTTCATTTGTGACGCACCACCTCAAACCTCTCCATTGAATATGATTCATCAGGACGTATTCCAGCCTTTTGCAAAGCTATTGAAACCTGCTGTTCCGGTGTATCAACACCATCCAGATTCGGAAGCAGCAAACCGCGTCTATAGCCGCTTGTAACTATAACTCCGTACCTTTTCACATCCAATTCATCAATTGATTCAATTTGTTCAGGTTCCGCTAAAACATCAACACTATATACCAGCTCGGGAAGTTCACCTTCCGTTACGGGAGGAAAACGAGGGTCTTCGGTTCCCGCACTAACGGCATTACGTAAAATTTCTTGAGCAACACACCTCGTTATGGGGCTTATAGTACCAATACATCCTCGTAAGCGTCCGTGTTTTTTAAGCGATACAAAAACACCCGCGCGCCGGTTTAGCATTTCTTCAGGCAAACCATCAGGCAATGACGCTTTTTCCCCCGTCTTAACGTATGTTTCCAAAGAAAAACGGGCAAGTCTTATATGTTCGTCTTCGTTTTCTTTTAAAGTTAAAAGCTTTTCTCTTTCGTTCCCGATATAAATTTTATCGAAGTGCCTGTTTTTATCTTCGCCAATAACCTCAAATGCCGACACGGCATATCCGACTCCAAAAGTACCTTCATAAGAAAGAAGCTCAGGCTTAACAGATTTTCCGTCTAAAGCACCAGCCATAATAATAAAAGAACGCAGCCCACATTCGGCAGCGGCCTCGGTAAACGACGGATCAAACGTAAGGAACGACAAAAAATCTCCTGTTTTCATTGCGTCCGTAACCATTTTGTCAAACTTCGGACCTTCAGGCACATAACCATACGGTCCGTCCTCTTTCAGTCTGTGGGAAAGATCGCCGCTGGCTATAAAAACAACCCTTCGATCTGTTTTTTCTATAGTTTTTTGTATGCATTGCCCAAATTGGTAATGCTCTATCGGATCAAGCCCGGATAACCCTATACGTACGGTTTTGTAACCCGAATAGACCTGGTTTATAAAATACAAAGGGATTAATGTTCCATGATCAATGGTTTTATCACGTTCCCCCATTGTTCCGGCGGGAATTCCGTTCTCTTCTGCAATTAAAGAAAGTGTTCTTACAAAGTCCTCATCATATTCCGTTTCAATTGATACATTATAAACCCCAAACCTGCGTAAATCGCCGTGAGCCCTTTTCCCGGGCGAAATGTGAAAATAGTCGGCATAAAGCGTCGCATGCGGTGAGGTAATAATAATTGTTTCAGGTTTCAGACGCGCAATCCGTGCTGCTATTTCACGATATGCATCAATTGTTTTCTTTATTTTCTTCTCTTCTCCTCTACCGACCTCGGGTAAAATTATAGGTGGATGCGGTACAATAAAAGCCATAAAAAGCGGCATAATACATCTCCTCCTTTCGTATTTGTTTTTCAGAAGCTTGTCACCCATGCAGCTATGTACAGAAATATATTTGTTTAAATGACATTCAATTTAATATATAAGTAATTATACCATGAGAGTGAAATTAATAGTAAAGCCGCGGAAATAAGTTAATAGATTGAATCCAGCATCAGCAGTTCCCCTCGTGGTCTTCTTCTTCGACAATTCCGAAAACAATATGGTCTTTCAGCGGAGAGTAGCTCCACGAGCGCATTCCCTGCGTAAATTCTTCAAGCACTGTCACATTTCCCGTTTCCGGGTTCAATTTATAAAGCCTTTGTTCTTCTATACAGGTAAACCTGTAATCGCAGTCATATATACTGCCAAAGATGTTATCTGCTCCCTTTGCGTTTTGTATTGATATGGAATAACTGCCTGTTTTAACATTCGTTAAATTTAGTTTTAGCTTAGTATCATCTATCCATTCAACGGTATATTCAGGTTCTGATCCGCCGTCAGCAACTATTTGAAGAGAATACGCAGTACTTTCTTTATCCATCGGTACGCTGAATTCTAAAAGAAAACCGTGTTTATCGCCAGTTAGGTATACTGATTTCGGAAGGTGATTTCCGGTTTCGGTATCTACCCTCCGGATATTGCATGTTATTTCCGGGTAGTGCTTAAAATTAAATATTATATCCTCTTCTAATGTGTTAAACCCGCTCGTTATGCCGGAGGATATCCGTACCGTAAAGGTTTCGGGCAGATCTCCCGGTAAGAATATATTCGCAGTGTTTTTCTGCTGGTCATGTATAAAAATATAATCAGGGTTTACCGGTTCTTCATTGACAAATATATGCCCCTCAATGTTTTCCTTTCTTATTTCACGATTCATATGCATGAGTAAATGCGAATAGCCGGAAAATACGACAGTTTCTTCTCTAACTACCGTCTTTTTTTCTCCGATGCGATTTGATATCTCTATTCCGGTTATTACTAATTTGTTTATTTGTTCAGGTTCGGGTGAAGGTGTATAAGCCGTGGTTGGAGTTGGAGCCTCGGAGCTTACCGCGTTTATTTTTTCCTCTGCGGGTGTGACTGTTGCGTCCAATACCGTATCTTTTTCAGTTTTTGTAATATTATGCAGCACTAACAGAATAAACACAGCAGCAATTAACAGAAAAATCAGACTGGCAGCAAGCTTGTATTTGGTTAACATACAAATCACCTTCCACCGCTAACAAACAGATAATACGCCCTAACCAAGGAATTAGCCGCATTAAGTTCATTATAGATGTGTTTCCAAAAAAAGTATATCACGCTTTTCGTATAATATCAAATAACTATATGTATTATTACTACCTGAAGAAGCTTTTTGTCCACGCTTTTGCTATGCTTATTTCAGCAGGCAAATTTCTGTAGTGAGGAATAAAAACGCGTTATTTTCTAACATAATTCTGTCAAATAATAATGTGCTATTATAACCATGGTTCAAATATATAAACGGACGATTTTGTGTTTTATTCTGTTTTAGAGTATCTTCGGTATTTATGCAATAAGCATCAAATAAACACAGGCACAGACCTTTAGTTTTTTTCCCGAACATAACAAACCCGCTTAGCCTTATGCCAAGCGGGTTTGTTATTGGTTGCGGAGGGAGGATTTGAACCTCCGACCTCTGGGTTATGAGCCCAACGAGCTACCAGCCTGCTCCACTCCGCGCCGTTATTATTAAAAATTTTTCATTTTTATTTTTCCGCGCCTAAATAGGATACCACAGGCTGTTTAGGAAGTCAAGTTTCTTTGCCTGTAAATTTCTGTAATTTCTGATCAATTTATGATAATGTATCTTGTACTACACGTGATTATGTTCCACTGAAAAGTATAGTATAATAAAACTATCATAACGTTAATGCCGGTTGCAATTTAGAGAATGATTGCAAAAACTGTTTTCCATTTGGTGTCTAACAATGATATGATAATGATTACAGGGAATCTTTTGTGTTAAGTACATCTGCATAAAACATTACAGTGAAAAAAATTAAGCTGGCTGCAAAAGAAGATATTTAGTTGT
>FZPS01000049.1_pt362 | contig 11126 bp, 9 predicted proteins | sample 1817821 | NCBI WGS metagenome assembly FZPS01 (sample SAMEA104158645, study PRJEB21678) | metagenome | place: Germany | collected 2015-04-21 | reverse complement strand
AAAATAATCTTATAATTAAAAACAGTTTTTAACAAAAAAAAACGCCTGATGGTTTCATCAGGCGAATGTTTTGTCCCAGATTTATTTCATTACAATGTAGTACAAAAAAGTTTGGATTAACGTAGGTTAAACCAAGCATCTAATCCTAAGTATTCTGCATTATCATCAAGTTCTTCTTCAATGCGTAATAATTGATTGTATTTTGCTACACGGTCAGAACGACAGGGTGCTCCTGTTTTGATTTGTCCTGCATTTACAGCAACTACAATATCCGCAATGGTTGCATCTTCTGTTTCTCCAGATCGATGAGATACAACAGCTGTATAGCCAGCACGGTTAGCCATTTCGATTGCATTGAAAGTTTCTGTCAAAGTACCGATTTGGTTTACTTTGATTAAGATGGAGTTAGCTACTCCTAATTCAATTCCTTTGGAAAGTCTTTCTGTATTAGTTACGAATAAATCATCTCCTACTAATTGAATTCGTTTTCCAAGTTTTTCAGTTAATAGTTTCCAACCTTCCCAATCTTCTTCGTCTAAACCGTCTTCTAAGGAGATAATGGGGAATTTGTTTACTAAATCTTCATAGTAAGCAACCATTTCTTCAGGAGTACGTACAACTTCTTTTCCTGCCATTTTGCTTTCTCCTGGGAAGTAGTATTTTCCATCTTTGTATAATTCAGATGCTGCTGCATCAATAGCAATACGAATGTCATCACCAGGTTTGTATCCTGCTCTTTCTACTGCATCCATAATAACTTGAATAGCTTCTTCTGAAGAAGCAAGGTCAGGAGCAAATCCACCTTCGTCACCTACTGCAGTAGATAAACCTTTTTCGTTTAATACTTTTTTTAGGTTATGATATACTTCTGCACACATTTGAAGAGCTTGTTTGAAAGAAGTAGCTCCTACAGGCATGATCATAAATTCTTGAAGGTCAACAGTGTTATCTGCATGTTCTCCTCCGTTTAAGATGTTCATCATAGGAACAGGCATTACTTTTGCGTTTACTCCACCTAAGTATTGGTATAAGGATAAACCAAGAGCTTCTGCTGCTGCTTTTGCTACTGCCATGGATACACCTAAGATGGCATTGGCACCTAATTTTCCTTTATTATGTGTTCCATCTAATTCAATCATTTTTTTATCGATGGCCACTTGATCTAAAGCATTCATTCCAATGATTTCTTCTGCAATGATATTGTTTACATTATCAACTGCATTTTGTACTCCTTTTCCTACATAACGATCTCCACCGTCACGAAGTTCTACTGCTTCAAAAGCTCCTGTAGATGCACCAGAGGGTACCGCAGCACGGCCCATATAGCCACCTTCTACAATTACTTCTACTTCAACAGTAGGATTGGCACGAGAGTCTAAAACCTCTCTTGCGTATACATCTAAAATTTCTACATATGTTTTCATATTCTTTTCTCCTTTCACTATCTGTTTGATAGCATGTCATATTTTAGCATACTTTTTTCAATAAAGGAATGCCTAATGATTTTTATATGTTTTTAAGTAAGGACTTTCCTGTCATTTCTTTTGGTTGTTCTAGTTCCATCATTTCTAGTAAGGTTGGTGCAATATCTGCTAAACAACCATCACTTGCCAATCCTACACCTGGTTTGTAGTTGACTAGAATAAAAGGAACTGGATTGGTCGTATGAGCTGTAAAGGGTTCTTTGGTATTGTAATCAATGAGCTGTTCCGAGTTTCCATGATCTGCACAAAGGAACATTTGTCCATCGACTTTTAATAAGGCTTCTACTGTCTTCCCAACACATTCATCAACAGCCTCAATGGCTTTGATGGTTGCTTCTAAAAATCCTGTATGACCAACCATGTCTGGATTGGCAAAGTTAACTACAATCATGTCATATTTCTTTGATTCAATGGCTTCTACTAACTTTTCTGCTACTATATAAACACTCATTTGGGGTTGTAAATCGTAGGTTGCTACTTTAGGGGAAGGTACTAGGATTCGATCTTCTCCCTTTACTGGTTCTTCTACTCCACCATTGAAAAAGAAGGTTACGTGAGCATATTTTTCAGTTTCTGCCAATCGTAATTGAGTTAAGCCTTTAGAAGATAAATATTCTCCTAAGGTGTTTTCTAAACTTTCTTTTTCAAAAGCAACTTCTTTGTTAGGAATGGTTATATCATAATTGGTAAAACAAACATAGGTTAGTTTCATAAAACCTTTTGCTCTTTCAAAGCCATCAAAGGATTCATCACAAAATGCTCGTGTAATCTGTCTAGCTCGATCGGGTCGAAAATTAAAACAAATGATGGAATCACTAGGGTTAATGGTTGCTACGGCTTGGTCTTGGGATCGGATTACTGTTGGAATGACAAACTCATCAAATACTTTTTCCTCATAAGAAGCTTGCACCGCTTCTACTGCACTGGTAGCTGTCTTACCTATACCTAGTGTCATAGCATCATAGGCAAGCTTTGTTCGATCCCAACGATGATCTCGGTCCATGGCGTAATATCGACCCATAACCGTTGCAATACGCCCTACTCCAATGTCACGCATATGTTCTTCTAGTTCTTGAATGTATTGAAGTCCTGAAGCAGGTGGAGTATCTCGACCGTCTAAAAAAGCATGGACATAGACTTCGTCCAGTCCTTCTTTTTTAGCTAGCTCCAAAAGAGCATATACATGTTCGTTATGGCTGTGTACTCCTCCATCGGATAAAAGACCAAATAAATGAAGAGCAGAGTGATTTTCTTTGCAATTTTGGATGGCTTTTAACAATGCTTGATTCTCAAAGAAGTCTCCATCTTCAATGGATTTTGTAATTTTTGTGAGCTCTTGATAAACAATTCGACCGGCTCCCATATTCAAATGCCCAACTTCTGAATTTCCCATTTGTCCTTTGGGTAAACCTACATCGAGTCCACTGGCATGTCCTTGAACAAAGGGATATTTTTGCATAAGAGCATCTATATTGGGAGTATTTGCTTGTTTAATGGCATTTCCCTCTGTATTTTCATTGAGGCCAAATCCATCTAATATCATTAATACTGTCGGTTTTTTGGTCATAGAAATACTCCTTTATTTATAATTAACGATTTTTCCAAAATCCGCCTTTAAACTGGCTCCTCCAACTAATCCGCCATCAATGTTGGTCCTATTAAATAATTCTTTGGCATTTCCTGCATTCACACTACCACCATATTGAATGCGAATGGATTCAGAGATTTCTTCGTTGTAAATTTCAAGAAGAACTCGACGGATGGCTATACAAACTTCTTCTGCTTGTTGGGAAGTAGCTGTTTTACCTGTTCCAATAGCCCAAATGGGTTCGTAGGCAATGATTACTTTTTTTGCATCTTCTGGAGTTACATCTTTTAATGCAATTTTGGTTTGTTGACGGATTAAATCAATGGTGATTCCTTGTTCCCGTTGTTCTAATGTTTCACCTACACAAATAATAGGGATCAAATCATGTTCTAAGGCTTTCAATACCTTTTTATTTACTATTTCATCGGTTTCTGCAAAATAAGCCCTTCGCTCAGAGTGTCCAATGATAACATATTGAACCCCTATTTCTTTTAGCATATTGGGAGCAATTTCTCCTGTATATGCCCCACTTTCTTCAAAATGCATATTTTGTGCCCCAATGGCAATATTGGTTCCTTGGGTTGCTTCGATAGCTGGAAGCAAGGAAACAAAGGGCGGACAAAACACAACATCAACTTCTTCATTGTTTACTAAGGGCTTTAGTTCTTCAATTAAAGCAAGGGCTTCTCTGGGGGTTGTATTCATCTTCCAATTCCCTGCTATGATTTTTCTTCTTTTCACGGATATATCCTCCTTATTTATCGTTGGCAGCTGCTACTCCTGGAAGTTCTTTTCCTTCTAAAAATTCTAAGGAAGCTCCTCCTCCTGTGGAAATATGGGTCATTTTATCACCGAATCCTAAGTTGTTTACGGCTGCTGCTGAGTCGCCTCCTCCTATGATGGTTGTTGCCTCAATGTTTGCTAACGCTTCTGCTACAGCAATAGTTCCTTGGGCAAAGTTTTCAAACTCGAATACACCCATAGGTCCATTCCATACTACTGTTTTGGCATCTTTTAGGGCATCTGCATATAAGGTTCTTGTTTCAGGTCCAATGTCTAATCCTTCCCAATCAACTTCAATGCCACCTCGAGGTACTACTTTAAATGGTGTATCATTTTTAAATTCTTGCGCTACAACGTGATCAATAGGAAGTAAGAAACGAACTCCCTTGTCTTCTGCTTTTTGGATCATTTCTTTTGCATAGTCTAATTTATCTGCTTCTAATAAGGATTTCCCTACTTCATTTCCCATGGCTTTTAAAAAGGTATAAGCCATTCCTCCACCAATGATTAAGGTGTCTACTTTTTCAAGTAAATTATTGATAACATTGATCTTATCAGATACTTTGGCTCCACCCAAAATAGCTACAAAAGGACGTTTGGGATTGTTTACTGCATTTCCCAAGAATTCAATTTCTTTTTGCATTAAATAACCTACAACGGCTTCTTCTACATATTGAGTAACACCTACGTTGGAACAATGAGCTCTATGAGCTGTTCCAAAAGCATCATTTACAAATACATCTGCAAGGCTGGCTAAGTCTTTACTGAAGGCTTCTCCATTTTTGGTTTCTTCGACCCGGAAACGAGTATTTTCCAGAAGTACAACGTCGCCTTCTTTCATGGCTTCAATGGCCTTTTTGGCATTTTCGCCTACTACGTTATCATCGGCTGCAAAAACCACTGCTTTGTTTAGTAGTTCACTTAAACGTTTGGCAACAGGTGCTAAGGAAAGTTCGGGTTTTACTTCTCCTTTTGGTTTCCCTAAGTGAGAACATAAAATCACCTTTCCTCCATCTTGAATTAATTTATTAATGGTAGGTAGCGCTGCTACCAATCGATTTTCATCTGTGATTTTCCCATCTTTTAAAGGTACGTTAAAGTCACAACGAACCAATACTCTTTTTCCTTTTACAGAAATATCGTCTACTGTTTTTTTATTTAACATATCATGACCCCTTTCTTTATTTTCCTGTATCTTTATGTTTCTTTACTCTAGGATTTGTAGCATATAAAAAGGGTCCGGCCCTATAGTTTACACTATGAAACCGGACCCTTGGATGGATCTTTCTTATAAACGTTCAGCAATATATTGAGTAAGATCTACGATACGGTTAGAGTATCCCCATTCATTATCATACCAGGAAACAATTTTCACCATGTTTCCACCCATTACTAATGTGGATAAACCATCTACGATGGAAGATCTAGAATCCTTTTTGTAGTCAACGGATACTAAGGGCTCATCAGAGTAACCTAATACTTTTTCATCTGCTGCTTCTTTTAAAGCTGCATTGATTTCTTCTACAGTTACCTCTTTTTTAAGTTCTACTGTTAAGTCAACTACAGATACTGTAGGTGTAGGTACTCGCATAGCCATACCTGTTAATTTTCCTTTTAAAGAAGGAATTACTTTTGCTACTGCTTCTGCTGCTCCTGTTGTAGTAGGAATAATGGATTCTGCAGCTGCACGTGCTCTTCTTAAGTCACTATGAGGTAAGTCTAAGATACGTTGGTCATTGGTATAAGAGTGTACGGTTGTCATGATTCCTTTTACAACACCAAATTTTTCTTCAATTACTTTTGCAACTGGTGCTAAACAGTTGGTTGTACAAGAAGCGTTATCTACGATATCGTCTTCTGCAGGATTATAATCTCCTTCGTTAACACCCATTACAATTGATTTTGTTCCTTTTCCTGGAGCAGAAATAATTACTTTTTTAGCACCAGCATCAATATGTAATTGTGCTTGCTCTTTTTTTCTGAAAATACCAGTAGATTCGATAACAATGTCTACTCCTAGTTCTTTCCAAGGAAGGTCTGCAGGATTTCTTTCTGCTAATACTTTGATTTCTTTTCCATTTACTACTAAGTTATTGTCTTTTACTTCTACAGTACCATTAAATTTCCCAAAACAAGTATCATATTTTAGTAAGTGTGCTAGTGTAGGTGCATCGGTTAAGTCATTGATTGCTACAATATCCATTCCCTTTTCCACTGCTATTTTAAAAGCATTACGTCCTATACGTCCAAAACCATTAATTGCAATTTTTGCCATGATTCTGTTCCTCCTATTCATTTGTTTCATGATTTAATTTATATCCAGCTATAAACAAATGTTTACAGCGGATTAGCTTCTCTATAACGGAGTAATTCTCTGGCTACTCCTTCATCGATAACAAGATGAACGTTCTCTAATACTTGGGCCAAAGCATGGATTGCTTTAGCTTTGGAAGCTCCTCCTGCTACGGCTAAGGTGAAGGGAATTCCTTTGATCTGTTCTAATTTTATACCAACAGACTGAGAAGTATACACCATTTTTCCCTTTTCATCAAAATAATATCCAAAAGCTTCTGCAACGGCCTGTTTTCGTTCTAAATAATCTATGACTGTTTCTGACAGGTTTCTTCTTTCTGCCATAGTAAGGGCGTTGCCTATACCAAATAATAACATATCTGCTTGAAGTATTTTTTGTAGGGTATATTGAATCAAAGGTTCATGTTTGACTGTTTCTAATGTTCTTTTACTAAGGTTATCTGGAATGTTTAAAAGTTGATAGGAAGCACCGATTTTGTTTGCTAATTGGGATGCTAGTGTATTGGATTGATATTCTACCTGGTGTCCTAGGCTTCCTCTAGCAGGAACCACCAAAATATCTTTGTACCCATGAACCGTAGGCATGGCTCCAACAACTTCTGCTACTGTACTTCCACCGGTAACAGCAATAATACTATTTGAATGAAGTTTTTCTTTAAATAATTGAGCTGCTACTTTTCCTAAATCCTTTTTAACAATGGGATCTTCATCTGCATCACCAGGTACAATGACGACTTTGGCACTTCCTAGAAGATGATTAATTTGTTCTTCCATATGAAACATATGAAAGAATCCTTTTAACTGGTGCATAAATTCTTGTAAGGAATAAAGAAGAGTAATCCCTGCTTCTGTAATAGTCATGCCAGTAGAAGAAACTTGTATAAATTGATATTGTTTTAAAAACTCCGTATCCGTTCGAACTGCTCGCTCTGTTAGCTGAAGTTCTGATGCTAAGGTTCTCCTTCCAATAGGTTGTAAGTAATAGATCCCTCGCAAAATATGATACCGTCGTTGTAAACTTTCCATCCCCTCGGGAATGATTTTTTGAAGTGCTGCGAATATTGTTTTCATTTACAACCCTCCTAGGGTCGCCTTGTGTCCCTCGATTCAATTTTAGTCCCATAGAGTTTTAAAAAAGAGGAAGATTTTTCTTCCTAGTTATTATTGTATCGAAAAAAAGGGAAAAGTGCAAGCTTCTTTTTATTTTATTTTTTCACATAAAATACAGCAAGTACCCCTGGCCCTGAATGAGTTCCTATCACAGCCCCTACTTCAGATTCAATAATTTCTCCTTGAAAGTTAATTTCCTCTCGAATTTTTTGAATCATTTTCTCTGCTAATTCGGGTTGAACAGCATGGCAAACAGACATAAATTTTGTGTTTTCTATGTCTATGGTTTGTTTGATATGATTGACATAATAAGGTATGATTTTTTTTGATCCTCGTACCTTCCCAATGGTTTGGGTAATTCCATCTTCTACATTTAAAATCGGCTTAATATTTAGAACTTCTCCTAATATAGCAGTAGAAGCTTTGATACGTCCACCTTTTCGTAAATATTTCAACGTATCTACACAAAATAAATGTTCTATTTTTCCTTTTAATTGTTCTACTTTTGCTAAGATTTCTTCAATGGTTTTTCCTTCTTGTAACATTCTTGCTACGGTAATGACCAACAATCCCATTCCCATACAAAGCATCATGGAATCAATCAATATAATATTAGCATCAGGAAATTCTGCTTTTGCAATATTAGCTGATTGAAATGTTCCACTGGCTTGAGAGGAAATAAAAATACCAATAATTTGATTGCCTTTATCGATTTCTTCTTGAAAGGCTTGGATAAATGTTTCTGGCGGAATTTGAGAAGTCGTCGGCAACTCTTCTGCTTGGCTTAGCTTTTCATAAAATTCTTGAGAACCTAGCTCTTCTTTGTCTTTATACTGTTGATCTCCAAAACGAACCGTTAAGGGAAGGACACGAATATTATATTGTTCAACCATCGAAGCTGGCAAATCTGCTGTGCTGTCGGTAATGAGTCGAATCCCCATTGTATCACCTCATTTATTCTTTATTTTTTTCTGGTGTTTGATCCAATACACTCATGGCAATGTTGGATGCATGGTCCGAAATTCTTTCTAGGTTACTAATTACATCTAAAAACACAACACCTGCCGTGGCACTACATTCATTTTTAGCTAACCGCTCAATATGACTACTACGAAGTTCTTCTTCCATTTGGTCCACACGATCTTCTTGGGCTAATACATTTTGTGCTAGTATGACGTCATTATTTTTTCGAGCCCGTAGTGCTGTTTCAAAACATTCAATGGTAGCTTCAAACATCATTTTTAACTCTGTACGAGCAATATCTGATAAAGTAATACCTTCTTCTATATGAAGCTGCGCTAATTCTACAATGTTTTCTGCATGATCTCCTACTCTCTCGATATCATTAATGGTATGAAAAAGCCCTGTTACATAATTATGTTGCTCTTCACTAATAGATGAGTTGGATATTTTAATTAAATAGTTAGTAATGGCTTTTTCTAAAGAGTTAATACTTTTTTCTCTTCGAAATACTTGTTCTATTTTTTTCTCGTCTTTTTCAAATAATGATTCCATGGATAAACGAGTATTATCTTCTGCAATATTCCCCATGCGAATGACTTCTTTTATCGCATTCTCAATAGCAAAGCTAGGGGTTTCAATGATCCGATCATCCAAATGACGAAGTACGCTCTCATCTTCTTCCTCATCCATGTTGGATACCAATTTGCCTGATAAATAGACCAAACCATTGGCAAAAGGAAAGAGCATGAGGGTATTTAAAATATTAAAAGCAGTATGGACAATACTAATATCTGTCATGTTAATCATGGTTTGCCCTAGTACTGGATTAATCCAATAGAAATAAATGACAGCTACAATGGCAAAAACCACAGAACCTACTACATTAAACAATAAGTGAATATAAGCTGCTCTTTTAGCTGTTTTGTTAGCTCCTATACTGGACATTAAAGCCGTTACACAAGTTCCTATGTTTTGTCCTAAAATAATGTATACTGCCGCATTCCATGGTACTAAGGCAGCAGCTGCTAAGGTTTGTAAAATCCCAACAGATGCAGAACTACTTTGAATAATTACTGTTACAGCAGCTCCTGCTAAAATCCCTAGAATAGGATTATGTCCCAAAATAACAAAAGCGTCTTGTAAAACTTTTGAACCACGAAGAGGTTTTGCTGCTGTTCCCATCATATCTAAACCTAAAAATAAAATACCAAAACCAGCTAAGATTTCACCAATTTGTCGAAGGCTTTTTTTCTTGGCGAAAATCATAAATACAACACCTATAGCAATAGCAATAGGCGCTAGTTGAGAAGGTGATAAAAATTTCATCCATTCAGCACTAGAAACAATCCAAGAAGTAATGGTTGTCCCAATATTGGCTCCCATAATGACGCCTACGGCTTGGTTTAGATTCATTAATCCAGCGTTTACAAAACCTACCACCATAACAGTAGAAGCGGAACTACTTTGAATAATGGCGGTAACAGCGGCTCCTACTAAGATCCCCATGAAATGGTTTTTAGTCAATATCTCTAACAATCGTTTCATACGAGATCCTGCTGATTTTTGGAGTCCTTGGGCCATCACTTGCATACCGTATAAGAAAAGCCCAAAACCTCCAATAAACATAATAAATATCTGAGTATAATTAATGTCTCCCATGTCTTTCCCCCTGTTTTTTTGTTTTACTAAGTGGACTGGTACCATGAAAACATAGCACTTAAGTCCTCACCTATTGTACCATGTAGAAAAAAAGAAAAGCAAGTATATTTTATTCTTGATTAGTAGATAACTAGAAAACTATTCAAAGTATACCCAAAAATCCATTCTTTTTTCACCTTTTTCATGGTTTTTGTATTCAAATCAAGTTTTGTATGCTATTATAAAGTAATTAAATATACATCTCTATAATTCTTTTACAACGTAACCCTAGAAACACAATAAGTCAAGGAGTGAAAACAATGTTTTTTGCTGATTATCATTCACATACTTCTTTTTCTTCTGATTGTAATACCCCTATGGAAAATATGATTCAAAGAGGCATTGCTTTGGGGTTAACACAATTAGTATTTACGGATCATGTAGACTTTGACTACCCTAATCTTGATTTTACCTTTGAAATTAATTATGATGAATATTTGGAAGTCTTCCAAAAATATCAAAAAAAATACCAAGATGATATTACATTGCTCTTAGGTGTTGAAGTAGGATTCCAACCTCAACTAGTACAAAAGATTGAGGACTTTACTTCTAAGTATCCCTTTGATTTTATTATTGGTTCTTCTCATGTGGTGGATTGTCTGGATTTATATAATGGTGATTTTTTTAAAGGCAAAGAACAAAAAGAAGCCTATTACCGGTATTTTGAATCCATCTTAGATAATATTCGTGTTTTTGATTGTTTTCAAGTTTATGGACACCTAGATTATATTATTCGATATGGAGATTATCCAAACCCTGTTTTATCTTATCAAGAATACCAAGAAATTATTGATGGGATTTTAAAAACTTTAGTTCATAAGGGAAAAGGCTTGGAACTAAATACTTCTGGTTATCGCTATGGATTGGGTCAGTTTCATCCCCAATCATCTATTTTAAAAGCTTATAAACGATTTGGTGGAGAAATTATTACTGTAGGCTCTGACGCCCATCGTACCCAAGATCTTTGTGCTGATTTTAAAACTGCTTACGAATTATTAAAAGAGGTTGGCTTTTCTTATTTTACTGTTTTTAAAAATCAAAAACCTGAGTTTGTTCCCATTCCATAACTTTTTTGGGTATGGATATTGATAGGAGCTAAAAAAAGAAGGAGTTATCCACAATATGGATAATTCCTTCTTTTTTATACGATGGTGCCTCCACCAAGGACATAATCGCCATCATAAAAT
>FZPS01000085.1_pt212 | contig 11127 bp, 10 predicted proteins | sample 1817821 | NCBI WGS metagenome assembly FZPS01 (sample SAMEA104158645, study PRJEB21678) | metagenome | place: Germany | collected 2015-04-21 | reverse complement strand
GCCAATTCCCATGCCCTGCGCAACTATATCCCCCACAATATAGACCTTGAGCAGATTGGTTCCTCCAGGGGTCCCTGCAGGAATCCCAGCGGTCAATACCACCAGATCGCCGTGTTTGATATAACCGCTTTCCAGCGCAGCCTCAACCGACTGCTCGAACAGTTCGTCAGTACTGGTGCTGCCCTCTATCAGAACCGGATAGACCCCCCATACCAGGTTCAGCTTGTTGAGTATGCGCGGGTTGGGGGTAGCAGCCACAATAGCCGCCTGAGGCCGGTATTTGGAGATCAGCCGGGCGGTGTGGCCAGTGTGCGTGGCACTTATTATAGCCGATGCATCCAAATTCATCGCCGTGGTACAGGTGGCGTAGCTTATGGCATCGGCCACTGTGGAGGTGCCCAAAAAGCGCTTTTCCCGCAAATAATCCTCATAAGGCAAAACCTCTTCAGCGCGACGGGCAATGCGGGCCATGGTCTCAATCACCTGCACCGGGTATTTCCCGGCCGCGCTTTCCCCGGAGAGCATTATGGCATCGGCACCGTCGAATATGGCGTTGGCCACATCGGAAACCTCAGCCCGGGTGGGGCGGGGATTGTTTATCATCGACTCCAGCATCTGAGTGGCAATGATGACGGTTTTCCCGGCGGCAATGCATTCCCTGATGATCTGCTTTTGCACCAGGGGCACCTCTTCCGCGGGGATTTCCACCCCCAGGTCGCCGCGCGCTACCATCACCCCATCGACAACCTTTATAATGTCCTCAAGATTGTCGACCCCTTCCTGGCTTTCGATCTTGGCAATAATATCTATATCAGCATGCTTTTCCTCCAATATGCGCCTGATTTCCAGAATGTCTTCCGCCGAGCGCACGAAGGAGGCGGCGATGAAATCCAGTTGATGCTCGATGGCGAACTCAATATCCTGCCGGTCCTTGTCGCTTAAAAAAGGCAGCTGGACCCTCACTCCAGGCACATTTATCCCTTTGCGCTCTCCTAATTCACCGCCGTTTAAGACCCGGCAAATAATGTCGGTAGCGGTGGTTTCCTCTACCTGCAAGCTGATCAGCCCGTCCGCTAATAGTATGCAGTCCCCCTGGCTGATTTCTTCCGGCAGATGGGGGTAGCTGATCATGACCTGTTTCTCATCCCCCACCACTTCACGGGTAGTAAGTGTAAAAATATCCCCCGCCTTTAGATAAACCACACCCTCTTTAAGAGTGCCGGTTCTTATCTCAGGTCCTTTGGTGTCCAGCATGATGGATATATTGGTGGCGGTTTCCCTGGCGGCAGCACGAATGTTGTCCAACCGCTGTTTGTGTTCACTGTGGGTGCCGTGGGAGAAATTCAGCCGGGCTACATTCATGCCGGCTCTAATCATTTTTTTCAATACCTCGACCGACTCGCTGGCCGGCCCGATGGTACAGATGATCTTGGTTTTACGCATCATAAGCCTCCCTTATACCCTTAATTAAGTTGATAATACCCGCGCGATCTCAAACATGCCCAAATCTGGTGTCTTACGCCCTTTTATGACCTCCCCCAGAGGGATAGTGAAGATGCGGTCATCCTGTCCGGCCACCATGACATTGCTCTTGCCGCGTATAATGGCATCAATAGCAGCCTTGCCCATATAAGAGGCCAGTATGCGGTCAACCGCGGTTGGGGTGCCGCCGCGCTGCACATGTCCCAGAATGCTGACGCGAGTGTCACGCCCGGTTGCCGCTATGATCTCCTCTCTCAGCTTCATGACCGGATAGACCCCTTCGGCCACGATAATGATGTTGTGCAATTTGCCGCGTTCGGCTCCGCTCTTGATTTTTTCTATAAGCTGGCCAATATCTGGCTCTATTTCTGGAATGAGGATGGATTCAGCGCCTCCTGCCACGCCGGAAGCCAGGGCAATCTCCCCGCATTGCCGGCCCATAACCTCGATTATGAAAACCCGGCCGTGGCTGGTAGCGGTGTCGCGGATATTGTTGATGGCACTTAAAGCGGTGTTTACAGCGGTATCATAGCCGATGCAGCGGGTGTAGACCACATCATTGTCAATAGTGGCGGGTATGCCTATCACTTGCAGCTCCGGGTTTTCCATGTACAATGCGTAGCCCCCGCGCAGGCTGCCATTTCCGCCGATAATGACCAGGCCTGTGATGCCCAGGCGGTCTAATTGTTCACGGGCCTTTTTGCGCCCTTCACTGAGCATGAAATCCTTGGAACGCGAGGTGTGCAGAATGGTGCCGCCGCGGTGTATTATATCGGCTACCGAACCGGCTGACATCTTTTTGAACTGGCCTGACATCAGCCCCTCAAAACCGCGGTATATCCCGTAGACCTCCATGCCTTCATAGATGGCTGATCTAACTACTGCCCGGATAGCGGCATTCATGCCCGGGGCATCCCCGCCGCTGGTCAACACAGCTACTCGTTTCATGAAGAACCCCCCTTGCTGCTCGTAGGGTTGGTGGTAATGCAGCAGTCAGGTCGGGTAGGAGTAACGAAATGGGGTTATTCTTTGGGATTGCTTTTGCTGGCAGCTACCCCGCCGCTGCTGGTGATGCCATAGCGGTGGACTATTTCTGCCTTGCCGCGCACCTTGACTGCTGATGTATGCTCGGTGAACTGAAATATCATAACCTCGCCTTTGTCGAGCTTTTCCGTGTGATGAAATTTGGTCTCCCGTCCTCGGGTCAATCCTATGATAGTAACGCCGTTTTCCAGAGCCTTGATGATAATATAGTCTTGTCCGATGTACTCATCATTCATGCACTATCCCTCCCTGCTGACACCGTATGTCAGGCTTTGTTCATGCATACCACGAATATTTCACCCCGGCGATCTCCAACAGCGATTGTTTTAAGGCAAGGTTGGCTTCAACGCGGAATTCATCATTGAGAACCACTTTTTTCCCGGGCATATCCAAAAACACCGGAACCCGGCCGGGGTGCTGCTTAAGCCTGGCCAACAACTGTTTTTTGGCGGCTATAGCCTGGTCACCGTTTAACCCAATATGCATCTCATTAATCCCGGACTCCAGTCTGAACGCCTTGCGCAGGACGATTTTGGGGTTTTCCTCGCGATGGTCGTAATATCCCTCAATCACCAGCCTGGCATCAGCCTGGATGATATCCATATTCTGCCTTAAAGCTGAGGGAAATACCAGAACTTCTATGCGGTCGCTCAAATCCTCCAGATAAAACTGTGCATATAGCTCCCCTTTCCGGCTGGTGCGGCGGGTCAGGTTAACCACCATGCCTGCCAGGCGAACATAGGAATCGTCTTTGAGCACAGCCAGATCAGCCACCTGATGGCTGATCAAGAGAGGGATCAATTCGCTGTATTCATCCAGGGGATTGGCTGAAACATAGAAGCCCAGGACCTCTTTTTCCCGTGCCAGGCGCTCTTTAAGCGGCATCTCGCCTTTTACCACCGGACGCGGCTCATCAACTACGGTATCACAGGGAGCAAATAGGGACATCTGCTGGCTGGCATGGTCCAGTTTGAGCTGAGCCGCAATTTCTATGCACTCATCCATGATCGACAGGGCTTCTTTGCGGGTAATCCCAATGCTGTCGAAGCATCCGGCTACAATGAGGTTCTCCAGCATGCGCTTGTTAAACTGGCTCAGATCGACGCGCTGGCAGAAGTCAAACAGCGAGGTAAAAGGCTGCTGCTTGCGGACCTTCACCACGTTTTTGACCGCATTGATACCAACGTTCTTAATGGCCCCCAATCCGAAGCGAATGCCCCCCGCGGTAACGGTGAAGTTTTCGAAACTTTGATTGATGTCCGGGGGCAGGACTTTTATGCCCATGCGCTGGCATTCGCGCAAATAGAATACTACTTTATCCTGGCTGTCTATTATGCTGGTCAAAAAAGCGCACATATACTCTACCGGATAATGGGCTTTTAGATACGCGGTTTGGTAGGAAATCAAGGCATAAGCAGCCGAATGGCTCTTGTTGAAACCGTAGCCGGCAAAACTCTCCATTAAGTCGAACAGGTGCTGGGCTACCTCGGGCTCGATTCCAGTTTGGCCGGCTCCATTTACGAATTTGTCCCGCTGCGCCTTCAGTTCCTCGGGTTTTTTCTTGCCCATTGCGCGGCGCAGCACATCAGCTTCCCCCATGGAGAAATTGGCCAGTTCGCTGGCGATACGCATGACCTGTTCCTGATACAGTATAACCCCATAGGTTTCTTTGAGTATATCCTCCAGGCGCGGGTCCAGATAATGAATCTCCTGCCGGCGGTGCTTGCAGTTGATGAAATCCTCTACCATCCCGCTGCCCAGCGGACCCGGGCGGTATAAGGCGATCACCGCGATCAAGTCCTGAAAACGGCTGGGGGCTAGGTCTTTGAGGATCCGCCGGAGGCCGTCGCTTTCCAATTGGAACACCCCTATGGTGTCTCCCCGGGATAATAATCTGTATACCTCAGGGTCGTCCAGAGGCAGGCTGTCCATATCCAGGTTGATCTTGCGGGTGTGCCTGATGATTTCCACCGCGCGGTCGATGACTGTCAGGGTGCGCAGCCCGAGAATATCCATCTTGAGGAGCCCAATATCCTCTACGGTTTCCTTGGTATATTGCGTCACGATGTGGCCTTCAGGGGTCTTCTGCAGGGGCAATATCTGGCTTAAACTCTCCTTGCCGATGACCACGCCGGCAGCGTGTATGGAGGCGTGCCGGGGCATGCCTTCCAGAGCCCGGGCCATGTTCACGATTTGCTGGGTGTTGTAATCACTTTGATAAGCCTTGATCAAGTCTGCCGATACCTGCAGGGCCTTGTCGATGGTAACCCCTAATTCCGCCGGGATCATCTTGGCGATGCGGTCGACCTCGGCATAGGGGATATCGAGGGCTCTTCCTACATCGCGGATAGCCGCACGGGCGGCCATAGTGCCGAAGGTGATTATCTGCGCCACCTTGTCGGCCCCGTATTTTTCTACAATATAGCTAATAACCCGGTCCCGTTTTTCGAAGCAGAAGTCAATATCTATGTCGGGCATGCTGACCCTTTCCGGATTGAGGAAGCGCTCAAACAGCAGGTCATAGGCCAGCGGGTCAACGGAGGTGATGCCCAAAACATACGAAACCAGGCTGCCAGCTGCCGAACCCCGCCCTGGCCCAACAGGCACCCCGTTGTTCTTGGCCCAGTTGACCAGATCCTGCACAATCAAGAAATAGGCGGCAAAACCCATCTCGTTGATGACACGAAGCTCATATTCCAGGCGTTCTACAAGTTCCGGGGTCGGTGCGGGATACTTCTTTTTAAAGCATTCCCAGCTCAATTTGCTCAGGTATTCCTCCGGGGTAAAGCCCTGTGGAATATCATAATAAGGAAGGTGAAAGGTCTCAAACTGGAAGTCGAAATTGCAGCGCTCCGCGATAGCCAGGGTGTTGGTAAGGGCTTCCGGCTGGGCAGCAAACAGGTCTGCCATTTCCTGCCCGGTTTTTAGGTAAAACTCGCTGCCGGGAAAGCGCAGGCGCTGTTCATCGCTCACTACGGTTCCCGTCTGTATGCATAACAATACATCATGCACCTGAGCATCATGCTTCCTGATGTAGTGCACATCATTGGTTGCTACCAGGGGGATGCCGGTCTTTTGACTGATCTCTATCAGGGCTTTATTGACCACCTGTTCCTCGGGCATGCCGTGGTTCTGCAACTCCAGATAGAAATTGCCCTGGCCAAACCAGGACTGGTACTGCACAGCCAGTTGCAAAGCCTCGTTATGCCGTCCGGCCAGGATCAACTGGGGAATCTCCCCGCCCACACAGCCGGAAAGGGCCATTAACCCGGCACTGTATTGCTGCAGCAATTCATGGTCAACGCGCGGTTTGTAATAAAACCCTTCCAGATAGGCCCTGGTTACCAGCTGCACCAGGTTGCGGTAACCGGTTTCATCCCGGCACAGCAATACCAGATGGTATTGGTTGGCATCCAGGCGAGCATCTCTGTCCAAACGGCTGCGGGCAGCCACATAGACCTCACAGCCTATGATAGGCTTGATGCCCTGTTTTTGGGCCTCGCGATAGAAATCCACGGCCCCATACAACACCCCGTGATCGGTGATGGCCAGGGCCGGCATATCCAGCTCTCTGGCCCGTTCCACCAGCTCTTTGATGCGGCAGGCCCCATCCAGCAGGCTGTATTCAGTATGATTGTGCAAATGAACGAAACCGGACATCGCAGCGTTCTCCGTCCTGCTCATGGCACTACGGTAACATCACACCAGGTTCCGCCGGTTATAGCGGTCAACTGCTCACAGCTCACCGGCACAGCGGTGTTGGGTGTGCCGGCGGCAGCATAAACCACACTAAAGCGTTTTAGGCTCTCATCCAGGTAAATAGGCAATTCCGATTTCAGGGCAAAGGGGCACACCCCGCCCACCGGGAAACCGGTAACCTCCAAAACCTCATCAGGTGTTGCCATTCTCAGGCGCGAAGGGCTTATCTGCTTGACTTTCTTGTTGTCGATACGCGCATCACCGGTTGCCACTACCAGCAGGTACTGGCCCTTTTTATCCTTGAGCAAGATGGATTTGGCTATCTGAGCCACCTCGGTTCCCAGGGCCTGAGCGGCCAAAAACGAGGTGCTGGTATCCTGCTCGAACTCAATCACCTTGATTGACGGATCCTTGCTGTAAAGATATTGTTTGACTTTTTCGATGGCAGACATGCTTTACTCATACTCCTTGAATCTACTTAAATCTTTTTCATTATAACCCAAGCCTGGCAATACATGTAGAGTCACCATGGTTTTGGCCCAAGGTGAATAGATGTCTCCATCGCTACCGTTGGTCAAGCAAGTAAAGGGGCTATTCGGTTAGAACAGCCCCTTTAACCGTACAATTATTTATTATTAGAGGTTAGGGAAGGAAAATACCCTCGGGGTCTACACGGTTGTAGAGCAGGTAGATTTCCTCCTCGGTCGGTTTTTCGGTTTCGCCTCTGCACCTGGAGATATTCAGGTCAAAGCTGCAATTGTCTCTCACCTGTTCGGGGGTGAAGCCCGGATGAACGGTATCCAGGTACATAATGCCGTCATCGTCAAAACGGAATACGCCCATGTTGGTGATTACCGCAGTGGGGCCGCCCTTGTAGAACTTGCCGAAGACTTCCCGGCGGTGTACTATTTCGCCCGACGGCCACTTGGGCAGCCTCCAACCCGGGGAGGTGATGTAGTCAACATGTTCTTTGAAGCGGCGTTTCTCCTGCACCATGATGAAAACGGTCCTCTTGGCGAAGGAGTTGATATCGGGGTTGCCGCCGCTGCCGGTAAAGCGCTTGCTGGGGGCTGAATAATCGCCCACCACGGTGGTGTTGACGTTGCCGTATTTATCGATCTCGGCACCGCCCAAGAAGCCCAGATCCACATAACCGCTGTGCAGCTGACCATAGAAGGTTTCGGTCAAGCCAGCCGCAATGGAGGCCTGCCAGGCACAACGGGCATCACCCACGGAAGTGGGCAGATCCAAAGCCCTGCCATCCACAGTGCCAGCCTCGTAGATACACACGGCATTAGGGGCATGAGACACCTGCGCCAGCAGAATAGCCAGCATGGGGAGTCCGGTTCCGGCAAAGACTACGTCGCCATCATTTACCTCTCTGGCAGCCGCTACTGCCAGGAGATCAACGGGTTTATAATTGGTTGCATAGTTTTTCGCCATTTATCTCGTCCCCCTTTTCACAGATGTTGAATAGCCTAAGACCGAGTTGGCCCGTAGCTTCTGCAAGCGGTTAACACCCAGCTTTTCGAGATATTCTTCATGAGAGGAAACCCCAAATATCCACTCGGCTGCCCACTGATCGAAGGTTTCTTTGGTCTTCGATGCAGCGTAGAAGGTCCTTATGAAGTCAGCATCAACATCGTAGTAGTACTGTGACCCGGTGGGATGAGCCCCCCAGGGCTGTACAACTATATAGTCGATGGCATGTCCGGGTGCTATATTCCTATCCGGATCCTGGCGGAGATAGGAATCGGGAACCATTTCCTCAGCGATGATAATGACTTTATCGGCCGCTTTGATAGTTTCCGCATCAACATAGCTATGCGCAAACATCCTTACGGTGCCTTCATCACCGACCTGGGAGGCATAGATAATGGCCCAGTCAGCATTAACCGCAGGCATTAACAGGATTTCTCCTTTGTCATAAAGTGTGTCATGAATGATATCGTATTTCTTCAGAGGGATCTTGGGATTAGAACCGTCGCGCAGCCCGGCTTTTTTCAGATTGTCGTATTTGGGATTCAAAATATCTGTGCCCATGGAAAGAGCAGTGGGCATAAAGGGCAGGCCATAAGCCCCAGCCAGAATACGTGCCACGCACTGGGCATGACTGTAATCCTCGACTATGATTGTTCCTTCCACCTGTGCCCGGGCAACTGCTTCACCCAGTTTTCCGTACAGTTCATGACCAACCCAGCAGGATTCCCAGATCTTGACGCACCCGGCTCCGGCCAGGACCTCGGTGTGAGTACCGCCGTTGACTTCAAACAAATGCAGGTCTTTTTTACCCTGGCGCACCATCTCATAGACGAAAGCCATGGGCCGCCGCCAAATGGTGAAACCACTGAAGGTAAGAAAATCCCCGTCATTGATTAAAGCAACCGCTTCTTTCAGTGTGAGTTGTTGTGGTTTACCCATTAATTTACCTCCTCCTTGTCGCAAATCTCTCCTCTACCATTCCTCTTGCAAAGCCATCGTATCAACACGCCGTCAGCAGCCTGTATGGGGTTTTCCCGCCCCTGCAGCAACAGGGGCGGGAAATCTTGTTATTTCTATGCTTAGAAGCGGCCTATGACCTCACGGCCGATGATAATGCGCTGAATCTGGTTGGAGCCTTCATAGATCTGGGTGATCTTGACATCTCTCATCATGCGTTCAATGGGGAATTCATTGCAGTAGCCATATCCTCCCATAAGCTGCACGCAGTTGGTGCAGACCTCCATACTGGTGTCGGTGGCGAATTTCTTGGCCATGGAGGCTTCTTTGTTATGAGGCAGCCCATTATCCTTGAGCCAGGCGGCCCGATAGACCAGCAGCTGAGCAGCCTCCAGAGCCGTAGCCATGTCGGCCACCATGAACTGTACGCCCTGGAAAGCCGCCAGCGGTTTACCGAACTGCTGCCTTTCCTTGATGTAATTGATGGTATACTCAAGTGCGCCTTCACCTATGCCCAGGCCTTGAGCGGCTATGGTAATGCGCCCGCCGGCCAAAAGACCCATAGCTACCTGAAAGCCGTTGTTCTGTTCACCCAGCATGTTCTCTTTGGGCACTTTGACATCTTCAAAATACAGCTCTACCGTGGGTGAACCGTTCATGCCCATCTTGGCCACCGGCTTGCTCATGGTGAAACCGGGGGTGTCTTTTTCGATTATCAGGCAGGTGATACCTCTGCCCGGACCCTGGGTAGGATCAGTTTTGACGAAAGTACAATAAGTTGTAGCTACACCACCGTTAGTGATGAATATCTTGCTGCCATTGACCAGGAAATGGTCCCCTTTGTCTTCCGCTCTGCAGCGGATGGAAGCAGCGTCGGACCCGGCATTGGGCTCAGTCAAGGCATAAGCCCCGATGATCTCCCCGGTTGCCAGAGCCCGCAGATACTTCTGTTTGAGGTAATCCGAGCCGTAAAGCCAGATGCTCATGCAGCCCAGACCGGTATGAACGCTCATGATAACTGCGGTGGAAGCACATACCTTGGCCAGTTCTTCAACGAAGATGGCATAATCCAGATAAGTTGCCCCGGCACCGCCCCATTCCTCGGGAATTGGCAGGCCGCACAGGCCCAGATCAGCCATTTTCTTGAAAGTCACCATGGGAAATTCGTGGGTTCTATCTATTTCCGCTGCCAGTGGTTCAACCTCGTTCTTGGCGAACTTGCGGAACATGTCTCGCATCATTAAAGATTCATCACTCAGGGCAAAATGCATGTATAGTTCATCTCCTCCCCGTTTATTCTCCGTTATTTACCTGTGAAATTCGCTTTGCGTTTTTCTACAAAAGCCTTCATGCCTTCTTTTTGGTCTGCGGTGGCGAAGCATACCCCAAAGATGTCGGCTTCTATGGTCAGCCCCCGGTCAATGTCCACCTGCACACCCTCGTACATGGCCTTCTTGCACAATTGCACCGAGATCTGACCGCGACTGGATATCTTTTTGGCCAGGCTCATAGTAAAGTCCATCAATTCGGGCGCAGGAACCACATGGTTGACCAGGCCTATGCGCAGGGCTTCATTGGCATCAATAATGTCCCCGGTATAAAGCAATTCCGCGGCCATACCGGTGCCTACGATGCGCGGCAGGCGCTGTGTGCCGCCAAACCCAGGGGTTACCCCCAGTCCGACTTCCGGCTGCCCGAATTTGCCCTTATCAGAGCTGATGCGAATATCGCAGGCCATGGCCAATTCGCATCCGCCCCCCAGGCAGAAGCCATTGATAGCAGCTATCACCGGTTTGGCCATGGTCTCAATCTGCCGGAAAATGCTGCTCCCCAGCATGCCGAACTCACGGCCTTCCAGAGCCGTCATTTCCAGCATGTAGGTGATATCAGCTCCGGCTACAAAGGATTTGTCGCCGGATCCGGTAATAACCAGGACATCAATCTCAGGGTCTTGCGCAACCATTTCCACTGCAGCCTTGATATCCAATAAGGTGTCTTTGTTAAGGGCATTCAGGGCTTTGGGGCGATTGATGGTAAGCACACCGATCCTGTCTTGCTTTTCAAGTATCACATTGGCAAACTCCACCGTATTACCCCCCTTTGCATAGTTGAATTAATCAGTCCATGCCGGCCCAGGCTATTTGCTGTAATCGTAAATGCCTCTGCCGGTCTTGCGGCCCAACCAGCCAGCCTGGACATACTGTCTGAGCAGCGGGGAGGGACGGTACTTGGGATCACCATAACCGGTGTACATAACATTCAGAATAGAGAGTATGGTATCCAGGCCGATGAGGTCAGCTAAGGCCAGCGGTCCCATCGGATGGTTCATGCCCAGCTTCATGATATTGTCGATATTTTCCGCCGGGGCCACACCTTCATACAGCTCCCACAGGGCCTCGTTGATCATCACCTGCAGGACCCGGTTGGATACGAACCCGGGCACGTCTTGCACCATACCGGCAC
>FZPS01000035.1_pt270 | contig 11127 bp, 9 predicted proteins | sample 1817821 | NCBI WGS metagenome assembly FZPS01 (sample SAMEA104158645, study PRJEB21678) | metagenome | place: Germany | collected 2015-04-21 | reverse complement strand
CTATCCGTTTGATGAGATCTATGCCACGGTAAAAAGCGGATCCGTCCCCAAATGCACGAAGTGCGGAGGGGTCATCAAGCCGGACATCATCTTCTATGGGGAGAATCTGGACAACTCCCTGCTGACTCGGGCGTACAACGCGTTTTCCAAGGCCGACCTTGCAATCGCGCTCGGAACCTCCCTGATCGTGCAGCCGGTGGCGTCGCTGGTCTACACCACGATCAGTCGGGGAGGGGAGCTGGTCATCGTGAATCGCCAAAGCACACCCTACGACAGAAACGCCACCGTCCGCTTCGATGATCTGAAGGAGTTCAGCGAAGCGCTTCTTGCATATCTAAAAGCCCGCTGATCGACCACTTGTCGTTTGTGATCCGCTTCAGTATACTTAAAAACACCAGAATACCTCGGGGGTGTTCCGGTTTCGACTGGTGGTAGATCAGGTCAATGGCTGCAAGCGGAGCGCCAACTCCTTAAACTAGCAACCAATTCAACTGCCAAACGTGAAGACGAAGATTTCGTCGCCGAAGCAGAATTCGCTCTCGCGGCCTAACAGTCCGACAGCGAACAGGGCCGGGAACCTGCCGCTCTTAAGGCTCGGTTACCTGTAACAACAAGGGCTAACCCGACTCAGCGCCTATGGGGGAAGGGGACAATCAAATAGGCTGGAAGAGCCGGATGGAGGTCTGTGGCCGTACCTGCTCTTCGAGAACCAAACCACCGACTAAGCTTGTAGGTGTCATTGGATGGCACATTAGGACGGGGGTTCGAATCCCCCCACCTCCAAAGAAAAGCCCGTCTCTCAGAGTTGATTCTCTGAGATCGGGTTTTCTTTTTCCCTTTGTATTCAAAGGGTTTCGGCTGTTTTGACATCTTTTCGGAACATCTCTCCAGCCATCTGATTCTCTCCTTGACTACCGACGTTCACCCTCTGTTTTCTTCGGACAGAATCCTTCCTCACGGGCGGAACGTCAGGATATTGCAATTTGCCCTTGGCGGTGGTGTTGTTCTCATACGGTTTTGGGAGAGAGAAAGCTGGTGACTTGCTAAAAAATCAGGCTTTCTCTCCGCCATCTCCTTCTTTTTTCTTCTATCCATTAAACCACAACGTTCTCCCCAGGAATAATTCATGTTCGATTACTCTCGGAATTCTTATATTCGAGAAACCTAGATAAAGAGAATATATCTCATTATACTTGATAAATAAGAATTATTTCACTATATATATGGTGTATAATGAGCTTATATCACACAAGGATACTGTAAAATGATTATAAGTTTTTCAATTGAAAACTGGATGTCCTTTCGTGACTCGGTCTCCTTTTCCATGGTTGCCAGCAGAGAAAGGCAGCATGGAGACAGAGTTCCAAAGATTGCCAAATATCAGACAAGAATTTTGCCGATTGCTGTGATCTATGGAGGCAATGCATCCGGGAAGACCAATTTTTTTAAGGCGTTGAGTTTTGTCAAAGATCTGGTTTTAAGAGGCACCGGTCCTGATAGCCTTATCCCCGTTGAACCATACCGACTGGACAGTAGCAGTGCCGATAAACCCTCCCGCTTCAGACTGGAATTGCTGATCAATGAAATCATCTATGACTTCAGCTTTGCTGTCACCAGAAAGGCGGTTGTGGAGGAAAAACTGGTTCAAATCACAAGCACCAGCGAAAAGGTTTTATATGATAGAAGGGGAAACGCTCCGAATTTCAACTCAAGCCTCGACAAGGACAAATTCCTGCATTTTGCGTTTAAAGGAACGCGTGACAATCAGTTGTTTCTGACAAATTCGGTGTCTCAAAAGGTTGATATGTTCAAGCCTGTTTATGATTGGTTCAAGGACACGTTGGAGCTGATTGCGCCGGACTCAAGGTTTAAACCTTTTGAACATTTTCTTGATGAAGGCCATCCTCTGTATAGCACTATGAATGAGATGTTGCCACACCTGGACACCGGTATTTCCCATCTGGGCGGAGAGGAAATTCCCTTCGAAAACATTCCATTTTCGGAAAGCTTCAAAAGCGGGCTGCAGGAAGACATCCAGGAAGGCATGTCCATCCGTTTTCTCGCTTCGCCGACAAACGAGCGTTTCATTATTACGCGGAAAGCCGGTGAACTGATTGCCAAAAAGCTGGTCACATTTCATTCAAAAAGCGACGGGACCGAAGCTAAATTTGATATCCGTCAGGAATCGGATGGGTCACAAAGAGTGATCGACCTGTTACCGGCATTTCTCGAAATATCGACCACCAGTTCCAAGAAAGTATATGTCATCGATGAGGTTGATCGCAGCCTTCATTCCTTACTAACACGGCAACTCATCGAAGCATATCTTTCAAACTGCAGCACTGACAGCCGGGCACAATTGCTGATAGCCTCCCATGATGTTCTTCTGATGGATCAAGAACTTTTCCGCCGGGATGAAATGTGGGTCGCTGAAAGGAACCGCGAAGGTAGCTCCGAGCTTTTTTCGTTCAGCGACTATAAGGATATTCGGTATGACAAGGATATCCGTAAAAGCTATCTCCAAGGAAGATTGGGAGGTGTGCCCAGAATCCCATAGATACTATAGGACTTGACAGGAGGTCCTTCATATCGGAAATTCAAATCAACGGTCAGAACTGTCTCGCACCCTGCTACAGGAGTGCAGAGCCTACGATAGTTCGCTGGGAAAGCCCGCATTTCCAAAGGAGGATACATGAATCAGCAGGTGCAGCCATCACCGAGAGTGCATCATTTTTACGTTGCAATAGCCAAGTTCCTTTTTTACCATCCGGAATATGGCATCGTGACGGTGTCCGATCCGATCAGGATCAAGACCGCAGAGCAATACGGGCTGAGTCCGCTCATACTCTATGGATTGACCGTTGCCGGGTTGCCCCTTCGCTGGATGACCTTTACCCCGGTCGACCAGCCCAGACCTTTCAAGGACGTTCTTTTGGATGCATGGCATAACGCCGAGGGCTTGCGGGGTCAACCGGATATCCTAAAGATCAACCGCCACATCGCGGCGGCCAGCCCAGAGCTGGTAAAGGAAATGGCAAACATCGGAGTTCAGGTTGAGGTCGCCGATGCCAAGGAGAAATCCCTTCCGGGTTCCCTGGGCTCAGCTCAGAAATCCAGCCGGTGGCTGATGAGGAAGCATGACAAAGATGACCGTTCTCCTGCCGGATTCATTCAGGCCCTCTGCCGGTACGCGCAAGCCGAACACGACTTTCTTATCAACAATCGACGAATCGGTCTGAATAGCCGAGAGGTTGAAGACAGAATCGATGAGTGGATGACCTTGCCGGTGCAGAAGCCGATACCGATGGCGACAGGTGGACATACTTGGGAACCGGGCCCATGGCTGTCTTCTTGGGAGACCTCTCTGCCGCCCGATCAACCCCGTTACTTCAAGTTCGATGGCTCTGACGGCTGCATCTGGCTTATGACAGGTGAAACGGCACCGGATAAAATCCTCTGGGATGATGATTTCCTGGCCTACGGCGACTATGACAACGCAGCCGAAATCGCCAAGAACCTTGTGGACTGCTGGCCTAACCCTCCTAAGGAGATTGCCAGAAGTGTCGGAATCACCCTGCAGGAACTTCAGTGGTTCATCTCCGGAAAGGCTGATCTTGACCAACATGCACGTTCTGATCTGGAATCGTTGCTCGGCATCGAATACGATGATATGTTTGGCAGATATGCAGAATCCGGCCCCTATGTCTTGATAGCCCGCAAACCACAGGCCATCAAGGAAGCCTATGAAGGCATTTCCAAGGGTGGAGATGCATTTCCCTGTGAGATCATCCCTCGCCGGGGAGCCGCCGATCCAAGCTGGCGGTACATATTGATCAATACATACGATGAACCCCCGAGCATCGTGATGGCACCTCGTGGAGAAAAAATCACGGAGCGCCTTCCCGAGTTGCTTTTTAATTATAGCGGCATCAGGGCTGTCTCGCTGGAATTCTACCGGGATGTCGTTTCCACCTGCGTCCGGGCATGTCGCGAACCTTCCGCCAACGTTTGGGAGATGAAAGAGTTTGGGAAACGCTATGAAGAGCACTGGAAGGATTGCTTCTGGGAGCCGGATTGAACCTTCAAAGCGCGGGGATTGTGATCAGACGAATCGGGATCGCGACAAGATCACCGGAATCACTCCTGCAACGGTCATCTGGAGAAGCTCGGCATCGTCAAGGAACTGACCACCCGGAAACACAACCGCCTGTTCAGCTATGCCGGTTATATCGAGATCATGAGATGCGGCACGGAACTGCCGGGCGGGTAGGCCGGTAAAACCGGACTTTCGGAATCGAATTCTTTGGGAGATTGTTTTTATCTGTCAAAGATAGCTTTCTTTATCCGTCGGATTGAAGTAATACCCCTGATTCCTTCCTGCCTCGTCGGAAGGAATCAGAAAACCCTTCTGAACCAGATCTTGGATATCCCGGAAGGCGACCGTCTTTGAGCACTTTGTCAGCTTCATCCATTTGTCCGTGGTGAGCTTTCCGAAAAACGAGCCATCGGCCAGTCTGTAGAGCATGCTCATCTGCCTGGAGTTGAACTCGTTCGGGTCAAGGGATTTCATGAAGGCGGTTGTTGAAAGGGTTTTCTTCAACGTCTCTCTTGATTGGACGATGCATTCTGAAACCATGGTGAGAAACCAGGCGACCCACTTTGAGACATCCATGCCGGGATTATCTTTCGTAGCAGCCTGAATCTGCTCATAATAGGAGTTCCTGTCTTTGAGAATTCCCGTGGAGATATTGAACGCATGAAAAGCATCCCCGGCCTTCAAGCTTATGAGATAATCCGCAATCGCCCTTGAGATTCTGCCATTGCCATCCTCAAACGGGTGGATGATCACGAACCGGAGGGAAGCTGCCGCCGCTTTGACAAACGGATCCAATCCCGTCCTGTCATTGATGAAGGAAAGGAGGCGATCCATTTCCGCCTGAATACGTTCAGGAGGTACCGCCTCATAGATGACCTCATGGGTGTTTCCCGAGACTCGCATGACATATTCAGGTCCTTTCCTGTATGCTCCGATTGTTTTCGGCTTTATTCCGGCCTTGTTTTCAAAAAGATTCATATGCCAATCGAACAGTCGCCGGTGGGTCAGCGGTTCATGGTTTTCCAACGCATCCGCAACCATGGATACGATGCTTTGGGCATAGGCACTGTCCTTGGTTTTTCCCATGAAGACAACATCAAGGCGTTTCGAAACCGATGAATACACCGAATCGAGATCGATCGTTTCACCTTCGATGGAAAGGGAGGAAACGATGTCCTCCGTTAAGCTTTTAGCAATCAACTGTCTTTTTGTCCGATCATCAATGACGGAATATGCGATATCCGTAATCTGCTTTTCTTTATAAAGACGTTCCAAAGCTTCGGAAACGGATGGACTGTCATATACAAGATGTGGCCATGATTCATATTCCCAGATAGAGCTCATGAGAGCATTCTATCATTCCACTTTTGAAGTGAAAAGAGCTTTCGTTTCATTTATGGAACGAATATCATGAATATTCCATCAATGAACCGAATGGGTTTTATATGAGAAGAACGATGATCATGATTTATACACTCAATAAAGAACCCCGATGGTTCAAAGCTGAAAAACAGATCACTATTCGTGTCGACATGAATCCATATCTGAGAGACTGTGTCGACAAGAAGAGAAAGCCGGTTTTCCTTTGTCCGGACAGGTTCAATATAAATACTTTGCAACTACTTTCTGTATCGATAGATACCCCCTCCTTTTCAACTGAGAGGGATCGCTTTCGCTTTACCTCGATTTAACATGACTTGTCTTTTTCATTTAACATTCGAACTTTACAATGAGGCCATGAAAAAAGATAACATCAATAAAACAGGAGAAAATACAATGAAAAAAATCATGTACGTGATGTTGATCATGGTTCTCGTAATGGGTGGATTGTTCGCCCAAGGAACAAAGGAGAGTGGCGGCATGGTCTCTACCGACGGCTCCACCTCCATGGAAAAGGTCATCGGAGCGTTGGGCGAGCAGTTCATGGCTGACAACCCCGGGGTTACCTTCACCTACAACCCCACCGGATCCGGCAGTGGAATTACCGCCGTATCGGAAGGACGCTGTGACATCGGACTTTCCAGCCGCGCTCTCAAGGATGCGGAAAAGGCTCAGGGTCTGAAGGAAACCGTTCTTGCCTATGACGGCATCGCGATCATCGTGAACAACGACAACCCGGTATCCAATCTTTCGCTTGACCAGATAGCGAAGATGTACACCGGCCAGATCACCAACTGGAAAGAGGTCGGCGGCAAAGACGCACCCATCGTACTGATCGGACGTGAAGCCGGCAGCGGTACCCGTGATGGATTTGAAAGCATCACGAACACCAAGGACAAGAACAAGTACCGACAAGAGCTCACCTCAACCGGGGACGTGATCGCGACCGTTGGACGGAACACGGATGCCATCGGATATGCTTCTCTGGCCTCCGTCAAGGCCACGGTCAAGGCGGTCACCGTAGGTGGAGTGGTTCCTTCCGAAAAGACGGTTAAAGATGGAAGCTACGTGGTTCAGCGTCCCTTCATGCTGGTTACCAAAACGGGCACACCTCTTTCCGCCACCGCCCAGAAGTTCTTTGACTACATCACCTCGGCCAAAGCTTCTTCGATCATCTCAGCTTCCGGTGTGGTAAGCGCCAACTGATGTGAAGCATCCAACAAAGCGGTGCTTTCGATAGCGGAAGCACCGCTTATTATTGTAAAGTTGAAAAAGCATGATGAAACAGAGTAAAAGTCTAAAGCGAACCGTCGAGAGAGTGATACAGACCATCTTTCTTCTGCTCGGGCTTGCAACTGTAGGGAGCGTGCTCCTTATCACAGTGTATATCATCATCTCGGGCATCCCTGCCATCCGGGAGATCGGGCTTGTGGATTTCCTCTTCGGAAAGAAGTGGGCGAGCACGGCGACCCCGCCTTCCTATGGGATTCTGCCCTTCATCCTGACCTCGGTCTACGGCACCGGAGGCGCGATCCTGCTGGGAGTGCCGGTGGGCTTCCTGACGGCGGTATATCTGTCGAAGGTCGCACCGAAGCGGGTCAAGGAGATCGTATCGGAAGCGGTAAGCCTTCTTGCCGGCATCCCATCCGTCGTCTACGGTCTTGTCGGCATGCTCGTCCTCGTTCCCGCCATCAGGAGTGTGTTCGGAGTACCGGACGGGGCAAGCCTGCTGGCCGCCATCATCGTGCTTTCGGTGATGATCCTGCCTTCCATCGTGAAGGTTTCCATAACCGCATTGGATGCGGTTCCCGAGGAATATGAACAGGCGTCACTTGCCCTCGGCGCGACGAAGACGGAGACGTGGTTCCGCGTTTCCGTGCCCGCGGCGAAGAGCGGCATCGCGGCGGCGATCGTCTTGGGTGTCGGACGGGCGATCGGGGAGGCGATGGCGGTGATGATGGTATCCGGAAACGTGCCGAACATGCCGGAATTGTTTCAGAGCGTCCGATTCCTCACCACGGCGGTAGCAAGTGAAATGTCCTATTCCTCCGGCTTGCAGCGTCAGGCGCTCTTCTCCATCGCCTTGGTGCTGTATCTCTTCATCCTGTTGATAAACGCCGTTTTCAACATGCTGCTCAAGGGAGGAAAGAAGCAATGAGCCGGAAGACCCCAACCTTGTCCAAAAGACGCAAAGCGTATGGCATCGTCATGCAGACTCTCATGTTGGGCGCTACGTGGTTCACCGTCGCATTGGTGGTCTTCCTCGTCCTCTATGTCATGATCGGAGGCCTTCCCCACATCACCTGGGAGTTCCTCTCGACTGCGCCCAGCTATTTGACGGAGCGCATCGGTATTCTTCCGGATATCCTCAACACGGTCTATATCGTGCTGGCGACCCTCATCTTCGTGCTTCCGCTTGGCGTAGGAGCCGCGATCTACCTAACCGAATATGCAACCAACAGAAGGGTGGTCGTCCTGATCGAATATGCGGCGGAAACGCTTTCCGGCATCCCCTCCATCATATACGGTCTTGTGGGGATGCTGTTCTTCTGCCAGTTCCTGAATATGCGAACCTCGCTCATGGCGGGTGCGCTGACGCTTGTGATCATGAACCTGCCCACGATCATGCGAACCACCCAGGAAAGCCTGAAAGCCGTGCCTCAAAGCTATCGGGAGGGAGCGTTCGGCCTTGGCGCGGGAAAGTGGCGGGTAATCCGGACCGTCGTGTTGCCCGGCTGCATAGACGGCATCATTACGGGCAGCATCCTTTCCGTGGGACGGATTCTGGGTGAATCCGCCGCACTGCTGTTCACGGCCGGCTTCGCTCACGCGGTGAACGGATTGTTCAAAGGTCTTTCCAGCGCCGGTGCAACCCTTACCGTAGCCCTGTACGTATATGCCAAGGAGCAGGGCGAGTTCGATGTGGCATTCGGAATCGCCGCGATTCTCATGTTGCTGACCCTCATCATCAACCTCAGTGCTACGGTAGTGGGCAAATATTTTCAAAGAAGGAAGAACTCATGAAGTCAATCATCACAGTGAAGGACCTGAATCTCTGGTACTCTCAAGTACAGGCGCTTAAGTCCGTTACCATGGATATCCCTGAAAAGAGCATCACGGCGTTGATCGGTCCCTCCGGCTGCGGCAAATCCACATTCCTGAAAACCCTCAATCGCATGAACGATCTCATCGACGGAGTGAAGATAACCGGTGAAGTACGCTATCGGGACATGGACATCTACGCGCCTTCCACCGACGTGAACGAACTGAGGCGTGAGATCGGCATGGTGTTCCAAAAGCCCAATCCTTTCCCCATGAGCATCTACGACAATGTAGCCTACGGGCCGCGTACCCATGAGATCAGAAACCGGGCAAGGCTTGATGACATCGTGGAGCGAGCCCTGACCGATGCGGCATTATGGGACGAGGTGAAGGATCGGCTGAAAAAGTCGGCGATGGGTCTTTCCGGCGGACAGCAGCAAAGGCTTTGCATCGCCAGAGCGTTGGCGGTAGAACCGCAGGTGCTTCTGATGGACGAACCGACAAGCGCCCTCGATCCGATCTCCACATCAAAGATAGAAGACCTCGCCACAACACTTAAAAGCCGATATACGATCATCATCGTGACGCACAATATGCATCAAGCCGTCCGAATCTCTGATCATACAGCTTTCTTTCTGCTTGGTGATCTTATAGAATTTGGCAATACGGAGAAGATGTTCAGCAATCCGCAGGATAAGCGTACCGAGGACTATATCACGGGGAGGTTCGGGTAATGAGAAACAAATTTGACGAGCAACTCGCCCTTCTAAATCGAGAGCTCATCGAAATGGGTGCACTGTGTGAGGAGGTCATCTCCATGGCGGCCGATGCGTTGCTCTCGGGTGATACCGAGCTTGCCCAAAAGGTTAAGCCACTGGGTGGTGTAATAGATCAAAAGGAACGCACGATCGAAGCGATGTGCCTGAAACTGCTTTTACAGCAACAGCCCGTTGCACGAGATCTGAGGCAAATCTCCGCAGCCCTCAAAATGATCACCGATATGGAACGCATCGGTGACCAAGCCGAGGATATTGCCGAGATCATCGGCTTTTTGAATGGACGAACCGGCAGAGACTGCGCGCCCATCGGTGAGATGGCGACAGCCACCATCAAGATGGTGACGGAGAGCGTCGATGCCTTAGTCCAGCGTGACATGGAGCTTGCAAAAGCGGTTGTAGAGTATGACGATGTCGTGGACGCACTCTTTGACAAGGTGAAAACCTCGCTGATTGGAATGATTGCAAAGCACCCGCAGGATGGCGAATATGCCCTTGATCTGCTGATGATAGCCAAATACTTTGAGCGGATTGGAGACCATGCGACAAATATCGCCGAATGGGTCTTGTTTTCCGTAACTGGTGTGCACAACCGGGAGAATATTACATGATTTACTGCGTAGAGGATGATGCGAGTATCCGGGAAATTGAACTGTATACATTACGTTCCACCGGATTTAACGCGGAAGGCTTTGCAGACAGCAAGGCGTTCTTCGAGGCGATCGATAAGGAACTGCCGAAACTCATCATCCTTGACGTGATGCTCCCCAACATGGACGGCGTGGAAATTCTGACAGCGCTCAAAGCAGATCCGAGAACGAAGGAGATCCCCGTCATCATGGCGACGGCCAAGGGTTCGGAATACGACAAAATTCAAAGCCTCGACCTCGGTGCGGATGATTATCTTGTGAAACCCTTCGGCATGATGGAGATGGTATCCCGTGTAAAGGCTGTTTTGCGGCGCAGCGAACCAAAAGAGAGTGCCAAAATCATTTCAAAAGACAACCTTACGGTCAACCTGACCGAGCACACCGTCCATGTGGACGGTTCCCGCGTCGAGCTCACGCTGAAGGAATTCGAGCTGCTCCGACTGTTTCTCGAAAACCCGGGCAGAGCGTTCACCCGGGATCAGATTCTTTCAGATATCTGGGGCATAGACTACGATGGAGAAACCCGCACGGTTGATGTGCATGTCCGCACTCTAAGGAAGAAGTTGGGCAATGCAAGTAAAGCCATCGAAACCGTCCGAGGCGTTGGATACCGTTTGGAGGCACATCCATGAAGAAGCACATATTCCGCTCCATCCTCATCGTTGCGGTATCAGTGCTTGTATTATGCTCTGCCGTAATGATGAGCATCATGTACCGCTCCCTCGTCGAAGAACAGCGCGATCAGCTTAAAAACAAGCTTGCTATCGTCGCCAATGGTGTTGAAGAGGGCGGCATCGATTGGCTCGAAAACCTCACTGTGAAAGGTTACAGGATGACGCTGGTCTCATCCGAAGGTGTGGTTTTATTTGACAGCGAGGCAGATTCCGCTACCATGGAAAATCACTTGGAACGCAAAGAAATAGCCGATGCGCTTCAAAGCGGCAGCGGTGAAAGTGAGCGCATCTCCTCTACCATGATTGAGAAAACGTTCTATCAGGCGAAGCGGCTTGAAAACGGAAACATTTTGCGTATTTCCTTTACAAGAAACAGTATTCTTTCGGTTCTTTTGCGCATGTTGTCGCCCGTTCTTGTCATTCTCGTTGCCGCCATCATGCTTTCAGCATTCCTGGCTAACCGCATCGCCAAGCGCACGATCACTTCCTTGAACACTCTTGACCTTGAA
>FZPS01000053.1_pt27 | contig 11131 bp, 15 predicted proteins | sample 1817821 | NCBI WGS metagenome assembly FZPS01 (sample SAMEA104158645, study PRJEB21678) | metagenome | place: Germany | collected 2015-04-21 | reverse complement strand
GGCATATACCAATCAATGGGATAAAAGATTAATATAAAAAGAAGTTTTAGAAAGCATAGGAGAGGTGTTAGTAAATATGAAAAAAACAATATCTTTAGTACTTATGTTGCTATTAGTTCTTATGATAGCGGTAGGCTGTGGTCAAAATGGCGATAAAACAGATGACCCAAATGCGAACGGAAACGAAGCGACCGATGTCAATAATGGAGAGGAAGCCAATAAAGGAACCGAAACAGGCGAAGAAGAGGATATCTCTGAATTCGGTATCCCAGCAAAAACGGATGTTTATTGGCTCCCCGACAAAGAGTTTATTGAAAAAGATGAGGACGTTAAAAACGAACTGGATGACTGCTTTGGTGTAAGTGTTTATTGGATGAAGGGAGACAGTAGCACAGTTGCTGGCTTTCTAATATACTCCGAAGAAAATGAACCATTTGTCATCAAGTCGATAGATTGTGAAGAAGGGGTATATAAAATCGTGTTAAGCAAAGCCAAGCCTGGTGATAAATACGCCCATGCTTCCGCTTATATTATAAGCAAAGTACCCTTTGAAAAGGCGGAGGTAGTGTATGACGATGGAACAGAAGTACCAAGCCTTAATGAATTACCAGTTGTAAAAACAACAGGTATTTTCCAAAGTGTGGACATCGAAAAAGGTGTAATGGTCATTATTCCTAGAGGGGCGACAGTTCCTTACGATTACGCCATCAAAGGAATACCAACCGAAATATTGGAAGATTTGCAGAAAGACGATGAGATTGAACTCATGGAATGGGTTAATTCTAATACTTCCAACGTGTATGCTGTTAGAAAACTAAATGCCGAATAACAGCAAACAAAAACAAGACCTGCTAATCAGCAGGTCTTTTTCCATGTCAATTCTTTGCCTTTTTTATGTGTTATGCTACAAATACAAAATAACACAAAAGGAGGTTTTTTCATGGAGGATATTTTGGAGGAAAGAATTTGTGCAAGCCTCGGGCAAATGTACGGTAAAGACAACATTGACCAGATAATGAAAATATTTTTTTTGCGAAGCATGATTTATTTCAACAAAACGGATGTCAACGGAAATGAATATTTGGATTTTCTCATAGAAGAACTGAATTTGCCCGATTGCGACATATACCAGTTTGAAGGCGAGAAAATTTCCAAAAAGAATTTTTACAGGCCTTGCAGTTTTGAAAATATTATGGACAATTTTATTTTTCGCCATTTGGAATCCTTTGAAAAGAGCGAAACAGGGAAACTGGTCCCGAAAGAGGAGATTCTCAAAAAAATGTTCTTGCGTTTCAAGGAAGTGGTCGATAAAAAGTATAAATATGAACGGAAGCGTTCTCCGTATTACAAGGAGCGATACTGTTACAGCCTCCTGCAAGAATTGTTCCATTACCGTCCAATCCCCCAGCCGTATCAAAGGCCTGAAATATCCCCTCAACCATAATGATTTCAAATTAACTTTTGACGAATACTCTCAACGCTATTATTTTCATTATTTCAAAGAGCATAAAAAAATTTCGGAAGAGGAGTTGGAAGCCTATCTTTATGCCTATCCTGAAGCCTTGGGAATCGAAGGGTTAAAGATTTTTCATCGTCAGCACAAGGTGAAGAACGGGATTATTGATTTATTAGGTGAAGACAAAGACGGGAACAAAGTTGTCATCGAACTAAAAGTGAAGAAACGCCCCAAAGATTTAATTTGGCAACTGCAAGCCTATACGGAAGATTTGAGGGACATCTGCAAAGAAAAAGTCCGTGCCGTTGCCGTGACTCCACCGCTTGACAAAAGCATCGTCTCCCAGTTAAAAAAGATGGATTGTGAATTATATTATTTCTATCATCACAAAAACAGACTGACCTTTGAAAAACAAACCATTTAAAAACGACTGCATAAAGTCGTTTTTTTACTTTCCTTCCATAAAAAAATATATATTTCAAATTGAAATGCGGTTTTTAACTGGAGTACAATATGCTCACTGTATCAATGAAAGAGGGGTGATTAAAGATGAAAGAAAAAAACTATATTTATTGGATACTGGTGCTGTTGCTTATTAGTGTTCCTTTTGTGCGGTCTACAGGTGCGCACCATTTTCCTTCAAGCCCCGATTCATCTTTTGTCATCCAAGATAAGGCTGGAATCATTTCAACCTCGATTCAATAGCAAATAGTCTCTATCAATGATTATTTGCATAACAAAAACTACGCCAATGTAATTTTTTTAACATTTGATGAAAATATCAAAGGCGATAAAGATTATTTCCTCAACAATTACAAACGGACATGGCACACGGACAAAAACATTCGCACTTTTATTGTTGCGATTTTTCCCAGCGAAATTGTATTAAGCATCGACAAAACCATTCGTTCGCATTTTTCGGATTTATTGCTGGAAGGATTTCAAAGAAAAATAATCAAAGGAAGACAGGAGAGGAATCTGGATGAAGTGTTACTAGAAATCACATTGAGAGTCCAAGAAAAACTGAAAGGACAAGGATGGGTCAATATTCAAGCCTATAAAATAAAAGATTATTTTAAACAGGTGTCCATTCTTTTGGGAATAAGCAAAGATACCACATCCCCAATGGAAACGGTGGCTTTTAGAATCAACCAAAAAGTGAAAGACATAAAAAACGCAATGGAATAAAAAACTATCATCTTTATAGATGATAGAGATGGATATAGCAATTATACTGCTGGACACCGAAAGGATTGAGTCGTATCCAATAATTCACATTGCCATCTCGCAGAAAATAATTTGTTTCTTTCATGTTTGATGCATCTTTCGAGGAAACACATAATTTTTCAATGTTTAAGTAGTTTTGAATCCACTCAAACTGAATGATGTTGCAAACTTCATTTACTCTCTTTAAATCAATTTGATATTCTTTTACTTTTTTATCCATACTTTCAAATGGGATGAACTGATTTGCAATCTGTCTGTTATAACCGAACTGACAACGGAGATGACCTATTTTTTTAGTTTTGTCGAATTCAAACATAATATCTTTTGAGATATTGGAAAATAACTCTCTTGTGTTCATCATAAGAAACCTCTTTTTAAGTTTTTACTACTTTAAGTATAAACGAAAATCTGTTGATTGCAAAACAAAAGAGATAAGCATTTGTCATGTTTGTCTAAAAAATATTCATTCGGATTGAACTTACCTAAAAATATGTGTTATAATAAAAATAGCATAAATAACATTTTGACATCAACGGTAAGTTTTCAATGAAAGGATGAAGCGTATGGGAAGACAATATTTAATAACTTTCGCGGACCGATTCAACCAGAACCTCGGAGAGTTTCAACTAAATTATGAAAAAGTGAAAAACAACATCCTCCAACATATTAAACAAAAGGAGGAAGACTTGAGTATCGACAAGCGGAGAGGATTTCAAAGCACATATTACGAGAATAATCAAAAGTATATCCTGGCAGGATTCGTCACCAAGAAGAAAAAGGCCACCCTGGTCCAAGCGACAAGTATTTGGGACAGGGATTTGGGAGAATTGGAAGTGAAACCGACAAACATCAAAATCATCAAGTAAATATCGCTAGAAAAAAAGACCAAGGTGTAGAGCGCTTGGTCTTATTTTTTTTATAAAAAAACTTGAATTGTTAAAAAATCCTTCTATAACATCCTCCTATAAACATAAGGTAATAAGAAAAAATAAGGAGGAAATATTATCATGAGAAAAACAGCAAGTGCATATGTTAGAGTAACCGGGAAAGAGAGGGAACTCGTCTTTTCCCGCAAGGCTAAAAATAATGCGGCCTTGAACTTTGCGGACAACATTGTGTATGTCCTCGAAGAAATTGGAGACATGCTGAGGGAGGGCGAAATTATGAGCGTTCGTAATTCTGCCTTCGATTATGATATGTTAATCCTTGTCTCATCTGAAACTGGGGACGTTGTGGTTCTCGACTTCAGAGATGTTAACATGGGGCGGAGGGTTGATATCGACTTTTCTTCCGCATTACTCCAAACAAAGACACTCTACGCATAACAACCAGAAATAAGAATCTTCAGTAACCGCTGAAGATTCTTATTTTTATAAATCTTACTTGACATCATAAAACTTACTACACCAACGAAGAAAGGCAAAAACATTCTGGTGACTTTTGAGGTTGTTGAATAAATAAACAAAAATAAAAACCTGTTCTTTCACCGAACAGGTTTTTATATTTCAAAATGTGTTTCGTTATTGTGCAGGCATTTGTGGTGGCGGCACATTTTCTGCCCCTGGTGGTGGCTGAATGTTTTGTGGCGCCTCGATGTTCGGCTGGTCAGGGATGGCGTTGTTATTCAGGTGGGAATCATCCATCACGCCCATATCATCATTCTGTGGCAGATGTGCCATCTCCCCGCCGATGGCATCCAGCATGTCGGTATGGGTGTCGGGCTGAACCGCATCCAAAAGGGCGGCTTCGGGAGGTTGTTGCATATCCCAGTTCAAGTCCACCGTGGCATCGGGAGAGTCAACAAAATTCACATCCCCACGAACGCCGGGTTCATCGGGCGTGAACGAGTCTTCTTGGAACTCTAGTTCCGATTGGGAAGGATTGCTCCCTGAATCAAAGTGCAAATCCGAGGTCTTGTTTAAGCCGTCTCTATTGTTATTGTCCATACCTGAAGAATCAGGCAGGTCGCCAATCGTATTTTGAGGTGTGGACTGGAAGACGGGGACTGTTTGGACAGATGCATCCAGATTGACCATTTCCACGTCCATCGGAATTTCTGCTATCGGCTGGTTGAAGAAATTATTAAATTCAGGCATCCATGCCCCGTTATCTACGGCAATGATGGCATCCTGAATTGGGAAATCATGATTTTCAGATTTATGAGTATGTCCGTTGTCCTTTATGATATCAAGGATATCGGGGAAAAACAGCATTTCGTTCATGGTGTGGTTCAAATCATTGTTGTTCATCGCCATGTCGGTGGCAAAGCCCACGCTGTCCATCGCATGGTACGACTGCTCCAGTATCATGTCCATGTTCATGTTATTCATCATGTCAAATCCCGTGGCATAAACAGGCACGTTGAAAGGGCTGCATAACAAAAGCCCTGTCAGAGCGAGGCAGAACAAGTTTTTCTTTTTCATAAGCGACACCTCCTTCGTTTTTGATGATTATATAGAAAAATATCCGTGAGATTGCAAGTTATTAGTGTCAGGAATTTGATTTTCCCATTTTATTCCGTTGTAGTGTGCTAAGTTTTTCAAAAGTGGCCGAATAAAACATGTATGAAGGGGGAGGAGCGGATGTTTAATACTTTTAATTGCGGCAGGGCTAATCATCCGAACTCTTTCCGAGTTGCTGGACAGTTTTTTTAGAAGACAAGAGGTAGTTTGCTTGAATATACATAGAATTTGCACCTATTGTATAGAAGTCATTTATCAATGATTGCGAAATTAATTGGAACAACAGTTTGCAATTCAAAGGCAAAATAGTTATGATGTGTAAAATTTTTGGAGGTGTTGTTATGACAAAACATAAAAAATTATTAACTCTCTTTTTGATTGGTTTATTTGCTGTCAGTATAACAGGTTGCGGTCTTTTGGACAAGATTGGACCCAAGCCAACCCCATTGACAATTTTAAAGGAAGCCCAAGAAAATGTGAAAAACCAGTCGGGCATCAAAGAAAAAATTACGGTGAAAAGCGATGACAACTCGCTTGGCCTCGGGGTGGGCGCAGAATCCACCGTCATCTATGAGTTCGGCGAGGGAAAGGGCTATGTTGAAACCAAAACCGAAGATGAAACGATTTTAATGTATGTCAGCAAAGATAAACTTTACTTGAAGGACGGGGATATCGACAAGTTTGTGGATTTAACGGATTCCTTTTTGGGGGAACTGACTTTATCCATGATAAATTTTCCCGAACTGAATGATGTCTACAAACAATTGAACGACAAAGTAATGAACCTTGCGACAGAAGAAGATGTAACCATGGAAAAAGCGGAAATCACCTTAAACGGCAAGACGGAGAAAGTGGATAAAATTACCCTTGTGCTAACCAAAGATAAAGTCAGAGACATTCTTGCCGAATATATCGAATCAATGGCAGGAAAAATCATGGGCAGTGCAGTGGATAGTTTGTCTGAATTCCAAATTACTATGGAAGAGGAAATTACAGGGGAAAAGATGAGTGAAGAAGAAAAAGAGAAAGTAAAACAAGAAATGAAGGATGAAATGAACAAACAACTGCAAGAACAAATTGATGCTGTCGAATTTTCCAATATTGAAAATGTCTTTTACATTAAAGACGGAATGATTCTAAAACAGGAAGAATCCTTCAACATGAAGGTGGATGGAGAGACATCCAGTTCCAAAACCATCATTGAAGTGATTGATTACGGCGACCATGTCAAATGCCCTGAAATTTCCGAAAAAGATGTGATGTCTTTGGATGAGTATTTAGGGTCTGAACTGGATGACCTTTTTGAATAAAACAACCGAATCAAGCCATAAAAATAATCCCTGATATTCAGGGATTATTTTACTTTCTTCACATACGGTGGGAACACGCCGTATTTGACAAACACTTTTCCGAGAATTTTTTCTTCCTTGACAAATTTGTTTGTCCAAAGCCTTGAATCTTCGGAATAAGCCCTGTTGTCCCCTAGCATGAAGTAGGAGTCTTCAGGTACTTGATACGGACCGTATGTCCCGTTGTATTGGCTTGTGATATAGGGTTCTTCCAGTTTGATGCCGTTTATATACACTTTCCCGTCATCGATAAGCACCTCGTCCCCGGGGAGTCCAATCACTCGCTTGACATATAAAATTTCTTCATTGTCGGGGTAATGGAAGATGACGATATCCCCCCGTTGAGGAGACCCCATATAATAAGTGATACGGTTGGAGATAATTTTTTCTCCAGCGTCAATAGTCGGTATCATCGAACCTGTTGGTACATTGGCATTAACAATTGCGTATGTATTGATTAAATAGACAACGCAAAATGCCAACAAAAGAATACACAGCCATTCTTTGAAATTCTGCGAATTAAACCAACTGTAGTGTTCGATTTCTTCCGTTACGGTGAAATCCCCCTTTGTCTTTTTCACATCAGTATTAGTTTTTTTCATACGACAATCACCTTCTTACTACATACATTTTTTTACAACCATATATTTTCCCTTTTCTTCAAATCCTTCTTTTTGAGTATTGTAGAAATTATCTACAATCTTGCTTGCGATTGCAAGTTCAATTTCCAAAGGTGATTGTATCATTGTTTTTACAACACCATTTTTTCTCCTGAAGGAAATGAAATAACGGTACAGGTCGGTTTTTCCTGAGAAGCGACTATATAATTCTTTGGGAATTATGATGGTTTCTGGCAGCGAATCCAAAAACGCCTGATAACGGATGATGCGGTGTTGGATTTGCGTTTTTAATTCCTCATTCTCATCTTTCCTCAAGATGGCATCGTAATTCCCGTTCTCCAATTCCTTTTTGGTAATCAAAAAATCATCCACCATTTTAAGGCGGGTTTTATGATTGGCAAGACTTGATTTCTTGCGGTTGAAATTCTTTTTAAATTTTGCAATCGATTTAATAAAATCCATAGATGGTTCTTTTGCCATAACACATCACCTCTCACCTTTTGTTTTTACTGTATTCTATCCGAAAAAAATGCAAAAAACAATTTATGATAAGGATTCTTTCCATAACAAAAAGAACAAGGCAAACTTGTTCTTTCTGTTAATTATATTAGTGCCCGCTCAATATTTTAATGTCTTGATAAATGAGAAAGACAATGTTAATGAGGAGAGGAATTTTGTAGTAATTTTCCAGTGCAGGCACTATTGCCACTCCAAAACTGTAAATGAAATAGAATGTCAGCAAAGCAACTGCATTTGATACAATTACCTCTATGACTCTTCCGATAAACTTGAGCATAATTTCGCACCTGCCTTCATGTCCTCATATTTTAAACGGTTTTGCTTTGCATTCATCTTCCTTACCCACCTTTCTGTGAATTCCTTCATCGTAAAACAAAAAACAACATACTTTTAAAACCGCAGCGTCAAACTGTGTTTTTAAAATTTTGTTGTATTCACTATTGGCATAACATTCCAAGCATGAATTATACACATTTTATGGAGATGGGATATGTATTTCAAGAAAAAATAAAGAACATTATTTTTTGATTATGAACGGACAAATCAATATAATGCCTTAAATTCACAAAAGGGGTGAGGCGGCTATGCGTCATAAATACAGGTTTATTCTGTTTGTTTTGTGCTTTTTTGCGGCTATGTTGTTATTCACAAAGCCTGTTTATGCAGAAGACAGCAATGATGACTATAAAAAAGAGATTGCACAGTTCCATTACTCGGTCATGAACGAAGGGGGCTATATCGCTTGTGCGCTGGATGTGATGGAAAACGAGAACGGCACTTTCAAATTGGACATGGTGTTCAAAGAAAACATTCACGGCATCAATTTGGGCTTTTATACCACGCCGACCATCATCCAGTTCATGGAGGCAAATGATTTGGATTTTGATAGCGGGTTTGCCGGCTCGTACTTGTACACCATCGGGACGGGAACCTACAATTCCATGGACGAGTTAGCCATTGCTGTGTCCCAGTTACCTTTCATCAAAATGGAGGCGGAAGACAAAGGGTTTTACGCCGAATATGATTTGACCGTCTGGGACGATGTACGCAAAGAAGACAATTTTGTGGACGATATTTACAAGACCAACAAGTTTCTCTTTTCCTATAAGCCGATAAAGACAATGGAGACCAATGCCACTAAATTTGAAAAAGGCATCTATGCTTGGCAGTTCAAGGATGGGGAAACAGAGGCGATTTACGCACTTCAAAAAGGCAACGGGGGAATCTGGATAATCATTATCCTAGGGATTCTAGTGTTTGGGGGCGGAGCCTACCTGATGCTGTTCGGCAATCCGTTGGCCAACCGAAACGGCAGTCCGAAAAGGAGAAGAAACAAAGGATACGATGATTACTATGATGATTATTACAGATTTTCCGAACGAGAAAGCCCATTACGGTGCGATAGCACCCCCTTTAGGGATGGGATAATAGTGAGGTCAAATACGGAGTACCACTTTTAACCGTAAGGTTTTGTGGTACTTCAAGTATTTGAAAATTCCACTATCTTTATTTTCGTATCTTTGTTGCAGTTAATGGTATAAACTGATACAATAAAGTTATGGAAAAGTATAGAAGAACAACCACAACCGTTTCATTAATTAACTATCATTTTGTTTTTTGTCCTCGATACAGAAGAAAGATATTTCTTAATGACAAAGTAGAACAGAGATTCAAAGAAATGGTGTACGAAATATGCGAGTCTATGAAGATAAAAGTGATTGCTTTAGAGTGCGACAAAGACCATACTCACATGTTTCTCAATGCACCACCTACATTAAGTCCTTCAAATATCATGGCAAAAATTAAAGGAGTGACATCTAAACAGTTGCGAGAAGAATTTCCGCACCTACGACACTTGCAGAGTTTATGGACATGTTCTTATTTTGTTTCTACTGCTGGAAATGTATCAAGTCAAACGATAAAGCGATATGTTGAACAACAAAAAACAAGGGGGTGAAAATATGTCGCAAACAATCACTGTAAAAATCAAATTGCTACCCACTAAGGAACAGGCTGTAATTTTGACTGAAATGAGTAGAACATACATTTCAACAATAAATAATCTTGTATCTGAAATGGTGAAAGAAAAGAAAAGTACTAAGAAAACAAGCAAGAACATTGATGTATCTTTGCCAAGTGCGGTAAAAAACCAAGCGATTAAAGATGCTAAAAGTGTTTTCAAGAAGGCAAAGAAAAGAAAATTTGAAACCGTTCCAGTCTTAAATAAACCTATGTGTATTTGGAACAATCAAAACTATTCTTTTGATTTCACTCACATTTCCTTGCCGATTATGATTGACGGTAAAGCGAAGAAAACACCTATTCGTGCCTTATTGGTTGATAAAGATAACCGAAATTTCGATTTGCTTAAACACAAGTTAGGTACATTGCGTATCACGAAAAAGGCGAATAAATGGATTGCACAAATTTCCGTAACTATTCCTACTACTCAAAAAACAGGATTGAAGGTCATGGGAGTAGATTTAGGACTAAAAGTACCTGCTGTTGCTGTGACCGATGATGGGAAAGTGCGTTTCTTTGGTAATGGTAGACAAAATAAATTCAAAAAAAGGAAATTTCGTTCGGTTCGTAAAAAATTAGCAGAAAAGAAAAAGTTAAATGCTATCCGTAAAATAAACAACAAGGAACAACGTTGGATGGAAGATAAAGACCACAAAGTAAGTCGTGCGATTGTTAATTTTGCTATAGAAAATAAAATTTCTGTCATTCGTTTAGAACAATTAGCGAATATTAGACAGACGACAAGAACAAGTCGTAAAAACGAAAAGAATTTGCACACATGGTCATTCTATCGCCTATCTCAATTCATTGAATACAAGGCTAAATTAGAAGGTATTAAAGTTGAATATGTTAATCCTGCATACACAAGTCAAACATGCCCCAAGTGTTCCGAAAGAAACAAAGCACAAGACAGAAAATACAAGTGTAAATGCGGATTCGAAGGACATAGAGATATTATTGGTGCAATGAATATTCGTTATGCACCTGTGGTTGATGGTAAAAGTCAATCAGCATAGGGAACTATATGTTCTGCCCTATGAGGGGTAATGAGATACCCTAATCTTGAGGACTGTTCAAAACAGAAATGGACTGCGAACGCTTAGTCACTCAAGAATCCCACCCGTTAAACCGTAAGGTTTAGGGCTTGCGTCTTTAGACGTGGGAGTCTCAATATTTGGATGACGATTATTATTGAGAAAACCTGTCAACAAAACCTTGGCGAAAGCGCCCAAGGTTTTTTATTTTGCCCGTATTTTTGCCCGCTTTTCGTGTTTTTCTTGATATTTTAAAACAACACTTCATATAATCATTCTTGTATTATACTAATAATAAGGCATTTGAAGAAGATATAAAGGAGGTATTCATTTGGTACAGATAGACAACGTGTTAATTAAACGTGTCCTTCATTCGAAGAATTTTTTTACCATTGTCATCGGCGAATACGAGGAAAACAATGCTTCGGTGGAAGGCTCGTTC
>FZPS01000017.1_pt109 | contig 11131 bp, 6 predicted proteins | sample 1817821 | NCBI WGS metagenome assembly FZPS01 (sample SAMEA104158645, study PRJEB21678) | metagenome | place: Germany | collected 2015-04-21 | reverse complement strand
AACATATCTAAGAAATTTTTTAATAAATTTGCAAAAGTAAGCACAAAGCAAAAAGTTCGATTTTAAAAAATACTTGACATAAGAACTACAGTATGGTAACGTATATAGATGCTATAATAAACGAAACTATATGCCTTTCTGTATAAAACATCACTAATATGTCAATATTATAATATATTTACTTTGGCAATTTCCAAAAGTATTATATGCTTTTGGGTATTTTAGTTTAATAAGGGGTGAATTATTAATGGTACATCCTGTTACATACGGGAAACGAGTCAGGATGAGTTATTCACGTATTAATGAAGTATTAGATCTACCAGACTTAATAGAAGTTCAAAAAAGTTCATATGAATGGTTCCTAAAAGAGGGGTTAAAAGAAGTGTTTGAAGACATATCCCCTATACAGGACTATACGGGCAATTTAATTTTAGAATTTGTAGATTACTACATCGATGAAAACGAACCTAAATATAGTGAAGATGAAGCACGAGAAAGAGATGCTAATTATTCAGCACCTTTAAAAGCAAGAGTTCGCCTTATAAATAAGGAAACAAGAGAAGTAAAGGAACAAGAAGTATTTATGGGAGATTTCCCATTGATGACGGAGAAAGGAACTTTTATAATCAATGGAGCAGAAAGAGTTGTAGTAAGTCAATTAGTAAGATCTCCTGGAGTATATTATTCGGAAGAAATTGACAAAACAGGCAAAAAACTTTATTCAGCTACAGTTATCCCCAATAGAGGTACTTGGTTAGAGTATGAAACGGATTCCAATAGCATAGTTCATGTTAGGATTGACAGAACACGGAAACTTACTATTACTACTTTGTTAAGAGCATTGGGATTTAAAACTGATGCAGATATAATAGATGTTTTAGGAGAGACGGAAGAAGTTTTAAAAACATTAGAAAAAGATAATACTAACACAGAAGAAGAAGCTTTAATTGAAATATATAAAAGGTTAAGACCAGGAGAACCGCCTACAGTAGAAAATGCAAAATCTTTACTAGATAGTTTATTTTTTGAACCTAGAAGGTATGATTTAGCAAAAGTAGGGCGTTATAAATTCAACAAAAAGTTGGCATTACACAATAGGATAATAGGGAGAGTAGCTGCAGAAAATATTTCCGACCCAGAGACAGGAGAGCTGTTTGTAGCTAAGGGTGAGAAAATCACAAGAGAAAAAGCTATAGCTATTGAGAACAGCGGAATCAACAAGGTAGATATTCAAGTAGGCAATGATAAGATTGTTCGTGTAATAGGAAATCACTTTGTTGATGGTAAAGCATTCAACTTACCTTTTTCTTTAGAGGAATTAGGTTTAAAGGAGAAGGTATATTATCCAGTTATGAAAGAGCTAATAGAGACTTATGATGATCCAGAAGAATTAAAAGAAGCTATAAAGGAAAGAAACAGAGAATTATCTCCAAAGCATATAATTAAAGATGATATAATTGCAAGTATAAATTACGAATTTAACCTATTTAATGAAATAGGCATGACGGATGATATAGATCATTTAGGCAATAGAAGAGTTCGCTCTGTAGGTGAATTGTTACAAAATCAATTTAGAATAGGTTTATCTAGGATGGAAAGGGTTGTAAGAGAGAGGATGACTATACAGGATGTAGATGTAGCAACTCCTCAAGCCCTTATAAATATAAGACCAGTTGTAGCAGCTATAAAAGAATTTTTTGGAAGCAGTCAATTATCTCAATTTATGGATCAAACCAATCCTTTAGCAGAGCTAACTCATAAAAGGCGTTTATCAGCTTTAGGACCTGGAGGCTTAAGTCGAGAAAGGGCTGGGTTTGAAGTAAGAGACGTCCATCATTCCCATTATGGCAGGATGTGCCCTATTGAAACCCCAGAAGGACCTAATATTGGATTGATAACCTCCTTAACTACTTATGCAAGAATTAATGAATATGGATTTATAGAAGCACCATATAGAAAAGTAGATAAGGAAAGAGGGGTTGTTTTAGATACTATTGAATATTTAACTGCAGATGAAGAAGATGAGTTTGTAAAAGCACAATCCAATGAGCCTTTAGACGAAGAAGGAAGATTTACAAACCAAAGAGTAGTAGCTCGAGGAAAAGATGGAGTAATAGACATATATCCCGCTAATGAAGTGGACTATATGGATGTTTCTCCTAAACAAATTGTATCTGTTGGTACAGCTATGATTCCATTTTTGGAAAATGATGATGCTAACAGGGCATTAATGGGTGCAAACATGCAACGTCAAGCTGTACCACTTTTAAAAGCCGAAGCACCAATAATAGGTACGGGAATTGAATATAAAGCTGCAAGGGATTCTGGAGTGGTTGTAATAGCTAAGAATTCAGGAACTGTAGTAAAGGTAAGTTCTGAGGAGATACTAATTGAAAGAGATGAAGATGGACAAATAGATCGCTATAAGCTTTTAAAATTCAAACGTTCCAATCAAGGTACTACTATAAATCAAAGGCCAATAGTAGCTAAAGGTGAAAAAATAGAAAAAGGACAGGTTATTGCAGATGGACCTAGTACAGATTTAGGAGAAATTGCTCTAGGGAAAAACTTACTAGTAGCTTTTATGACTTGGGAAGGATATAACTACGAAGATGCTATACTAATAAATGAAAAATTGGTAATTGAAGACACCTTAACTTCTATTCATATAGAAGAATATGAATCAGAAGCTAGAGATACAAAATTAGGCCCAGAGGAGATCACGCGGGATATTCCTAATGTTGGCGATGATATGTTAAAAGATTTAGATGAAAGAGGAATTGTAAGGATTGGAGCAGAAGTAAAAGCTGGAGATATATTAGTAGGAAAGGTTACTCCTAAAGGAGAAACAGAGCTTACTGCTGAAGAAAGGCTTCTAAGAGCTATATTTGGTGAAAAAGCTAGAGAAGTTAGGGATACTTCCCTAAAAGTTCCTCATGGAGAATCAGGAATAGTGGTAGATGTAAAGATATTTTCAAGGGAAAATGGCGATGAACTATCCCCTGGCGTAAACCAAATGGTTAGGGTTTATGTGGCAACTAAGAGAAAAATAAGCGTAGGGGATAAAATGTGTGGACGTCATGGTAACAAGGGAGTAATATCCAGAATATTACCTGAAGAGGATATGCCTTATCTACCAGATGGAACACCAGTAGAAATAGTGCTAAATCCACTAGGGGTTCCTTCTCGTATGAACTTGGGGCAAGTATTAGAAGTTCATTTAGGATTAGCTGCAAAGAAACTAGGTTGGCACGTAGCTACACCTGTATTTGATGGAGCTAGTGATCAGGAAATAATGGAAGCTCTAAGAATGGCAGGATATCCTGAAAGTGGTAAGATTGAACTTAGAGATGGAAGAACAGGAGAAAAACTAAATAATCCTGTTACTGTAGGCTATATGTATATGCTAAAGCTTCATCACTTAGTTGATGACAAAATCCATGCTAGGTCTACTGGACCTTATTCTCTCGTAACTCAACAGCCCCTTGGAGGGAAAGCTCAATTTGGAGGACAAAGATTTGGCGAAATGGAAGTGTGGGCATTGGAAGCTTATGGTGCAGCTCATACACTACAAGAGATGTTGACTGTAAAATCTGACGATGTAATAGGTAGAGTTAAAACCTATGAAGCTATTGTAAAAGGAGATAATATTCCTGAACCAGGGGTGCCAGAATCTTTCAAAGTTCTAGTAAAAGAGTTACAAAGTTTAGCATTGGATGTAAAATTATTAACTGAAGAAGATGACGAGATAGAAATTAAGGAATCTATTGATGATGACGATATAGATGATTTAGAATTAATGGGGGATGAATTAGTAGATGATAGTCTAGATGACGACGATGAAGATGAACTAGACTAAAACAAATAAGAAGTTTTAAATAATATTTATAAACTTATTATAGAAAGGAGAGAAAGCTCCTTGTTTGAATTAAATACATTTGATTCAATTAAAATTGGTCTTGCATCTCCAGAGAAGATAAGACAATGGTCAAGAGGAGAAGTAAAAAAACCAGAAACTATAAATTATAGGACTTTAAAGCCTGAAAAAGAGGGACTCTTTTGTGAGAAGATATTTGGTCCCACAAAAGATTGGGAATGCCATTGTGGAAAATACAAGAGAGTTAGATATAAAGGTGTTGTTTGCGATAGATGTGGAGTAGAAGTAACAAAAGCTAAAGTAAGAAGGGAAAGAATGGGGCATATTGAATTAGCAGCCCCTGTATCCCATATATGGTACTTTAAAGGTATTCCTAGCAGAATGGGTCTTATATTGGATATGTCTCCTAGATCTTTGGAGAAGGTTTTATATTTTGCCTCCTATATAGTAATAGACAGTGGCGATACTCCACTTTATGAAAAGCAACTGTTATCTGAACCAGAATATAGGGAAGCTAAAGAAAAGTATGGAAATAACTTTAGAGCTATGATGGGAGCTGAAGCTATAAAAGAGCTTTTAGCAAAGATAGATTTAGATGAAGAAGCAAAAGATTTAAGACTACAATTAAAAGATGCAACAGGACAAAAAAGGGTAAGAATAATAAGAAGACTGGAAGTAGTAGAAGCATTTAGGCAATCGGGAAATAGACCAGAATGGATGATACTAGACGTAATACCAGTTATTCCACCAGATTTAAGACCTATGGTTCAGTTAGATGGAGGCAGATTTGCTACATCGGATTTAAATGACTTATATAGAAGAGTTATAAATAGAAACAATAGACTAAAAAGATTATTGGATTTAGGAGCACCTGATATAATAGTAAGAAATGAAAAGAGGATGCTTCAAGAAGCAGTAGATGCACTAATAGACAACGGAAGAAGAGGTAGACCCGTTACAGGACCGGGAAATAGACCACTAAAATCCTTATCGGATATGCTAAAAGGTAAACAAGGTAGATTTAGACAAAATCTATTAGGTAAGAGGGTAGACTATTCTGGACGTTCTGTAATAGTAATTGGACCAGAACTTAAATTTTATCAATGTGGATTACCTAAGAAAATGGCATTGGAATTATTTAAGCCTTTCGTAATGAAAAAATTAGTAGAAGAAGAATATGCTCATAATATAAAATCAGCAAAACGTATGGTTGAAAGAATGAAACCAGAAGTATGGGACGTACTAGATGAAGTAATAAGGGACCATCCTGTTCTATTAAATAGAGCGCCTACCCTTCATAGATTGGGGATTCAAGCTTTTGAACCTGTATTAGTAGAGGGTAAGGCTATAAAATTACATCCTTTGGTTTGTACTGCTTATAATGCTGACTTTGATGGAGACCAAATGGCTGTTCATGTACCTTTATCTATGGAAGCCCAAGCAGAAGCAAGGCTTTTAATGTTATCAGTAAACAATATACTAGCTCCAAAGGATGGAAAACCTATTACTACTCCAACTCAGGATATGGTTTTAGGTAGTTATTATCTAACAGCAGAAAATCCTGGAGAAAGAGGAGAAGGAAAGATATTCAAGGATTACGATGAATTATTACATGCCTATTATAATGGCGATGTAGGCATACATGCAAGGGTTAAGGTAAGAAAGAAACTAAATAAAAAAGATAGAGGGCGTATTATAGAAAGCACTGTAGGAAGATTTATATTTAATGAACATATACCTCAAGACTTAGGATTTGTAGATAGAGAAGAAGATCCTTATTCTCTAGAAGTAGATAGATTAGTAGATAAAAAAGCACTAGGGGATATAGTTGAACGATGCTATAGAAAACATGGGAACATAGTAACTGCAGAAGTGTTAGATCATATAAAGAAAATAGGATTTCATTATTCTACCATAGGCGCTATAACTATAAGTATGGAAGATATAATAGTACCAGAGGAAAAAGAAAAACTACTGGAAAAAGCAGAGGAAGAGGTAGATAAGTTTGAAAAATCCTATAGAAGAGGGCTTATATCTGATGAAGAAAGATATGAAAAAGTAATTGAAATATGGAACAGAACTACTAATGAAGTTACAGATGCGTTAATGAATGGTCTAGATCATATGAACAATATATATATAATGGCTCATTCAGGTGCTAGAGGTAGTAAAAACCAAATTAGGCAATTAGGCGGTATGAGAGGACTTATGGCCAGTGCATCTGGGGAAACCATAGAAGTTCCTATAAAATCCAACTTTAGAGAAGGATTAGATGTATTGGAATTCTTTATATCAACTCACGGGTCAAGAAAAGGGCTAGCAGATACAGCTCTTAGAACAGCAGACTCTGGTTATTTGACTAGACGTTTGGTAGATGTAAGTCAAGACGTAATAGTAAGAGAAGAAGATTGTGGAACAGAACAATATATAGTGGCTAAAGATTTTAGAGATGGAAATGAAATTATAGAAGAATTAAAAGATAGAATCATAGGAAGATTCGTAGTAGAAGATGTAGTAGATCCAAATACTAATGAGATAATAATTAAAAAAGATGAAATGATTACAGAAAATATAGCAGAACGAATAGATAAAGCAGGTATAAAAGAAGTAAAGGTTAGATCTGTGCTAACATGTAAAACACGCCATGGAGTTTGCGCTAAATGTTATGGAAGAGATTTAGCTACTGGGTATCCAGTACATGTAGGAGAAGCAGTAGGAACTATAGCAGCTCAATCCATAGGTGAACCTGGTACACAGCTTACAATGCGTACTTTCCACACTGGCGGTGTAGCAGGAGCTGATATCACTCAAGGTTTACCAAGGGTTGAAGAGCTATTTGAAGCAAGAAAACCAAAAGGATTAGCAGTTATATCTGAAATATCAGGAGAAATAACTATAAATGAAACCAAAAAGAAAAAGGAGGTTATTGTAACCTCAAATGATGGAGATACTAAAACCTATAATATCCCCTATGGTTCAAGAATAAAGGTAAGAGATGGAGATTTTGTTGAAGCAGGTGATGAAATAACAGAAGGATCAGTAAATCCTCACGATATATTAAAAATCAAGGGAGTACAAGGAGTACAAAATTATCTAGTAAAAGAAGTGCAAAGAGTTTATAGATTACAAGGAGTAGATATAGACGATAAGCACATTGAAATAATTGTAAGACAAATGTTAGGTAAGGTAAGAGTAGAAGATCCAGGGGATACAGATCTATTGCCAGGAAGTTTAGTTAATTTATATGAATTTGAAGATGTAAACAAAGAGATTGTAGAAGCAGGAGGGAAACCTGCTGTAGCTAGGAGAGTTCTTTTAGGAATAACCAAGGCTTCATTGGCAACAGAGTCATTCTTATCTGCTGCATCTTTCCAAGAAACTACTAGAGTATTAACGGATGCAGCTATTAAGGGTAAAGAAGATAATCTTATAGGTTTAAAGGAAAATGTAATAATTGGGAAACTTATTCCTGCAGGCACTGGGATGAAAAGGTATAAAAATATAGAAGTAGTATATGTAGATGATGAAAATGAACAAGAAGATGAACAAGAAGATGAAGAATTAGATACCATAAGCAAATTTGATGTTGACAGTGAAAATATCTGATGATAGAATATATAAGTGCGTTAATTAGAAGTGGACTCTTTGACAACATGAAGATTATGTGAACAGTCACTGTTCACATAATCTTTAAAAATGTTTAAAGGAGGAGGAAACTTATATGCTTGATAAGCTTAATACCGATAAAAAAGTAGTTGGCACTAAACAGGTTAAAAGAGCATTATCTAATGGAGATGCAGAAGTGGTATATATAGCTAAAGATGCAGATAATAGGGTAGTAGGTGATATAATTAAAACATGTAAAGAAAAACAAGTCGAATTAGTATATGTATCTTCTATGAAAGAACTAGGTAAAGCTTGTAAAATAGATGTTAGTGCAGCTAGTGCTGCATTATTAAAATAAAAATTAATTCATAGAGGGAGGTGCAAATATGCCAACAATCAATCAATTGATTAGAAAAGGTAGGAAAAAGGTTGAATACAAATCCAAATCTCCTGCATTGGGTGTAAATTATAACTCATTTAAGAAGAGCACTACTACTGTACATTCACCACAAAAGAGAGGAGTTTGTACAGCGGTTAGAACTGTTACACCTAAAAAACCTAACTCAGCTTTAAGAAAAGTAGCTAGAGTTAGACTTACCAATGGGGTTGAGGTAAATGCTTATATACCTGGAGAAGGACATAACTTACAAGAACACAGTGTTGTTTTAGTAAGAGGTGGTAGAGTTAGAGACCTTCCAGGAGTTAGATACCACGTGGTGAGAGGGACTTTAGATGCAGCAGGAGTAGAAGGAAGAATGCAATCTAGATCCAAATATGGGGCTAAGAAGCCTAAAAAATAATTGTGCTAAAATGCAATGGAATTATTCCAAATTAATATATATGCATTTATGTGCACAGCGGCAGGATTATTACTGTCGAGTACCAATGAATATACTTTTGTATAGTTAAGGAGGGAAGTGAAGTGCCAAGAAAAGGTTATGTAGCAAAAAGAGAAGTAATGCCAGACCCAATATATAATGATATAGTTGTAACAAAACTTATCAATAATGTAATGCTTGATGGCAAGAAAGGGCTTGCTCAAAATATTGTTTATGGAGCTTTTGATTATATACAAGAAAAAACTGGTGAAGATCCCCTTGAAGTATTTTATAAAGCCCTAAACAATGTAATGCCAATACTAGAAGTAAAAGGAAGACGTATTGGTGGAGCAACCTATCAAGTTCCAGTAGAAGTTAGACCTGAAAGAAGAGAAACATTGGGTTTGCGTTGGCTTGTTCGTTATGCTAGACTAAGAGGCGAAAAGACTATGGTAGAAAGACTTGCTAAAGAGATAATGGATGCAGCTAACAATACTGGTGCAAGTGTTAAAAAGCGAGAAGAAGTTCATAAGATGGCTGAAGCTAATAAGGCATTTGCGCATTATAGATGGTAATGAATGAAAGGAAGCAACAAGGGGGACTTATAAACAGAAAGGAGGAAATATTGTGCCCAGGAAATTTCAATTAGAGAAAATACGAAATATAGGAATAATGGCCCATATAGATGCAGGAAAGACAACTACCACAGAGAGAATACTGTTTTATACTGGAAAAATTCATAAAATAGGAGAGACCCATGAAGGTGCCGCACAGATGGATTGGATGGAACAAGAACAGGAAAGAGGAATTACCATTACATCTGCGGCGACCACATGTCACTGGAGAGATCATAGAATTAACATAATAGATACACCAGGGCACGTGGATTTCACAGTAGAAGTTGAAAGGTCCCTTAGAGTTCTAGATGGAGCTGTAGCGGTATTTTGTGCAAAGGGAGGAGTAGAACCCCAATCAGAGACGGTTTGGAGGCAGGCTGATAAATATAATGTTCCTCGAATGGCTTTTGTCAACAAGATGGATATAGTCGGAGCAGATTTCTTCAATGTAGTAGATATGATTAAAGACAGACTCAAAGCCAACCCAGTCCCCGTACAAATACCTATTGGAAAAGAGGACAACTTTGTAGGTGTTGTGGATTTAGTAAATATGAATGCTAGAATTTATAAAGATGATCTTGGTCAAAACATAGAAGTAGTAGACATTCCTGAAGAATTAGTAGATTTAGCAGAAGAGTATAGAGAAAATTTACTTGAAAATATAGCAGAATATGATGAGGATTTGATGATCAAATATCTTGAAGGAGAAGAAATAACTTCTGAAGAGATAACTAGAGCTATAAGAAAGGCTACAATTAAGACGGAGATTACTCCCGTTTTATGTGGTTCATCTTATAAAAACAAAGGGGTGCAACCTTTACTAGATGCTATTGTGGATTACATGCCCTCACCATTAGATATACCTCCAGTAAAAGGTGTAGCTGTGGATTCCGATGAGGAATTAGAGAGGATTTCATCAGATGACGAACCATTTTCTGCACTAGCATTTAAAATAGTAACAGATCCATATGTAGGGAAACTTGCATATTTTAGAGTATATTCAGGTACCCTAAAGGCAGGATCGTATGTTTACAATTCAACAAAAGGTAAAAGAGAAAGAATAGGTAGAATCCTACTAATGCATGCTAACAAAAGGGAAGAAGTTGATGAAGTTTATGCAGGTGATATTGCAGCAGCAGTAGGACTTAAGGATACAGCTACAGGAGACACATTATGTGATGAAGAAAATCCAATAATACTAGAAACTATGGAATTCCCAGAACCTGTTATTGAAGTGGCTATTGAGCCAAAGACAAAAGCAAGTCAAGAAAAGATGAGTACTGCATTAGCTAAACTTGCAGAAGAGGATCCTACATTTAGGACTTCTACAAATGAGGAAACTGGTCAAATACTAATTGCAGGTATGGGAGAATTACATTTGGAAATAATCGTAGATAGACTTCTAAGGGAGTTTAAGGTGGAAGCCAATGTGGGTAATCCTCAAGTGGCTTATAAAGAATCCATTACAGTACCAGCAGAAGCAGATACTAAGTATGTAAGACAATCTGGTGGTCGTGGTCAATATGGGCATGTTAAGATAAAAATTGAACCTCAAGAATCAGGTGCAGGTTATGAATTTGTAAACAAGATAGTAGGAGGCGTTATACCAAAGGAGTATATACCAGCGGTAGACGCAGGTATTCAAGAGGCTATGCAATCTGGTATACTTGGAGGATATCCAGTAGTAGATATAAAGGTAACATTATTTGATGGTTCATATCATGAAGTGGACTCTTCTGAAATGGCATTTAAGATTGCAGGTTCTATGGCTTTTAAGGAAGCTATGGCAAAGGCAAAACCAGTTTTATTAGAGCCAATAATGAAAGTAGAAGTAATCATGCCAGAAGAGTATATGGGCGATGTTATAGGTGATTTAAACTCAAGACGTGGAAGAGTAGAAGGTATGGAACTAAGAAATGGTGCTCAAGTAGTAAGAGCATATGTACCATTGTCTGAGATGTTTGGATATGCAACAGTTCTTAGATCCAACACTCAAGGTAGAGCAACTTACTCGATGGAATTTGATCATTATGCACCAGTACCAAATAACATTGCAGAAGAAATATTAGGACACAAATAATAAAACAATTAAGGAGGAATAGAAAATGGCTAAAGAAAAATTTGAAAGAACTAAACCTCACGTAAATATAGGTACAATAGGTCACGTAGACCATGGAAAAACTACATTAACAGCAGCAATAACAACAGTATTA
>FZPS01000193.1_pt85 | contig 11134 bp, 8 predicted proteins | sample 1817821 | NCBI WGS metagenome assembly FZPS01 (sample SAMEA104158645, study PRJEB21678) | metagenome | place: Germany | collected 2015-04-21 | reverse complement strand
TTTCCATAGATTTTTAGAGATGGTATCGATTAGTTTAGGTGTTGCAAGCATTTCTTTTGTTATTGGTTTCGTGGTGAAAAGAGTTTTTGGGATTGATTTATAGAGTAAAGGATTTAAATTAAGTAAAAAATTAAATAAATTAATAAATTAAATATTAAAAAAGATAATGAAAACATTAACATATTTATAAAAAATTGTAGTTATTTTTGCTTAAAGATGTATTTTGTGATATAATAATAAGGTAAGAGATTAACAAATAACATAGGAGGAAAATATGTCAAAGAAAAAATTCCAATCTATGGATGGTAACCAGGCTGCGGCGCATTGTGCGTATGCCTTCACAGAAGTAGCCGGTATATATCCAATTACACCTTCTTCTCCAATGGCTGAATATGTAGATTTATGGTCAGCTCGTGGAATGAAGAATTTATTTGGTATGCCGGTGAAAGTTGTAGAAATGCAATCAGAAGCCGGAGCAGCGGGAACTGTTCATGGTTCTTTACTGTCTGGTGCTTTAACAACAACCTTTACCGCCAGCCAAGGGTTATTATTAAAAGTACCTAACATGTATAAGATCGCTGGTGAATTATTACCAGGGGTTATTCATGTAGCCGCAAGAAGTATTGCTGCACAAGCCCTTTCTATTTTTGGCGACCATCAAGACGTGATGGCTGCTCGTCAAGCTGGTTGGGGTATGTTAGCAACATCAAGTGTTCAAGAAGTTATGGACTTAGCAGGGGTAGCTCACCTTACTGCAATCAAATCTAGAGTTCCATTCGTTCATTTCTTTGATGGCTTTAGAACAAGTCACGAAATTCAAAAAGTAGAAGTAATGGATTATGAAGTCTTCGACAAACTACTTGACAAAGATGCGGTTCGTCGTTTTAGAGAAGAAAGTTTAACTTTTGAAAGACCTACTCAATTAGGTTCAGCTCAAAACGATGACGTTTATTTCCAAGCACGTGAAGCACAAAACAAATTCTATAATGCAGTTCCAGACATTGTTGCTGATTACATGAAGGAAATATCTAAAGTAACTGGTCGTACTTATGCTCCTTTTGTTTATTATGGACCAAAAGATGCAACAGACGTAATTATCGCAATGGGTTCTGTTAATGAAACTATTAAAGAAACCGTTGACTATTTAAATAAACAAGGTCGCAAAGTAGGTAGCATTACTGTTCACCTATATCGTCCGTTCTCAACTAAATATTTATTTGAAGCAATGCCTAAAACAGTAAAACGTATTGCGGTATTAGATCGTACTAAAGAACCAGGAGCACCTGGAGAACCTCTATACCTCGATATTAAATCTGCATATTATAATCAACCAAATGCTCCATTCATCATTGGTGGACGTTATGGATTATCAAGTAAAGATACTACTCCTTCTCAAATCTTAGCGGTTTATGATCACTTAGCTAAAGAAGGACATGATGGTTTTACAATTGGTATTAATGATGACGTAACTCACTTAAGCTTACCAATAACTGAACAAATTAATACTGCTGGCGAAAATGTAACTGAATTAATTTTCTATGGTGTTGGTAGTGACGGTACAGTTAGTGCAAATAAAAACACTATTAAGATCATTGGTGAAAACACTGATCTTTATGGACAAGCATACTTTGCTTATGACTCTCGTAAATCTGGTAGTGTTACTCGTTCTCACTTAAGATTTAGTCCAGAACCAATTCGTTCTACTTATTTAGTTCATAGTGCTGACTTCATTGGTTGTTCACTTGATTCTTACTTGCAAAAATATGACATGTTAAGTGCATTAAAACCTGGGGGAGCATTCTTACTAAATACTGTTAAGAGTCATGAAGAATTAGAAGCATACATGCCAGATGGCTTTAAACGCCAATTAGCAGAAAAAAATATTAGAATGTATACAATTGACGCTGTAAGTTTAGCAAATGAAATTGGTCTTGGTAACCGTACTAATACCATTCTTCAATCAGCATTCTTTAAATTAAGTGAAAAGATTATGCCATATGATAAGGCACAAAAATTAATGAAAGAATATGCTGCAAAAACTTATGGCCGTAAAGGTGAAGAAATTGTACGTATGAACCACCTTGCAATCGATCGTGGTGCTGAAGGCTTAAAAGAATTCAAAGTTAAACCAGAATGGGCTAACTTACCAAAAGAGAAAAAAGTATCCGACGATAATCGTTCATACTATATTCGCGAAATTGCTGAACCAATTAATAACTTAGAAGGCTATAGTCTAAATGTATCTGCCTTTGAAGGTTATGAAAATGGTAAGATGGATGTTGGAAGCACTGCTTATGAAAAACGAGCAATCGCTAACTTCGTTCCAAAATGGATTCCTGAAAACTGTATCCAATGTAACCAATGTGCCTTTGTATGTCCACATGCTGTTATCCGTCCATTCCTAGCAACTGAAGAAGAAATGGCCGGAGCACCAGAAGGTACTAAAACATTAAAACCAGTTGGAAGAGGTTTCGAAGGATTAAAATACTCAATCCAAGTTTCTACCCTTGACTGTACTGGCTGTGAAGTTTGTACGGTTCAATGTCCAGGTAAGAAAGTTGATGGAGTTGTTCAAAAAGCTCTTGTTATGACACCAATCGATGAAGAATTAGAATATGGTTCTGATAAGATTGCTGAACACTTCTTCAATAATGTAACTTACAAAGAAAACTTAGTTGACAAATTAGCTAACCCTAAGAACTCTCAATTTGCCAAGCCATTATTTGAATTCCACGGCGCATGTGCTGGTTGTGGAGAAACTCCATATATTAAACTAGCTACTCAATTATTCGGTGACCGTATGGTTATCGCTAATGCTACTGGATGTTCATCAATTTATGGTGGTAGTTATCCAGCAACACCTTATACAGTCAATATTGAAGGTAAAGGACCTGCTTGGGCTAACTCATTATTCGAAGATAATGCTGAATTTGGTTTCGGTATGCAAATTGCTGCAAAAGCACTAGGTGATCAAATTGCAACAATTATGGAAGAAGCAATAGCTAACGAAAAACTTGATGAAGAAGTTAAAGCATTATTTGAAAGATGGTTAGAGTTCCGCTTAGATGGTGAAGTTACTAAAGAAGTTCGCAATAAATTAGTGCCTCTTCTTGAAAAATTAGATACTGATTATGCTAAGAGAATCTTAGAATTAAAAGACCATCTAGTCAAACGTTCACAATGGATCATTGGTGGTGACGGATGGGCTTACGATATTGGCTTTGGTGGTCTTGACCATATTATTGCTAATAACGAAGACGTTAACATCTTAGTATTAGATACTGAAGTTTATTCTAATACTGGTGGTCAATCTTCAAAAGCAAGTCAAACTGGTTCAATCGCTAAGTTTACCGCAGCTGGTAAACCTGGTAAGAAAAAAGACTTGGCTGCGATCGCTATGAGTTATGGTCATGTATATGTTGCTTACGTATCAAGTGGTGCAAGCCATATGCAATTACTAAAAGCAATGAAAGAAGCTGAAAGTTATCCAGGACCTTCAATCATTATTGCTTACTCACCATGTATCGCTCAAGGCTTACGTAGTGGTATGAGTCATTCACAAGTTCAAACTAAACTTGCGGTTGAATGTGGATATTGGACATTATTACGCCATGACCCACGTCTAGCAGCAGAAGGTAAGAACCCATTCATTATTGACTCTAAAGAACCAGACTGGGATAAATACAATGATTATCTAATGAGTGAAACTCGTTATTCACAATTAAGACAAATCAACCCAGAAGTAGCTGACGAATTATTAGAATTGAATAAACAAGAATCACAACGTAGATACGCAATGTATAAACGTTACGCATCAATGGATTATTCAATTAAATAGAACTTAAGGGAACTCGGAAGAGTTCCCTTTCTAAATATCTGATAATTTTCCCTACTTATGGTAAAGATATAAATAGCATAATCTTTTTAATTTAATGGAAAATGTGGTAAAATATATTGATATGATTTATAATATAATCTTTTATAATTTCTAAATAGACTTATAGATAAACGAGGAATGTATATGAAAAAATTTTTTTCAGGATTAGTACTAATTGTTATGGTTTTTGTTTTAAGTGGGTGTGGCTCACGATATCTGTTTGCTCAAAAAACCTATTGGGGTTATTTAGATACAGTTAGCGTTGTAATGGCTGAATATAATAAAAAAGAAATGAAAGAAGAAGAAGTCAAGGAAGCCTTTTGGGCAGTTGAAGATATACTTTTTGATATTGAAAAATGGTTTTCTATTGAACAAACGCCAATGATGCTTGGAAATGGAATCGACAAGTCAGAATTAATGGAAGTAAACGATAAAGCTGGAGTTGAACCAGTTGTGGTAAGTCCTACTTTTATCGACTTATTGAAACGTTCCATTGAAATATATAATTTATCAGATGGTTACTTTAATCCGGCCATCGGACCATTATCAAGACTATGGGATATTTCCGGAAAGGTTGAGTATTGTATGGCTCCTAACGATGATAGTGAGTGCACAATACCGCCAATTGAAGAAATTTCTGCAGCTATGAAATTATTAAATCCCGAAAAGATTGTCATTGATGAAGAAGAAAGTACCGTGTTCTTAGAAGAAAAGGGAATGAAACTTGACTTTGGGGGAATTGCTAAAGGATATGCCGCCGACTTGGTTTTGGATCACATGAAGTCTTATCCATTCACTGCAGTATTTATGTCCTTAGGTGGTAATGTATATATATACGGAGAACCAAATGATAAGCAAGGGAAAAAAGAATGGTATACGGCAGTGGAAAACCCACTATACAACTCTTCTATGAGTGCTGATGCCATGGAAATCGGTGATCTCTATAATCAAAATGTAACGGTGGTTACTTCAGGAATTTATAAAAGATATATATATGTTGGTGATGTTCGTTACTCTCATCTGCTTGATGCCAATACTGGTTATCCGTTTGAAAGTGACTTAATGAGTGTTACTATTATTGGTCCCAACTCAGCAGTAGCTGATGCTCTTGCAACGGGTGTTTATGGTTTAGGAATAGAAAAGGGTTATGATTTAGTCAAATCACTTGATGGGTATGGAGTTATTTTTGTAACAAATGACAAGAAAGTTTATTATAGTAACAACGTTGAATTTAAGCCAAATCCAGCGCTTGAAAAAGCGGGATATCAATTTAATGTTTTAGAATAGGTGAAGAAAGATGTCAAAATTAGATATAAAAAACTTACATGTTGCGGTTGAAGGCAACGAAATATTAAAAGGAATTGATCTTACCATTAACACAAATGAAATGCATGTAATTATGGGGCCTAATGGTGCCGGTAAATCAACTCTCGGCGGAACCATTATGGGTCATTACAAGTATGAAGTAACTGATGGAAGTATCACTTTAGATGGTGAAGATGTACTCGCTATGACTGTAGATGAGCGCAGTCGTAATGGAATCTTCTTAGCTATGCAATATCCAAGTGAGATTGCCGGAGTAACTAATTCTGATTTTATCAAGGTAGCACTTCAAGCACGTTTACCTGAGGGTGAACATATATCACTTTTTAAGTTTATTAGATCACTCGAAAAAGCTGTTGCTGAATTAGAAATGAATCCAGATTTACCACACCGATATGTCAATGAAGGCTTCTCAGGGGGAGAAAAGAAACGCAATGAAATTCTTCAAGCCAAAATGTTGCAACCTAAGTTTGCTATTTTAGATGAAATAGATTCAGGGTTAGATGTTGATGCATTGAGAATTGTTGGTGAAAACATTGAAAAGATGAAGGGCCCTGATTTTGGTGCCTTAGTCATTACTCACTATGAACGTTTATTGGATTATATTCATGCTGACCATGTTCATATTCTAATGGGCGGTAAGATCGTTAAGTCTGGTGGCAAAGAACTAATCGATAAGATTGTTAAGTCAGGATATGATTGGCTCAAAGAAGAATTAGCAATGGATGATGTAGATATCTTTGTCAACAAGTCTCAAAAAGAAAGACCAGTAACTATTGGTACATGTGCTGTAAAAGAGCGAGCACTAAACACTAAACAATAGGGTGATGGCATGAGTACAGAAAAACTAAGCTTTGATGGAAAAGGTCAAAACCCAATAGAATTAAATAATGAGAATGACTTATCGATAATAGCTAAGAAAGACTCAAATACAGTCATTTATCAACTTGTTGATAGTGGAGAAAATAACAACATTAAAATACATTTAGAAGAAGGTTCAACCATTACCTTATTCACATATAATAATGGTAGGGAGAACTTCTTATCAAACTTAGATGTTACCTTAGATGAAAATAGTGAATTTGTTTTATACAACTTAATCAATAAAGATAATAAAACTGAAATTAATCAAGTAATTAATATTAATGGTATTAACGCCAATGCGAAAATAAATAACTACTTGATCAGTACTGAACGTCAAAAAATTAAACATAAAGCATATATATATCATAATATAAAACAGACAAATAGTTCGATTCAAAATTATTGTATCGCTAAAGATGAAAGTGAGATTTATTGTGATAATAATACAACAATTATCTCCGGTGCTAAGGGCAGTGCTGCCTATCAAAAGACCAAAGGTATGTTAGTTGGCAATAAATCTAATATCGAAGTTAATCCTAATTTATATATTGATGAATATGATGTAATGGCAGGCCACGGTGCCACCATTGGCTCAATGAGCAAAGAAGAATTGTTCTATTTGATGAGTAGAGGACTAAGCAAAGAACGCGCCGAACACTTAGCGGTGGTAAGTCTTGTTAATCCCCTATTAGATCAAATTACCTTAGAACACTTTAAAGAGAGAATTGTTAGAGACCTTGAAGAAAAATTAAAGTAGGTGAACAGATGTTAGATACAACGTCTATTAGAAAACATTTCCCTATATATGAACAGCATCCAGACTTAGTATACTTGGATAGTGGAGCTAGTTCGCTTAAAGTAAAAACGGTTATCGATAAGATGGATGAATATTATACTAAGTATGGTGTTAATGTTCATCGAGGTGTCTATAATTTAAGTCATCAAGCTTCCGAAGAATATGAAGAAGCAAGAGATGTGGTTGCTAACTTTATTAATGCAAAGGCAAAAGAAATTGTCTTTACCAAGGGTACAACTAGTGCTCTTAATTTGGTAGCTGCATCATATGGTCTTGAAAATGTTGAATCAGGTGATGAAATCATTGTATCAGAACTTGAACATCACAGTAATCTTTTGCCTTGGCAAAGGGTTGCTAGAATTAAAGGCGCAAAATTAAGATATATACCATTAGATACAGAAGGCCGAATTACGGTTGAAGGATTCTTAAGTGTCTTATCACCCAAAACCAAAGTAGTTGCAATCACTTATGTATCCAATGTAATGGGCTATATTACACCAATTAAAGAAATAATTAAGATTGCTCATGAACGTAATATCGTAGTAGTCGTAGATGCGGCGCAAGCGATCCAACATTTAAAGGTTGATGTAAAAGACTTAGATTGTGATTTTCTCGCTTTCTCTGGTCATAAAATGTGTGGACCAACAGGAGTTGGAGTTTTATATGGAAAATATGAGTTGCTTGAAAAAATGCCCCCATTAGAATTAGGGGGAGATATGAATGATGATGTACAATTATATGATGCAACCTATAAGGTCGCACCATATAAGTTTGAAGCGGGTACTCCGCCAATCGCCGAAGTTATTGGATTAAAGGAAGCAATATATTATTTAGAAAAACTCGGTTTTGATAATATTCAAAATCATGTTAAAGAATTAGCAGATTATGCAATAGGAAAAATGAAAGCAATCGATGGAGTAACGGTTTATAATCCAACCGCTGAAACAGGAATTATCGCTTTTAATATTGATGGCGTTCATCCTCATGATGCTGCCACCAATTTTGATGAGAATCAAATTTGCCTGCGGGCAGGTCATCACTGTGCTCAACTAGTGACGAAGTGGCTTCGTTGTGTTGGCACTTTAAGAGCAACAATATATATATATAACAATAAACACGACATTGATACGTTTATTGAAACTTTAATAAATACAAGAGACTTTTTTAAGCAATTTTAGAAGGTGAATAAATGAATAAGTTGGAGATGTTATATCGTCAAGTAATTATGGAACATTATAAAAACCCTCGTAATAAAGGCTTATTAAATGATCCTAATTATCGTACACTTCATTTGAAGAATCCATCATGTGGTGATGATATAACGATACAATCAAAAATAAATAATAATAATATTATTGATATTCGTCAAGATGGAACTGGATGTTCAATTTGTTGTTCATCTGCCTCAGTAATGACAGAAACTTTAAAAGGTAAAACAGTTGATAGTGCTAATAACATTATCGAAGACTTTTATCGTTTGATTAAAGGGGAAGAACCACTTGACCCCGATGCTTTGGAAGAAGCAATAGTATATGAAGGGGTTGCCAAGTTCCCAGCTCGAGTTAAATGTGCAACATTAGCTTGGAAAGCCATGGGAGCAATATTGGCAGGAGAAGAAGGTGAAAGACATGAAGAATGATCCAAAAGAAAATATGAAAACAGAATTTGAAGAAATTAATGAGATTGTTGGCGATTATAAATATGGATTCAAAACCGAAGCTGAACGAGTAATCGATATCGGTAAAGGTTTAAATGAAGAAATAGTTCGTAAAATTTCAGCAATTAAAGGAGAACCTAAGTGGATGCTTGATATCCGGGTAAAGGCTTATCAATATTTTGTTAAACGCCCTTTACCGAGTTTTGGTCCTGACCTTTCAGAAATTGATTTTGATGAGTATACTTATTATATTAAATCAAGTGAAAATGTTGAAAGTTCGTGGGACAAGGTTCCCCAAAAGATAAAAGATACTTTTGAAAAGTTGGGAATTCCTGAAGCCGAACAAAAGTATTTGGCGGGTGTTACCACTCAATTTGAGTCTGAAGCGGTATATCATAATACCATTGAAGAACTTGAAGAATTAGGTGTTATCTTCTGCGATACTGATACGGCTGTTCGCGAGTATCCCGAACTAGTTAAAGAATATTTTACAAAAGTAGTTTCCGCTAATGACAATAAGTTTGCTGCATTAAATACAGCGGTGTGGAGTGGTGGATCTTTCATATATGTTCCTAAGGGGGTAAAGATTGATAAACCATTACAATCTTATTTTAGAATAAACTCAGAACAAATGGGACAATTTGAAAGAACTCTAATAATCGTTGATGAAGGTGCAAGTGTTAATTATGTTGAAGGGTGTACCGCTCCTCAATATTCAAAAGATTCATTGCATGCGGCTGTAGTTGAAATATATATTAAAAAGAATGGCTATTGTCGCTATTCAACTGTTCAAAACTGGTCAACCAATATTATCAACTTAGTAACCAAAAGAGCCTATGTTGAAGAAGGTGGCCATATGGAGTGGATTGATGGTAATATTGGTTCGATGATTAATATGAAATATCCAGCTTGTATTTTGGCAGGAGAAAGGGCTAAGGGAACGACTATTTCAATTGCATTTGCTGGGGCTGGTCAAATCCAAGATGCTGGTGCAAAAATGATTCATTTAGCACCAAATACAACTAGTCAAATTATTTCAAAATCAATCAGCCGAGGTGGAGGAAAAGTTAATTATCGTGGTCTAGTAAAGATCGGTAAAAAAGCAAAGAATTCTAAGTCTAACGTTGAGTGTGATACTATCATTTTAGATAAGTATTCAACTAGTGATACCCTACCAACCAATATTGTGGAAAACAATGAATCATATATTGAACATGAAGCAACTGTTTCCAAGGTTAGTGAAGAACAATTATTCTATCTAATGAGTAGAGGTTTAACTGAGGAACAAGCAACAGAACTCATCATTATGGGCTTTATTGAGCCGTTTGCTAAAGAATTACCGATGGAATATGCGGTAGAATTGAACCAATTAATTAAACTAGAAATGAAAGGTTCAATCGGATAATATATATATTTGAAAATAAAAACCGGATTATGTACACAAGTACAAATCCGGTTTTATTATTTAAATTAAATCAAATCGTTGTCATTTATACTCATACATCCTTTAACAATTTCTTTTTTAAACAAGTTCATATTTTTAACTTATTATAATTGAGTAAAGATAAGGTATAAAGCCATATAGAACTATTCCTAAAAAGGCTGATAAAAGGATAATTTTTATAGGTGACGCCTTTTTAGTAAATTTAAGTAGGACAAAGGAGACAATCATTATTAGTAAAGTCCTAATATCAAAGCCTTTTAAGTTAAAGTCAAAATTTTTTATCTTAAGAACGATATTCGGAAATATAGCGGATATAATTAATCCGACAGCAACTGAAGAGATTAAGCCAATAACCACTGGCTTTAAGCCGATAAAGGCATTCTTTACCGTCTTGCTTTCGAGAAATTTTGCTCCAAACATAGCAATAATTAAAATAATTATATATGAAGGTAATATAACCCCTAAAGTTGTTAGTAATGCTCCAAAAAAGCCACCGTTTTCCATTCCAATAAAAGTCGCCATATTAACAGCAAACGGTCCCGGAGTTGATTCAGAGATGCCGATAAAATCAATTAATAGTTGTTCAGATATATATCCACCCTCAACAAATTCAGCTCTCATCAATGGGATCATGGCATAGCCACCCCCAAAAGTGAAAAGACCAATCTTAAAGAACTTCCAAAATAATAATAAGATCTCAGGCATTGTTGTCACCTTCTTCTATGTTTTGTTTCGCATTGATATATCCATATATAACTCCAAGTAAAGCTCCAATCATCATAATGAATAAGATATTAAATGATGTAAAATAAGCAACTAGAAAAGATGAGAAGATTATGATATAGCTAAATATATCTTTCTTTATCTTTTTTGATAATTTGATTGCGGCATTTAATATTAAAATAGCTACTCCTGCTCTGATGCCAAGAAAGGCATATTTAACAAGAGCAATACTTTGAAACTGGGTTAAAAAGAGTGAAATAATTGAAATTACAATAAATGATGGGAGAACTACGCCAAGCGTTGCTAGAGTACTCCCCCAAAATCCGGCTACTTTGTAACCAATGAAAGTGGCAGAATTTACAGCTAAAACACCGGGGGTTGACTCTGATATTACAAGAAGTCTAATAATATCATCATCGGTTGCCCACTTTTTTTTGTCAACAACTTCTT
>FZPS01000024.1_pt96 | contig 11134 bp, 11 predicted proteins | sample 1817821 | NCBI WGS metagenome assembly FZPS01 (sample SAMEA104158645, study PRJEB21678) | metagenome | place: Germany | collected 2015-04-21 | reverse complement strand
ATAAGGGTTAAGGCTGCCGTCTTGGGCGGGTGGGGTTACCATGGCTATTTCTTTTACACCAGCTACTTGAGCGGGAATGGTATTCATAAGTACAGAAGAGGGATATGCAGCAGTTCCACCCGGTACATATATGCCCACCCGGTTCAAGGGTCTATAAATCTGTCCCAGAATATTACCTTTTTCATCAGGTTCCATCCAGGAATTGCGCAGTTGGCGATGATGAAATTGGTATATATTATCTATGGCCTCCCGCAGAGCATGCAGGTATTCATCATCCACCAAATCATAAGCTTTTTCTATTTCCTCATCGGAAACCATAAAATTACTGTGATCTATAGAAGCGCCGTCATATTTGGCTGTAAGGTCAAATACGGCCAGGTCGCCCCGTTTTCTAACTTCTTCAGCAATATTAGCCACCTGTCCTTCAAATTGTTTTTGATCGGTATAGGTGCCTTCAATAAATTGTTCCAGTTCTGGACTATCGGCTTCAATTCTTCTTAGTTTCATGAGGTCATCCCTCTTTTCACCGTTTTTTGTATCAATTCTACCAGAGGTTGTATCTGTTCATGTTTGGTACGGTAGCTGACCCTGTTGCAAATCAAGCGGGTAGTAGAGTCCATGATATTCACCAGTTCCACCAGGTTGTTTTCCCGCAGAGTCCTTCCTGTTGATACTATATCGACAATAATATCGGCCAACCCCATAATGGGAGCTAGTTCTATATTGCCATGGAGTTTTATGATTTCCACCTGCAAACCCTGGCTGCGAAAAAATCGCTCTGCTACCACTGGAAATTTGGTGGCGGCCCGCTTGTAATTGAATCCCTTTATCGCTGTTCCCTTATATTTTTCCGGACCAGCTACTACAAAACGACAGTATCCATATCCTAAATCCACCAGTTCGAAAACATCCCGGGACTGTTCCTCTATGACATCTTTGCCTACTATCCCCAGGTCAGCCGCTCCTTGTTCTACATAGGTGGGAACATCAGTGGGGCGGCACATAATATATTTTATGGTCGGTTCTTCATAGGAAAACACCATGTTGCGGCTGTCCTCATCTACTCCGTCAGTGGGCAGCCCTACTGCTGAAAACATCTCTAAAGTAGGTTTGAGGAGATTGCCTTTGGACAGAGCAATGGTTAAATAATCGGCCATAGGGGTTCACCTCCTTAATCTTCTCCCAGATAGATGAGATGATAGTCTCTGCGGCCTTGCAGTTTGTTCTGCAATTGTTCTTTACTGCCGCCCTCTACATCCATTTCCACGATGCACCCCTGCTGGCGTAGCCGGTCCGCCTCAGCCACTACGGCCGCAAAATCTGTTCCCCCTACCAAAAAGCGGCGCGGTAATTCCTGAGGGCGGTCAATCACCAAAGCCAGGCGATCCAAGCCCAGGGCAAACCCGGTAGCGGGCCGGGGGAAGCCAAAATGCCCCATCAGGTTATCATAACGTCCCCCTCCCAACAGACCATATCCCAGGTCGGGAGAATATCCTTCAAAAACTACCCCGGTATAATAATCCAGACCGCGCAAAACTCCCAGGTCTAATACAATATGATCAATAACACCGCAGAGTTTTAAAGCTTGATAGATCTTTTCCAGTTCTCCTATGGCTTCGGCAGCCTGACGATTATGTTCAGCGTAAGGTATCCGGTTTATTACTTCCAAGCCCCCATGCAACACTGGCATCAAGGCAATGCTTTCTTTAATAGCATCTTTAATATCCAGCCTCTCCAGGACCCGGGACAATTCTACCAAATCTTTTCTCTCCACCAGATTACGGATCCGATTTTGGTCTTCTTCTTTTAGCCCACTGTCATTTAAGAGGCTATTAAAAATGGCAATTTGATTCAAACTGATCTTAAAATCGATGAGACCCATCTCGCCCAGGGTCTTAGCAGCAATGGTAATGACTTCGGCGTCAGCCCAAATACCTGAAGCTCCTAATAATTCAATACCCAACTGCCAAAACTCACGATATTGAGCACGCTGAGGTTGTACATGGCGAAAGACATTGCACATGTAATAAAGGCGTTGGGGAAAATTTTCATCCTGCATATGGGTGGCAGCTAGTCGGGCAATAGACACGGTCATTTCAGGGCGTAAGCACAATATGCCCCCTTCCCGATCCATAAACATGAACAGCTCTTTGCGAATATCGCCTCCTGTCCCGGCCTCAACCACATCCAGGTATTCGAAAGTAGGGGTAACCACTTCCCGATATCCGTAACTGGTAAACAGGGCAGCAGCCTTCTGTTCCATACTTCTTTTTACGGCGACTTCATCCGGCAGGAGATCTCGCAGTCCTTTAGGTATTTCCCGCTTATTCATCTCAGCTCTCCTCTTTTAATCGCCGGAGCACCTTTTGATAGCCACCTGCTCCATAATTCAAGCAGCGCTTGACCCGGCTAATAGTAGCTGTACTAGCCCCAGTGTTGGCAGCAATAGTGTTATAGGTTACGTCTTTAAACAGCATACGTGCTACTTGTAGGCGCTGTGCCAATGCCTTAATTTCACTGATAGTACATAGGTCATCCAGCAGTCGATAAGCATCATCTTCATCCTGCAAGCTCAGCAGCACTTCAACTAGATAGTCAGTGTTTTCGTCCTTCCAATGGGGTGCAAAGCTCATGACTTTTCCTCCCCTCTAACTACAGAAGTTTATAGTCATTTATGAGTAATTCGAACTCGCAGCCTAGGTGTTGGGCTGCCCGCCGGCTCATAAGCATTTTAGTCAGGAAAATTTCAAAATACTCCATTACCGAACAGACACTGGTATCTATAGTTATAGACATGGTTATCCTCTTATTAGCGGCATCTACATTAATACCTGATTCAGTTACCGCATAATTTACCCGATCCCGGGAAGTAAATGCAGCAAAATCCCCCTTGCGGACCCGGGAGCGATGGACATCGGATTTATCCGCTAAAATCAAAGCTGCCGCCACATTATTTACACAGTGCCCCCCGGCTTGTTCCTCATGATTGCCTATAGCCCCCATGATAGTAGCGATTTCCGCAGGATCCATTCCCATATCCAGTAATATGTTAAAGGCTATCAAGGCACCTGACATACCATGCCCATAGCGATTAACCAGATTACCAATATCGTGCAAGTAACCCGCTATAGCCCCTAATTCTGCTTCTCTATCAGGATAACCAAGGGTTATGAGAATATCACGACATAGCTCGGATGTCAGCTCCGCATGCTCAATATTGTGCTCTATAGCCCCCATATTACCGATGAATTCATTACCCATTTTCATGTACTGCTGCACCAAGACACTGTCTTTTACTTGGGTTAGCGTAACCATAACTATCATTCCCCCTTATTGATAGCCCCTATGATCTTCTCCGCCTCGTGCCCTGCTCTAGTATGATTCGGGATGCTTTGCAAAACTCTCAGGGCTTCCTCATCAGCACCCTTGTTGAGCAGTTCTTTCCCCTTCTGCAGGTTTAAGGCAGCTTGCTTTTCTTCCTGGGCTTGCTCAATTTTTTTCTGCATCTGATCTGACCTACCCAGATCACCGAGTTTGCGATATTCCATAATGGCCTCGTCATAGGAACCTTCCGCCACCAGTGCTCCGCCTGTGCTTATAATACGTCTGACTTCGATACGTTCCGGCAAATCAATGAGTAAATAACCATAAGCACCTACTACCACCAACAGTAAACCGGTGGATAAAAACCAGATAACCCCGCGGCGCTGCTGGCGAAGGTTAATTCCTAACAGAAATATAAAGGGAATGCCCAACATGAAGGTTATTTTCAAAAACTCCCGAGTGGGCATATAGAGCAAAGCGGTTACTATAATAATTATAAAAGCCAGTACACGAAATAATGGATGTTGAAAAACCGGCAAAATTACCTCCCCCTGTTTAGAGCACGTTTGCCAATATCAGTTCGGTAATGCATATCAGTGAAACTAATTTTTTCTACCTGGTTATATACATCGTTCAGAGCATCCTCCATAGATTTTGCCCGGGAGGTTATGGCCATCACTCGGCCGCCGTTAGTTACCAACTGCCCATCTTTTATGGCTGTTCCCGCGTGGAATACCAGAGTGGTTTCGGAAAGACTTTCCAAGCCCTTAATAGGGTATCCCTGATCATACTTTCCAGGATAGCCCCCAGAAGCTAAGATTACACAAACACAGTAGTCCGGTCGGACTGTAAGCTTAACAGAGCTCAAATCCCCGTCGGCTACAGCTTCGAAAAGGGGCAGCACATCTCCTTCCAGTATCGGCATAATTACCTGGGTCTCTGGATCCCCAAACCGAGCATTGAATTCTAAAACCTTGGGACCATTAGGGGTAATCATTAAACCCGCATACAGTACTCCCCGGTAAGGACATCCCTCCTGGGCCATGGCCTGCACTGTAGGCTGCAAAATGGTACGGTCAACTATCTCCCGCAGCTCGCTGGTAAATACGGGGGGATGGGTATAAGCACCCATACCGCCAGTATTGGGGCCTTGGTCATTATCAAATACCCTCTTGTGATCCTGAGCAGCTACTAGGGTTACTGCTTTATGCCCATCAGCCAGAGCAAACACACTGACTTCCTCACCCTGTAAAAACTCTTCAATGACTATACTCTTCCCCGCTTCACCAAAAACCTTTTCTCGCATTATTTCGTCAACAGCCTGGCGAGCCTCCTGGCTGGTGGTGGCAATAATTACTCCCTTGCCAGCCGCCAGGCCATCTGCTTTAATAACTACCGGTTGCCCCCGATCGGTAAAAGAGCAGGCAAATTGGGCGGCGGCCTTTGGCTCGTTAAATACCTTATAAGCAGCAGTGGGTATATTATACTTATACATGAGATTTTTGCTGAATACTTTGCTGCCTTCCAAACGAGCCGCCTGAGCGCTGGGGCCGAATATCTTCAAACCATGGTCCTGAAATCTATCAACTATACCTCTCATCAGAGGTTCTTCAGGGCCCACGATAGTCAGATCAATTTTTTCCTGCAGGGCAAAAGCCAGCAGGCCTTCTGCATCAGAGGCAGATATATTTACACACTGGGCTGACTGGGCTATACCTGGATTACCAGGTGCTGCATAGATTTTTTCCACCTGGGGGCTCTGAGAGAGTTTCCATACCAGAGCATGTTCCCGTCCGCCCTGACCAACTACCAAAACCTTCTTTCCCATTGCAGCCTCCTATACATTTTCACCTGTAAAACACAGTTCATGATGAATGAGAAGCTTAAGCCTGTCATCTTTCGTGTCATTGAATACCCCGTCAGGGGGTGGCAATCTCTATGTCGACGATAACCACAGCTTTGCAGGAGTGTTAGCCAGCTCGCTCCAAGACTCCTCGCCCAGCTAATACTCCTGCTTAAGCTGACCAGCAATGCTTTCATTCATCGTGGTCTGTTCTACAGGTAACAATTGCGAATCCATTTTCACAGCAATGACACACCCGAAATCAGATTTCTAGTGTCTAAAATGACGAATTCCCGTAAAGATCATGGCTATGCCCCTCTGGTTACATTCATCGATGCTTTCCTGGTCACGGACTGAACCACCTGGCTGGATGATGGCCGTAATCCCATACTGGGCAGCTAGCTCCACAGTATCCTTAAAGGGAAAAAAAGCGTCCGATGCCAATACCGCTCCCCTAGCCTTATCCCCAGCTTGTTCCAAAGCAATTCTAGCCGCACCTACCCGGTTCATCTGCCCGGCTCCCACACCAATGGATACACCATCTTTTACTACCACTATGGCATTGGATTTCACATGTTTAACTACCTTCCAGGCAAACACCAGGTCATCCATTTGATCTGGTTTAGGCTTTGCCACGGTTACTACCTGTAAAGGCAATTCTTCAGGATCAAAATCATCATCCTGAATTACAAAGCCACCCTCCACCGTCCGCAGCCGCCAGCCTTTATTGCCAGTGAGAGGCAGGCTCAGCACCCGCAGGTTTTTCTTGGCTCGTAAAATTTCCAGAGCCTCTTCTTCATAATCAGGAGCTATAATAACTTCCATAAATGGTTCGGCCATTTTCCGGGCAGTATTAGCATCTACTTTCCCGTTTAAGGCAATTATGCCGCCAAAGGCCGAAAGAGAATCAGCGGCAAAGGCTTTTTCAAAGGCTTCTTCCAGATTAGTGGCCACCGCAGCTCCACAGGGATTGGTATGTTTAATAATAACGCAGGCTGGTTGGTTGAATTCACAAACCAAATCCCAGGCTGCTTGAGTGTCCACAATGTTGTTATAGGAAAGCTCTTTTCCATTAAGCTGCCGGGCATCTGGCAGACCTTTACCTGGTGTTAATAATCTATAAAAAGCCGCCTGTTGATGGGGATTCTCTCCGTAACGCAGCTCGTAGACTTTTTCTCCACCAACAACTACGGTATCCCCAAATTTATCACCGGTTAAACCGGATAAATAGGAAGAAATCATGCTGTCATAAGCAGCCGTATGAGTAAAGGCCTCACAGGCCAACTTGAACCTGGTTTCCTGGCTGACGGTACCGGAATCGCGCAGTTCAGCCAATACTTGCTCATAGCGGGCTGGATTAACAACTATGACCACATATTGATGATTTTTAGCAGCAGCCCGGACCATAGCAGGGCCACCAATATCTATATTTTCTATGGCTTCCTCCAGAGAAACTCCGGGACGTGCTACCGTCTCCCGAAAGGGATAGAGATTAACCGCCACAATGTCTATAGGTGTGATCTGATTGGCTTCCAATTGAGCTATATGCTCCTGGGTGCGGCGGGCCAATATTCCCCCGTGGATCTTAGGATGCAGGGTTTTAACCCTTCCATCTAAAATTTCCGGAAATCCAGTAATATCAGCCACTTGACGTACCAGTATGCCCGCCTCTTTAATAGTCTGATAGGTACCGCCCGTGGAAATTATCTCATATCCTAACTCAGCCAGGCCCCGGCTGAACTCCACCACACCTTCTTTATTAGATACGCTGATAAGTGCACGTTTCATCTCTATACCCTCCTTGGCTTCTGATTAAAATATGTTTAACGTCTAAACTAAAGTTTGGTCACAATGCGACGCCCCTGAATATACAATTTCCCTTCCGCCAGCATCTGCAATGATTGCCAGTAGATCTGATGCTCTTGTTCTAGGATTCGCTCCGTTAAGCGGTCCTCGTCATCGTCATCATAAACCGGAACTACTTTTTGCATAATAATAGGTCCGGTGTCCATTCCTTCATCCACTAAATGTACCGTACATCCGCTGAATTTAACTCCGTATTCCAAAGCTTGCCGCTGAGCATGCAAACCCTTAAAAGCCGGCAATAGAGCAGGATGTATATTGACAATGCGATGGGGATACTCTTCCAGCATTACCTGGCCCACCAAGCGCATATACCCAGCCAAAACCACTATTTCCACCTGATGCTTCCGGAGCAGGCCAACCATTTCTTTTTCATAATCGGTTTGGCGGGCAAATGCACCCGGATCTAAAAAATAGGCGGGAATATCACGCTGTCGGGCTTTTTGCAAAGCCATGGACTGGGATTTGTCACTAATTAGGACCTGGATATCAGCATTGAGGCGGCCGTCCTGGATAGCCTGGTAGATAGCATCAAAATTGCTGCCCCGGCCGGAAGCCAAAATAGCCAGTTTTAATCTGCCGGCAGGATGAATCTGTATCATTTAATCACAACCCCTTCACCTTGCTGGCATACTCTTCCTATAACTATAGGGTTTTCTCCTTCATCACGCAAGCACTTTAACGCGTTATCCGAATAATGTGCTGAAGCGATGACAATAAAACCAATTCCCATATTAAAGGTCCGGTACATCTCCTGTTTATCGATTTGGCCTGCATGGGCAATTAAATCAAAGACAGGTAAAACCGGCAGGGAAGCTGAATCAATTTGGGCACCTAAATGGGTGGGCAGGCTGCGCTGCAGGTTTTCAACTATACCTCCACCGGTTATGTGAGCCATAGCTTTGATTTCAGTATGCTGCAATAGCTTCAAAATGGGTTTAACGTAAATACGGGTAGGAGTAAGCAGTTCCTCACCGATGGTTTTACCCAGCTCAGAACTGTACTGCTCGAGTTTTAATCCGGCTCGCTCCAGAAGCGCTTTTCTTGCCAAGGAATAGCCATTAGAATGAACTCCTGATGAAGGCAATCCTATTAACAGATCACCTTCCTCTACATTTTGCCCGGTCAGGAGGCGCGAACGTTCTACAACTCCTACCGCAAAACCAGCCAGATCATATTCATCTTCATTATAGAAACCAGGCATTTCAGCAGTTTCTCCCCCAATTAAAGCACAGCCAGCTTGAAGGCATCCTTCACTGACACCCTGCACCAGTTGTTCAACTAAAGAGGGCTTTAGCTTGCCTACCGCAATATAATCCAGGAAAAACAATGGTTCTGCACCATGCACCAGAATGTCATTTACACACATGGCTACCAGGTCAATGCCTACGGTGTGGTGAATATCCATCATTTGCGCAATTTTTAACTTGGTTCCTACTCCATCAGTTCCGGAAACCAATACCGGCTCAGCATAACGACTGGTGTCCAGGGCAAAAAAGCCGCCAAATCCGCCGATTCCTGACAACACTCCCGGACGATGGGTTTTTTCCACCCACTGCTTGATAAGTTCCACGGAACGATTAGCAGCATCAATGTCTACGCCTGCCTGTTTATAATCCAGGCTATCGTTGTTCATGATTGACCTCCTTTGTTTTCTGGGTTGGTAACTATAGTTAAAGCCGGCCTTTTCACTCTCCACTCTGCACCGGATAAGAACCACTGAAACAGGCAGCGCAGAAGCTGAGCCCGTCTTGCTTTAAGGCCTCAAGCATGCCTTCCATACTGATATAGTGAAGACTATCGGCTCCGATAAAATCTTTGATTTCGTCAGTGTCCATAATATTAGCAATCAGTTCCTCCTGGCGAGAAGTGTCTATGCCATAATAGCATGGGTATTTAGTAGGAGGGGAAGCTACTGCCATATGCACTTCAGTGGCACCAGCCAGGCGCAGCATCTGAATAATTTTCTTACTGGTAGTTCCCCGTACAATTGAATCATCCACCATTACTATGCGCTTGCCCCGTACAATTTCAGCAATAGCGTTTAACTTCAACCTAACCCCCAACTCCCGCATCTTTTGGGTGGGCTGAATGAAGGTCCGGCCCACATAGCGGTTTTTCATTAATCCTTCTTCAAATGGAATACCGGCTTCCTCGGCAAAGCCCAAAGCAGCCGCAGTGCCAGAATCTGGCACCGAAATAACTAAATCCACATCTAAATCCTGGCACTCTTTGGCCAGCTGCTGGCCCATTTTACGACGGCTGCGGTACACGTTTATGCCGTCAATGGTACTGTCAGGACGAGCAAAATAGATATATTCGAAAATACAATGAGCCCGGCCGGGAGAATTAATCACCTGCTTAAACTGCACCCCGTTCTGGTTAATCACCACTATTTCACCAGGACTAACATCTCTAACTAACTCCGCACCAATAGTATCAAGAGCGGCTGACTCCGAGGAAAGAATGTAATTGCCGTTCAGCTCACCCAGACAGAGCGGTCTGATTCCCATAGGATCCCGCATTCCTACCAGGGTATCCTCCGTCATAATCACCAAAGCATAGGCGCCTTTTAAGTCTATCATGCATTTAGCCAGAGCATCTTCCATCTTATCCTGAGCATAGCGGGCTAGAAGATTGGCTACTATTTCGGTGTCGGTAGTAGTCTGGAAAATCGAACCATAAGTGGCCAGTCTTTTTCTCAGGGCGGCATTATTGGTAAGATTGCCGTTGTGGGCTAAAGCTACCATACCCTGCAAGTAATGGAAAACTAAAGGCTGGGCATTGACTAATCCGCTCTCACCAGTGGTTGAGTAGCGTACATGCCCTATAGCCATATGACCATGCATGTTGTCAATCTCATCAGGTGTAAAAACATCAGAAACTAGTCCCATGCCTTTATACAGCTGAATACCCTTGCCATCGGATACGGCAATACCTGCGCTCTCCTGACCACGGTGCTGCAAAGCATAAAGGCCATAGAAAGTTGAACGGGCTGCATCGGTGATGTTTTCGGGGTTGTTTAAATAAATACCGAAAACACCGCATTCCTCTTTGAATTTGTCCTCTACTTCATAATACATTCTAGTGCCTCCCCCAATACGGATCCCATCGCGACAAAAGACTATTCCCGTGTGAACTAATCTAGACCACAGCGCTTGAAAATGTAATCAACTTTATCCTTGTATATATCGTAGGAAAAAGCCTTTTCTATATCATGAGGGGAAAGATGCCTCATGATCTCCTCGTCCTTCATAATCAATTCCCGGAAATCAAGCCCCTGAGTCCAGCTAGTCATAGCATGCCCCTGCACCAAGCGGTAAGCTTCTTCCCTCAGCAGACCCTTACCCACCAGAACCAGCATCAGTTCCTGGGAAAAGACCAATCCACGGGTGCGTTCAATATTTTTTTGCATACGGTCTTCGTATACCACCAATCCCTGTACAATAGCGGTAAACTTCTCCAGCATATAGTCTAAGAGTATGCAGCTATCGGGAATAATCACCCGTTCTACTGAAGAATGAGTCAAATCTCTTTCATGCCACAAAGACACGTTTTCCATAGCAGCCAGGGCATTTCCCCTCAAGACCCGGGACAATCCGGCCACTCTTTCGCTCATCATAGGATTGCGTTTGTGGGGCATAGCTGATGAACCCTTCTGCCCTTTAGAAAAAGGTTCTTCCACTTCCAGTATCTCGGTTCGCTGTAGATTGCGTATCTCGGTGGCCATCTTTTCCAAGGAACTGCCTATCACCGCCAGGGTAGTGAGAAATTGAGCATGGCGGTCTCTTTGAATGATTTGGGTGGAAACCGGGCAGGGCATAAGGCCTAGTTTGTGGCACACATGTTCTTCTACCCGCGGATCTAAGTGTGCGAAGTTGCCCATGGCACCGGATATAGCGCCACAGGCAATCACCTGACGGGCTTCTTGTAATCTATCAATATGGCGCTGTATTTCTGTAAACCACAGAGCCATCTTCAAGCCAAAAGTGGTGGGCTCTCCATGAACTCCATGGGTACGGCCTATGGTCAAGGTATATTTATATTGCCGGGCCTTCTGGGCCACTGTCTCTTGCAAACTCTGCAATTTATCAAGTATAAGAT
>FZPS01000193.1_pt83 | contig 11135 bp, 12 predicted proteins | sample 1817821 | NCBI WGS metagenome assembly FZPS01 (sample SAMEA104158645, study PRJEB21678) | metagenome | place: Germany | collected 2015-04-21 | reverse complement strand
ATAATATCAGCTAGGGAACGAATTCGTTCAATAATACGTGATGCTTTAAGTAGTTCAATATTAGTTTTAGTCGTTGCGAGGTGTTCGCGCAAATCTTCTTTAGAAAGATTTGAAGTGAAAAATACTGGTTTATTGTCATTCATTCGGGCTTGTAAAACCGCCCCTAAAACTTCATCACGAATAAAACTAGTATTTGATTCACCACCTAAGTCATCTAAAATTAAGATGTCCGTGGCCTTCATTTCCTCAATCATTTGTTCAAATTCATTAGTTCCAATGGCACTCTTTATTTTGCGTACTAAATCAGGATAATAAGCAAAGTAGACGTGGTAACCATTTTTCACCATTTGAAGAGCCATATAATTCATAAGAAAGGTTTTACCACAACCAAAAGGTCCATGGATATAAAGGCCTTTAAGATTTTTATTTTTGGGATAATTATTAATGAAATATAAAACCCGAGTAATTAGATGTTTTCGTTCTTCAGTTTGATAAATATCTTCCTGTTTAATTTGTTGAGGGGTAAAAGAGTGACATTTGAAGTTAAGGTAGATCGCCTTTTCTTCTTTTTCCTTTACAGAATATTCACAATCTTGGTATAACAACTCTACCTCATTATCGATATAGGCAAGAACTGGTTCCTGTCCCCGGATATTTTGATTACATTTATCCAAGCCAGGACAATCTTTACAAAGTTCTTTTTTATCAACAAAGGCTAAAAAAGTTGATAAGTTTGATCGAATATCGCCAATCTTTAACTTGTGTTTACCGCCAAATGATTTAATATAAGGGTTTTGTTTTAAATCCCGAATGATTAATTCAGTATCGATACTAGTAGGTTCAATAATTTGGTCGATCTTTTTCAAAAGCTACACCTCTATTCCTTTTCTTTGAAATCCTTTAGAACATCTTCTAAAGTCATTCCCTGATATTTTTCGTTGCTTGCTTTAACTTTTTGATCCAAATCGGTTAAATATTTTTTATACCAAGATGGAGTATTAGCCTCAGTTTTATTTTGGGTCCTTTTTCTCGCGTTATTTTTATTAATATGATTAAGCGCATCTTCTGTTGTCGCAATCTTAGCTCGTTTCCAACCATTAGCCACTCTCAGAAAGTAGTTAGCATTAGGGAACGCACCATTTAATTCATCAACCACATAGGTTACTAAAACATTAATGACGCCGTTGGGAAAGCCGGTTTTTTCACTGACTTCGCGAATAATCTCTATTTCACTTCCCATTAAATCAACCCCGTATTTTGCTTTAAAATGTTCATTAGGTGACAAGGAGTTTAAAGTATTGACAACTTCATTTTGGCTTTTCATCGTTGGTGGCGTTATTCTTTCGATAGTAACTGGCTTTTGACGTTTATCATAGCGAATCTTAGCATGCTTTCGTAATTCATCATAGTTAATGTTTTTATCAGAATCAACTGAAAGACAAACTATTTCTTCTAAGTCTTTTTCACAAAAACCATAGAAAAAGCTTAAGGTATTTACTTCATGATAAAACTTTTCAGAATTAAGAACTTTATCACTTAAGATGTCACGACTTCTTAAGATAAGATGTAGATAATCAAATTCAAAATGTTTGTCTTTTAAGACCACTCCATTATTATGGGCGCTGGCCCACAAATTTGAATAAATATTTTCTTTTTTAAGGGGCACAATGCCATAGACTTCATCAAAACTTTTAGTAATATTGGTGAATTTAGTAATATCAAACTTATAAGTTGAAAGTTCTATAACAAGTTTTTCGAACTCTTTTTTTCCAAGTCTTATTGATAACAAATGAGCCAATTGTTCATTTTTGAAAAAGTCATATGGATGAAGCGGTTCTTTTAACAAGTATAAATATACTCCTTGATTATAATAGACATCAAGGAGTCCCATCGCCTCTAAGTTTTCTCGGAGAAGAATAAAATCTTGGGGTTTTAGTGACATCGTTTGTAAGAGAGTTTGATGAGGCATTGCATTTGATTCAAAGGTCCCTATACCAACACAAGAATATAAAGCCATATAAACTTGAATTGAATTCACACCGACAATCGGTGCGTATAAAAAGTTTAATACTTTGTGTTTAATATCGGTCAAATTGTTAGTGATTGCTGCGACGAACAAATCACTGCTTTTAAGTGCTGGCATCCTCTCTCACCTCTTACTTGTATAAGGCCACTCCTTTTAAATCAAGATTTTTATCTAAATGAGTATAAAAATCCTTAATGTAGGTTAAGCCTCTTTTAAATCCAATTAAATAATATGTTGTTGCTTTTACATCCACCGCAATCTCCATAATGGAAATCGGAGTGATGGTAATTATTAAATCATGGCGACCTTTGCGTACAAAGATTTCCTTAACATCATCATTCACTGATTCAACAATATAGTCTTTCAACTTGCAATAGTTAAGAATTTCACTCTTTACTCTTTCATAGGTATTTCGATAATAATGCGTTAATAAATCTTTATTACTTGCTTGGTCACTCGTTTCAAAGTCATTAACAAAATAATCTTTAAAGGCCATTTCCAATCTCCTTTTTTATGACATCTACTATTTCTAATAGTTTTTCTCTAAATCGATAAATCGGTCCATCATTATCAAGAACATAATCAGCCCGCTTACACTTTTCTGAAAGTGGCATCTGCGCCGCGATCTTCAACTTCGCATAAGATACGCTAATTTGATCTCGGGCAACTAGACGCTTTACTTGATTGTGATAACTGGTGTACACAACAATTACTTTGTCGACAATGTCTTCAAAGCCAGCCTCATAGAGAAGGGGCACGTCAACAAAAACCAATTGTTCATACCTTTCATCATAAAAACCTTCAATCATTTGGATCATATGCCGCTTTACCTCAGGATGAATAATTGCATTTAGTTTATCACGTTCATTTTCATCATTAAAGACAATCTCAGCTAAAGCACGGCGATTGATCGTTTGGTCATTATTCAAAATTGAACTGGTAAAGGTTTTAACAATTTCTTTATACACTTTGGTTTCAGGTTGCATGAGGTTATGCACAATCGTATCCGCATCAATCACAAGATATCCTAAATCTTTTAAGATGCTAGTTGCTTGTGATTTGCCGGTGGCGATTCCTCCGGTAATACCGACTACATATAACATTATATCACATCCAATTTTTAATGTTCGTCTTTAGCGATTCTCAACTTTTGACAATGATTACAAATATAGGTTCCCCGACCACTGACACGAATCTTTTCGATTGGTTGTTCACACACGAGGCATGGCTCGCCTCCCCGACTATGAACGTATAGTTCTTGTTGGAAGCGTCCAGTGACTCCTAAACTACTAGTGTAAGAGCGAATGGTCGTTCCCCCAGCTAAAATAGCTCGGGTTAAAACATCTTTAATATATCGTGCAAGGTTATCATAATCATCATCAGTTAAATTACTAGGCACTTCACTTGGATGAAGCCCTGCTAAAAAACAAACTTCATTCACATAAATATTGCCGAGCCCTGCAATGATCTCTTGGTCTAAAAGCAAGGCTTTTAAGCTTCTTTGACGTTTACTAAACATTTCTTTTAAATAAGCTGGGGTAATTTCACTTACACCATCAAGTCCTAGTTTGGCTAGACGTTTATGTTTTTTTACAACTTCAAGATCAGTTGAATCAACCACAATCATCTTACCAAATTTTCTCGTGTCATGATAGCGAAGATGAACCTTTCCATCTAGGATAAAAATAATATGTTCATGTTTATCTATTTCAAGTTCAGGTTCTTTATAATAAAACTTTCCTTCCATCCGCAGATGGACAACTAAACTATAATGGTCTAAAATAAAAATTAAATATTTTCCTAAGCGGTGAATATCTCTAAAAACTTCACCAATTAGTTTGGCTTTAAAATCATCAGGGTTAATGCCATCTAATATCTTATCATAATTAATAATAATATCGGTTATCTGTTTTCCAATAACGAGGGGTTTGAGCGTTTCTTTAACAGTTTCTACTTCTGGAAGTTCTGGCATCTTACCACCGATTATAATGAATTACTTCAGGATTGAAGTTGTCACGGAAATTAAAGATACTGTTGTCTTTAGGATAGCCTAAAGCAATAGTGCTAAAAGGTTCGGCTTCTTCTGGAATGTTAAAGAGAGCTCGCACTTGTTCCATGCGTTCGGCTCTAGGTGCCACTCCTAACCAGCAACTGCCTAGTCCCAAACTTGTTGCTTGAAGCAAAATGTTTTGGGTTGCTGCAGCAAGATCTTGTTGGTAAAGTGGTGTCTTAATTTTATCCCTAAGAGCACAAACAACAATCGCTAGTGGGGCTTCCTTTAACATGGTAGCACTTTTCACCTCTTCAGCATACTTAAACAATAAGTTCTTATCAGTTACCACAATGAAAGCCCACGGTTGTTCATTATGAGCACTTGGTGCTTGCATCGCAGCTCTTAGTAAGAGATCTACTTTTTCCTTTTCAACTTCTTGGCTACTAAATGCCCGACAACTTCTTCTATTATTAATTATTTCTAACATTAAAATTCCCCCTTTAATCAATATTCCAGTTATAACTATGGTCAACTTCAACTTTTAAATCTACTTTAAGTTGAACTGCTGATTCCATCGCTTTTTTAACTAAAAATTTAACTTTATCGAGTTCGTCTTTGGCTACATCTAAGACTAACTCGTCATGAATTTGAGAAACAATTTTACTTTTTAAACCGGCTGTTTTTAAGGCTTGATTAACATCAATCATCGCCTTTTTGATAATATCGGCAGCACTACCTTGAATTGGTGCATTCATGGCGGTGCGCTCACCAAATTGCATTAGTTGATAATTGGAACTGGCTAGTTCCGGAATATAACGACGACGCTTAAAGATCGTCTCAGTATAGCCATTAGACTTGGCCTCTTTAACGGCTTGATCAAGATATTGCTTTATCTTAGGGTAAGCCTCAAAATAACGCTTAATGAAGGTACTTGCATCATATTGAGAAATCCCTAGGGTTTCACTAAGTCCCCAATCACTCATTCCATAAATAATTCCAAAGTTGACCGCTTTAGCGTTACGGCGCATCTCTGAAGTAACATTTTCAACTGGCACGTTAAATACTTTTGCGGCTGTGAGTGAGTGGAAGTCAGCATCTTCACTAAAGTCTTTAATCATTTCTTCTTCATCGGCTAGATGGGCTAAGATCCTAAGTTCAATTTGTGAATAGTCCGCACTGACCAAATAACCATCTTTAAAACTAGGGACAAAGGCCGAACGAATAATCTTACCATCATCAGAACGAATCGGAATATTTTGAATATTTGGATTAACCGAAGAAAGTCTTCCGGTTAAGGTTAAGGCTTGCTTAAAGATAGTATGGACTTTACCATCTGGATATATTTCTTGTTTAAGTCCAGTAATATAGGTAGAAAGTAATTTAGCATACTTTCGATATTCTAAAATAACTCTAACAATCTCATAATCTTTTGCTAGTTTTTCTAGAACTGGAGCAGCAGTTGAATAACCAGTTTTTGTTTTCTTTCCTGTTGGAAGTTTTAACTTTTCAAATAAAACCTCACCAAGTTGTTTTGGTGAATTGATATTAAACTTTTCACCACTTAACTGATAAATCTTTTGCTCTAATTCTAATTCTTTTTTCAAGAATTCAGCACCAATATCATCTAGTACCTTTTCATCAAGTTTAAAACCACTAATCTCAACATCTCCTAGCACTAATGCTAATGGCATTTCAAGGTCAACGAGTAAGGTCCATTGTTCATACTCTTTTAATTTCTTTTCTAAGATTGGTTCTAAACTCTTAATTATTTGACATTTCTTTAATGAATGTTCAGCTATTACCTGAGTCTCAGGATTGGCTTTTCCCTTTTTCCCAAAGACAACTTCATCAAGTTCAATATCAGTACTAATAAAGTTACTAGCAAGTGTGCCAATGCTATTAGAAGCAAAACTTGGATTAATAATGTATGCAGCAAGCAAGAGATCAAAATCAACCCCTTTGACCTCTATTCCTTGATACTTTAAGGCCACATACAATCTCTTTAAATCCATTACCTTTTTAGTTATAGCTTCATCTTCAAAAAAGTTAATGATATCTTCATTTTTAAGATATTCAGGTTCAAAGTAAAAACCAGTGTTTTTAGTCAAAATACTAAAGCCAAGGATATTACCTCGGTGATAATTTTCTTGATCAATTTCCAAGCCAATATAAGCTTTCTCTATTTTTTCTTGGTTAAATCTTTCAATATCGTTAATTATAATTTCAATATTATTTAAAGTTTCTTCATCTTTTTTAATATTGTTATTCTTTTGTAATTGATCGATATAGATTTTAAAATCAACTGATTCATAAAACTTGATGAGGTTATATAAATCATAGCCTTGATAGAAAGTATCTTTTATATTAACATCTATATCACAATCACATTTAATAGTAGCTAGTTCTTTGGTTCTCAAAGCGATCTCTTGATCTGCTCTTACTTGTTCTTGAAGGCGACCTTTCAATTGTTCAACATTTTCAATAACCTTCTCTAAAGTACCATATTCTGTAAGTAAGTTTAATGCTGTCTTTGGTCCAACTCCTTTAATTCCTGGTAAATTATCAGAGTTGTCACCAACCATTCCTTTATAATGGATAACTTGATGAGGATAGAATCCTACTTTTTCAAAAAAGTTATCGTTATTATATTCATCAAGATCAGATAATCCTTTTTTAGTTAATAATACACTTGTTTTATCATTGACTAGTTGTAAGAGATCTTTGTCACTACTAATAATAATAATCTGATCGATTTCATCATAAGCTTTACAAGCTACGGTTCCTATTAAATCATCCGCTTCATAACCAGGAACTTCTAGACGCTTAACTCCTAGTACGTCTAAATACTCTTTGATTAGTGGTATTTGAATAACCAGTTCATCAGGTATTACTTTTCTCGTTCCTTTATAATCTTCATATTGATGATGACGGAAAGTCTTCTCTTTAGTGTCAAAAGCCACAAACATATGAGTGATGTCTTCAATTTCCATCACTTTAGTCATCATGCTCGCAAAGCCAAAAAGGGCATTTGTATAAATACCTTTACTACTTTTCATTAAATTACCAGTATAACTGGTTGCATAATAGGCTCTAAACATTAAACTATTTCCATCAATTAATACTAACTTTTTCATAATTACCCGCTTTCTTAGTTAATTCTATCATATTTTAGGATAATTTGTTATATAAAAAATAATATTTCATCATACTAATAGCGGAGGGATAAATGATGAAAAAATACTTTTTATATTTGATCCTGCCACTTTTAGTTTTAATCATAATAAGCACCAAAGATGTAAAAAAAATTGAACTTACCATCCCAACTAGTATAACAGACCTTGGCTATTCCAATGATGATATTGAACGGTTAGTCTATTATTATACGACTGATGTATTAGATATCATTGAAGAGTATCAAATACCAAGTTATTTTACCAAGGCTTGTCTGAAATATAAAAACTGTCATGGAATGTCCTTAGGAAAATACTACGAGAAAGCAAGAGGGAGCACCCATAATTTATTATATACTATAAACACGATAAATCGGCCCAATTTGCTTGAGGTAAAGAATACTAAAAGCAAAGCCATTTTACCCGACACCAAACTCATCTTAGTCAATAAAAACTATTATTTAGAGCGCGATTTTACCCCAAAAAACTTAACGAAAATTTCCGTTATTCCACACATAATTAGACCTAATGAAGAGATGTTAGCAGACCTTGAAGCCTTCGAACATTACCTCAATTTATATCAAAAAGCAAAAGATAAGGGCTTATCGCTAGTCGTATATTCAGCTTATCGTACCTATGAAAAACAAGAAATATTATATTATAGTATTAACAATCAAGATGATAATTATGTTGCTAGACCAGGCTTTTCCGAACACCACACTGGTCTTGCATTTGACATCTCTACCTTAGAAGTAGGGCTTACTGAACGTTTTGAAATGACTCCTGAGTTTACTTTTTTAAAAAACAATGCCCATACCGAAGGTTTCATTCTCCGTTATCCAAAAGGAAAAGAAGGAATTACCGGCTATTTTTATGAGCCTTGGCACTTCCGATATGTCGGAAAAAAAGCAGCTTTCACCATCTATTATGAAGGCCTAACCTTAGAAGAATATTTGGCCCGATATATCGAAATTCCCCCAATAGATTAATCACCCTCTAAAACCTACCTTCATAAATTATAGGGAAGGAGGTTATTACTATGCAAAGATTTAATTCTGACGAGCGCCTACTCCCATTTCTAGCTGGAGCAGCCCTTGTTCCGTTTTTTGCTGGTGGATTTGGTAGACCGTGTTGCCAACCATTCCCGGTTTTCCCTCAACCTGTACCATTCCCACAGCCAGTACCATATCCAGTAGCTCAACCTATCCCAGTTCCACAACCACCACAATTAGTGCCATTCCCAGTTCAAGAACCAGCTCCAATTTACACTACTACTGCTATTTCTACCCCACAACCACAGCTCACACCATTCTTCCAAAGCCAACAACAAATTACACCATTTACTCAAACACAAACACAGATTGCACCATTTGCTCAAAATCAACCATATTCCCCTTTTGGTTCAAATTTTGTTCGTTCTGTAGTTTATGAATAATCGTTAAATATCGATTTATTTTCCTTTTAGCATAACCTGTGCTATAATAAATTTAATATTAATAGAGACAAGGGTATGCACTATGACAAAGGTTAGTTTATTTAAATGTGATGATTATCATCTTGAAGATCTTAAAGCGATCATTCAAAAAAGTTTTGAGGCTTTAGGTGGTTTAAACAATTTAATCAACGAGTCAGATGTTGTGTTTTTAAAGGTCAATGCGGTTAGTAATCTTCCTAGTCATCTTGGCTATACGACCAATCCCATCTTCTTAAAGGCGATGATTCAAGTCGTAAAAGAAACTGGCTGTAAAATAATTGTGGGCGATAATCCACCATTTCACAACTTAAAGAAAACTTTAAAAGGTAATGGAATGCTTGCTATTTGTGAAGAGGAGCAAGTAGAAATCTGTGATAACACAATTTTAACAACCATTACCAATGACCAAAACTTTCATTATTCATCTTTTGAAGTAAGCAAACAGATGATAGACTGCGACGTATTGATTAACCTACCAAAATTAAAAACTCATGCTTTAACCTACTTTAGTGGGGCAGTTAAAAACTATTTTGGCTTAATTTACGGACTCGAGAAAGCCAAATGGCATGTCAAAGCTAGTGACCCAGCAACTTTCAGTGCGATGATTGCTGACTTGTATGGGGCAGTAACATATACCTTCAAAGACAAAGTTCTCTTGAACTTTTGTGATGGGGTAATCGCTCTAGAAGGTGAGGGACCAACCACCGGTGGAAAAGCACGCCAACTTGGTGCCATTCTAGCCAGTAAGGATGCGGTTGCGCTCGATGCGGTTTGTTTAAAACTAGCCAATCTGGAAATTGAAAAATCACCAATTACCCTTGCTGCCATGAAGGCTGACCTGGGAACCGGTGATATCGAAAAGATCAATATAATTGGAGACTCCTTAGATTCATTTAATACTAAACTAGTTGAACCTCAAAAAACTCATCCAGGAATGAAAATTCTTAAATATCAATGGATGAAAAACATCTTACTTGAATTACCAAAAATCAATAAAAACCTCTGCATTAAATGTGGAGAGTGTACTAAGATTTGTCCACCTCAAACTCTAAAGATTAAAAATGGTAATTATCCAACACTAAAAAATAGTCGTTGTATTCGCTGCTGGTGTTGTGCCGAGGTGTGCACTAAAGGTGCCATCACCAAAGGAAAACGACCACTACTAGGACGAATTATAATGTCAAAAGCAGGCAAATGATGCCTGCTTTTTTGATTTCAATTATTCTCCTACGTAATTTAGGTTAACAAGTAATACACGACCAACGGTAATTAAATCACCAAAGAGTGGAACTTTTAATTCAAGTTCAACATACTTGTGAGTTGTGTCATTAGCTTGCATATCTTTGTAATTAATCTTTTCCCAAGCAAGGGCTAACTCTGTTGTGTTTGGAATAATTGTTTGAGTTTCATCATCAAAATCCATGAAGATTAAGCCCGCAAATAAGACTTCACCTTTTTGATTGTAGACATTATCCATTGCTGCTGCATTATCAGCTAAGTTCAATGCGATAATATCAACAATAGTATTTCCTTGTAATAAGGTCTTTTGATAATTGCTTAAATAGTTTGTGCGACCATCATTATAGTTACTAGTGTTGAAGTAACCTGTGATGCGTCCTTGTTGTTGATCAGTAAATTGAGCATCTGGACCTTTGCTGGTAGGGGCACTGTCGTTGTTGCGGCCTTGGAATTCAAAGGCAGAAGCACCACATGGGCCGAAAGTCATATCGTTTAATTCAACTTTACTTGCCATAATTGCTAGGCCAGTTGCAAAGATATTATCAATTGTAACCTTAGTAAATAATCCATTATAAGCATAACGAACTTCAATTCCGCCCGCAAAATTTGTAACTGCAACATTTTCAATTTTAGTTTCAAGGGCAACTTTTTCTCCAAGTTCATTTGGTTTATTTAAGAATATGGCATAGCGGTGAACACCGATTGCTCTTGGGTTTTCACCAGAGAATTGAGGGAAATCAATACCACTATTACCCTTAACCTTTAAGTCGCGAATGAATACTTTTAATTCTTTTTGGCCAGTGTAAGCTCTAAATTGTAGTAAGTCATCAATATTAGAGCGGTCTTCGCCAGTTTGATCGTAATACCAATCATAGTCTTCTTTAGTTAGAACACGTTGGTCTTCTAAATTGATACGGTGGTTATTACCGATAATTTCATAACTACCATTACCATAGATTTGGGTGCGTTGAACCTTTAAGATGTCTTGAAGACTCTTGTCAACATAGTTTTCCACAATGTGTGCTGGTACTAAGTCATATCCATAGCGGTTTTCATTAATGACTTTTTCTAATACAACCACGTTAATTAGGTTTTCATTAAGTTCTTCAGAATCATTACGTCCACGTTTTTCAATGGCAGCTTTTAATTCTTCATAATTAGTTACGGTTACCCCATTGTTAACATTGAATGTATATTGAGTAGTAGCTTCTCTTCTACTTCCTGAATTAGAAC
>FZPS01000074.1_pt192 | contig 11136 bp, 8 predicted proteins | sample 1817821 | NCBI WGS metagenome assembly FZPS01 (sample SAMEA104158645, study PRJEB21678) | metagenome | place: Germany | collected 2015-04-21 | reverse complement strand
CCTCAGACCCGTGAGCATATTTTGTTGGCTCGCCAGGTAGGTGTGCCTTCAATGGTGGTCTTTTTGAACAAAGTTGACCTGGTGGATGATCCGGAGCTTCTGGACCTGGTTGAGATGGAAGTTCGCGATCTGCTCTCCAAGTATGGTTTTCCTGGTGACGATATCCCCATTATCCGCGGTTCTTCTGCCGCAGCTCAAGAGGGTACCCCTGAAGGTAAGAAAGCTATTGAAGAGCTCCTGAATGCTCTGGATACCTACATCCCCGAGCCGATGCGCGAAGTGGATAAGCCTTTCCTGATGTCTCTGGAAGATGTCTTCAATATTGAAGGTCGTGGCACGGTCGTGACCGGTCGTGTGGAGCGCGGTGTCATGAAGCGCATGACCGATGTTGAAATCGTCGGTTTACGTCCGACCCGCAAGACGGTTGTTACCGATATTGAAATGTTCCGCAAGCTGTTGGATGAGGCTCAGGCCGGTGATAACGTGGGTGTGCTTCTGCGCGGAGTGAAAAAAGATGAGGTGGAGCGCGGTATGGTTCTGGCCAAGCCAGGTTCCATTACTCCTCACACGAAGTTCAAGGCTGAGCTCTATATCCTCTCTCGTGAGGAGGGCGGCCGCCATACTCCATTCGTGAACAACTATCGTCCTCAGTTCTATTTCCGTACGACAGACGTGACGGGTGCCATTCAGCTTCCTGAGGGGGTTGAAATGGTGATGCCTGGCGACAATGTCAGCATCAGTGTTGAGCTGATTGCTCCGGTTGCCATGGAAAAGGGCCAGCGCTTTGCCATTCGTGAAGGTGGCAGAACCGTCGGTGCCGGTCGTATCAGCGACGTTGAAGAATAAACGTCTTGCGTAAAAAGAACTGATCTTTTACAGTTGGAGCGAGGTCGCCTCGCGCCCTTGCTCCAAAGGTTATTTGCAAAGGATCACGCTGATCCAAGCTTAGGTATAGGGCAGTAGCTCAATTGGTAGAGTAGCGGTCTCCAAAACCGTCGGTTGCGGGTTCGAGTCCCTCCTGCCCTGCCAAAGCGTGAAATGGAGGGGTGGCAGAGTGGTCTATCGCGGCGGTCTTGAAAACCGCTAAGGCTAAACACCTTCGAGGGTTCGAATCCCTCCCCCTCCGCCAAGGTGTTGAGAGGATATTGTGGAAGGTAATAAAGAGTTAATTAAACTGGCTATATGGACGGTCGTCATAGGCGGCCTTTTTGCGTTTGCATGGTGGCGCGGTTGGATCAAGAGGATATCAACCTATGCGGAGGAGACTCGCGAAGAGCTGCGCAAGTGCACCTGGCCAAATATGAACGAGCTGAAAGGCTCTACGGTGGTTATCATTATAGCTTCGGCGGTGATGGGACTCATGATTGTCGCTGCTGATTTTTTGATTACCCTGGCGGTTACCAGGTTTGTAATGACACTCTAGAGCTGAAGGACAGGCTTTAAATATATGAAGAAATACCAGTGGTATGTCATACATACGCTTTCGGGCCAGGAAATGAAGGTCAAAGAAGGTATAGAGCGCAGGCTGAACCTCCAGGAAGGTGTTAAAGACTATATCAAGGAAGTGCTTGTTCCCGTAGAGAAGGTGGTGGAGGTTCGCGGTGGAAAAAAGAGCGTAACCAACAGAAAGCTCTATCCTGGCTATGTATTCATAAATGTTGCTCTCTACGGCGAAGATAGAAAGCTTAATGAGGTTCCCTGGTATTTTGTACAGGAGACCCAAGGAGCCATCGGTTTTGTGGGTGGCGAGCGCCCCATGCCTACCTCCGATGCAGAGGTGGAAGAGATTAAGGCTCGCATTAGAGAGTCTGAAGATACAGAGAAGCCCAAGATTGATTTTGCTGTGGGTGAGACTGTCAAGATTAATGATGGCCCCTTCCTTAACTTCAACGGCTTGATTGAGGAGATTGATTCTGTGAGGGGTAAACTGAAGGTGATGGTCAGTATTTTTGGTCGTAACACACCCGTGGAGCTTGAATACTGGCAGGTTGAAAAAACCTGAGAAATTCCTTCTATATCGATATTTTCAAATAAACAAAAAATTTTTACTAGAAGATTATGGCAAAAAAGGTTGTCGGTCAGATTAAATTGCAAATACCCGGTGGGCAGGCCAACCCTGCGCCTCCGGTCGGTCCAGCGCTGGGTCAGCATGGTGTGAACATCATGGGGTTCTGCAAAGAATTCAATGCTGCCACGAAAGATCAGCCAGGAATGATTATTCCGGTGGTTATCACCGTATTTCAGGATAAGTCTTTCAAATTTATTTTAAAATCCCCTCCGGCTGCTGCGCTTTTGAAGAAAATCGCCGGTGTTGCCAGCGGTTCCAAGACTCCCAATACAGAAAAAGTGGGTAGGGTCACAAGGAAACAGGTGCTGGAGATAGCCAAGATCAAGGCGAAGGATTTGAATGTCAATAGCGAAGAGGCCGCTGTCCGCATCATTTCGGGCACAGCTCGTAGCATGGGCATTGAAGTAGTGGGCTAATATTGCCCTAACCTTAACCGCGGGAGGATATAATACATCCGTATACCGCAAAAGAGATGCAAAGAAAAAGTAGTAAACGTTACCTGAAAGCCATCGGGATGTTGGATCCCCTGGCGAAGTATCCTTTGAACAAGGCTGTGGAGGTCTTGCAGACTCTGCCGCGTGCCAAGTTCGATGAAACAGTAGAGGTCTCCTTTAATCTGGGTGTAGACCCCAGACAATCCGATCAAATGGTCCGCGGGACTGTGTCGCTGCCTCACGGCAGTGGCCGAAAAGTTCGTGTGATTGTTTTTACCAAACCAGGTCCTTCTTTTGATGCAGCAGTAGAGGCTGGAGCCGAAGGTGTCGGTTTTGAAGATTTGATTGCCAAGTGTACAGGTGGCTGGGTAGATTTCGATGTCGCCATTGCGACGCCAGAGGCGATGGCTGAAGTTCGCAAACTGGGTAAAATATTGGGTCCTCGCGGGCTTATGCCTAACCCCAAGACCGGTACAGTTACTGATGATACCGGCACAGCTGTTAAGGAGTTTAAAGCCGGACGTGTTGAGTACAAGGTGGATAAAACCTCCAATTTGAGTCTTCCTGTTGGCAAGGTCTCCTTTGCCGCCGAGCAACTTATCGAAAATGCCAAGGCCGCGATTAACGCAATTGAGAAGGCGCGTCCCGCCGCTTCAAAAGGAGCCTATATTCGGAGCATTACCCTGTCGGCCACAATGGGCCCAGGCGTGCATGTTGCTTTAAAGGGTGGAACCGCTGCGATTGAATAACCTGAATTTCTTTGGAGATGAATACTATACAAAAAGGTGCCAATAAGCTGAATACAATCAAAGTTGCCATGGGTCAGGAGTACGCACTCCGCCTTAGCAGCTCCCCGTTCTTCCTGTTAGTTGATTACAAAGGGATGACGGTTGCAAACTTTACCGATTTGCGCAAGCGCTTGATGGACGTTGGGGCAGAGGCTCATGTCGTAAAAACCTCTATCTTTCAAACGGTGGCCGATGCTGCCGGTCTGAAAGACGTGGGGGAGGGCTTGGCCGGCCAGATAGCCGTGATTACAGGCCAAAAAGATGTTGCCGCCACGGCCAAGGTCGTTAAGACTTTTAATAAAGAAACCAAAAAGTGTGTTCTCTGTTACGGTTATATTGATGGAGAGCGCACTGAATCAGATACCTTAAATACTCTGGCCGACTTGCCGCCTCTTGACGAGTTGCGTGCGATGTTGCTTGGAACGATTATGGCTCCTGCGACTAAGCTGGTTGGTACATTGGCTGCGCCGATGCAGCAGTTGGCTCGCGTTATCCAGGCTCGTGTGGATAAGGAGGAATCTAACTAGAAGAGAAAAGTTTTCTGGGCCTTTCCAGCCGAGAGGCTCAGAGGAAAACATAGGTGTCGGCCGGGGTGCGCCTGACTAATTTCCCGACGCTTCGGGGACGACGCTGGAAAGATAAAAATGGCTGATATTAAAGCATTAGTTGAAGAATTGGGCAAGCTGACGGTGATTGAAGCCGCCGAGCTGGTGAAGAGTCTTGAAGAAACTTGGGGTGTTTCTGCCGCTGCACCTGTTGCCGTGGCAGCTGCTCCGGGCGCTGCCGCTCCTGTGGAAGAGCAGACTTCGTTTGATGTGGTGATTGCTTCCATTGACGCTGCTAAGAAGATTGCGGTGATCAAAGCTGTCCGCGAAGTGAAGAGTGGTTTGGGATTGGCCGAAGCCAAGAAGTTGGTTGAAGAAGCTCCCAAGGCTGTTCTGGAGGGTGTGACCAAGGAAGAGGCAACCGCCGCCCAGAAGAAGCTCGAAGAGGCCGGCGCCAAAATCGAAATCAAGTAACTTGCCCGCCTGGAACTCGTTGTATCGGGTTCCTGTTATACACGGGGACAGGAATGTTATGGTCCTGTCCCTGCTTTTGCGAAAAGGAATTCTTCTCCTTCCATTAAAAAAAGCTTGCATTTTATTGCCAGAATTTGCAGAATCAGTCGGGGTCTGGGCTCTCCAGGTGAGTGGCCATGTGATCGTGCATCGTTTTTTATCAGGGAAAAGTACTCCCGAAACTAGTTTATTGGATCGTTGGCACTCTCTTTTTGGAGGTCTGGAGTGTCTTCGTCTTTATTTTCATTGAATAGATCTTCATAAACCTTCACAGAGAGGCTGTTAGATGTCATCAAAAATGCCGAAGAGAGTTAGTTTTGGAAAAATTGGAGAGGTTATGGCTCCTCCAATGCTCATTGAATTACAGGTTGATTCCTACAATGAGTTTCTCCAAGCCGATGTTCCGCCCGAAAAGCGTGCGGATAAGGGGTTGCAAGCTGTTTTTTCAGAAGTTTTTCCGATAGAAAGCTATGATGGCAAAATAGTGCTCAACTATAAGAGCTACGAAATTTCGTCCCCTAAAATCACCTGGCTGGAGGCTCTTCGCGAAGGCTTGACTTATGGCGCACCGCTGAACGTTACGTTCCTGTTGAACAATAACAACACTGTGCAGGAGAAGGTCGTCTTTATGGGAGAGATTCCCATGATGACGCCTCAGGGTACTTTTGTTGTTAACGGGGCTGAGCGAGTGATTGTGAGCCAGTTGCATCGTTCACCGGGTATCGCTTTTGAGTCTACTGTTCACCCCAACGGCAAAAAGCTTTATTCATACCGCATTATTCCTGATCGTGGCTCCTGGTTTGAGGCAAAGTTTGATACTAGCGACCTGCTTTATATTTATTTGGACCGAAAGAAGCTGCGCCGGAAATTTTTAATTACCACCTTCCTGCGGGTTTTGGGATACTCCTCTGACCAGGATATTCTGGAGCTCTTTTATGATATTAAAGAGGTGGATGTAAAGAAGACGATGGACTCGGAAGGATTGGAGGACCTGACCTTGACCGAGGATGTTTTGAACCCTGAGAGCGGTTCAACAATTGGTCGCGCTTTTGAACCACTTTCCAAGGCTGTATTGATGGCGGTTTTGGATGCGGGGGTAAAAAAGGTTCGCGTTGTCGATGTTTCCGTGGATGACGGCATCATGATTAAATGCCTCAAAAAAGATCCTGTGAAGAATGAGGAAGATGCCCTTAAGGAGATTTATCGCCGCCTGCGCCCTGGGGACCCGCCGACCTCCAGCAATGCCAAAGCCTTAATTAAGCGTCTCTTTTTTGATCCGCGCCGTTATGATCTTGGCCGTGTGGGGCGTTACAAGCTCATGCAGAAACTGGGATTGAAGGATGGTCTGCAGGATGAGCGGATTATGGTGGCTGATGATGTTGTCTATGCCACTCGTTATCTCTTGCGCCTTTGCATGGGGCAGGGGACTGTGGATGATATTGACCACCTGGGCAGCCGCCGTGTCAGGACCGTAGGAGAGCTGCTTTCCAATCAGTGCCGTATTGGTCTGGCCCGTACGGAGCGCCTGGTGAAAGAGCGGATGACGATCTTTGACCAGACGACGGATAATATGACTCCGGACAAGCTGATTAACCCCAAAGCGCTTTCGGCGGTGGTCCGTGATTTCTTTGGCCGCAGCCAGCTATCTCAGTTTATGGACCAAATCAATCCTTTGGCTGAGACCACTCACAAGCGTCGTCTTTCGGCTCTGGGGCCCGGCGGGCTTTCGCGTGATCGCGCCGGTTTTGAGGTTCGTGACGTTCACTCTTCACACTATGGCAGAATTTGCCCGATTGAAACGCCTGAGGGTCCAAACATTGGTTTGATTGCTTCTTTGGCGACTTTTGCCCGCATCAATGACTTTGGTTTTATTGAGACCCCTTATCGCAAAGTTGTGAAAGGTAAGGTCTCTAAAGAATATGAGTATTTGACTGCGGACCAGGAGGAGGGCTATGTAATTGCTCAAGCCAATACGCCCATTGATGAAGAGGGCAACTTCCTGAGTGAAAAAATAGCCTGCCGGCGTTCGGGTGATTTCATCACATTAGAGCCTGAACAGGTGCAGTACATGGATGTCTCGCCCAAGCAGGTGGTGTCCGTGGCTGCGGGGCTAATTCCCTTTCTGGAGCATGATGATGCGAACCGTGCACTGATGGGCGCTAACATGCAGCGCCAGGCAGTACCTTTACTTGCCTCCGAGGCTCCTCTCATTACTACCGGGCTGGAAGCCGGCGTGGCTCGTGACTCCTGTGCGGTTATTGTTTCGGAGATAGATGGCATTGTGGCCTCTGTTTCCGCAGATCAGATTGTAATCACAAAGGATGGGGCGCTGCCTGAGAAGAAGCTTAAGCACGACCCTGCAAATGGCGTTTGCGTCTACTCTGTCCGCAAGTTTATGAGGTCAAATGCGGCCACCTGCATTAACCAGCGTGTTTTGGTTGCTCGTGGTGAGGAGGTTAAGAAGGGTGAGGTGATTTCTGATGGTCCCTGCACCAAGAACGGTGAGCTGGCCTTGGGCAAAAACGTCCTGGTGGCTTTCATGCCGTGGAATGGTTATAACTTTGAAGATGCCGTACTGATTAGCGAGCGGATCGTGAAGGATGATGTTTTTACCTCAATCCATATTGACGAGTTTGAAATCGGCGCACGCGATACCAAGCTGGGGCCTGAGGAGATAACTCGCGATATTCCCAACCTGGGAGAAGAGGCTCTCAAAAACCTGGGAATGGATGGGGTGATCCGCGTTGGCGCCGAGGTGAAGCCGGGCGACATTCTGGTGGGCAAGATTACTCCCAAGAGTGAGACGGAACTGGCACCCGAGGAGCGCCTGCTGCGGGCAATCTTTGGTGAAAAGGCGGCCGATGTGAAAGATACCTCTCTGAGGGTTCCCTCCGGGACTTATGGTATCGTGATGGATGTCAAGGTGGCGGCTAAGAAGGAGACTGAAAAAGCTGCGGAAAGGCGTAAAGAAGGCAATAGCGCTTCTGAGCTCAAAAGGCATTCACGGCAAATCCAGGAAGAGTATAAGAACAAGATGGACGAGCTCAAAGAGCAGTTGACTGAGGCGTTGAGCAACATTTTGTTGGGCGAAAAAATCCCCCTGGATGTGGTTAACAGTGAGACGGGTGAAATTATTATCCCTGCTAACCGCAAGATTACCAAGACGCTTTTGCGCAAGCTGGCGGCGGTTCATGAATTGATTGAGATTGACCCTTCACCCATTCGCAACAAGATTAATGAAATTGTGGGTGGTTTTCATAAGAAGTTTGAAGATGTTCGCACTCAGTATGAAGACGACCTGGGGCAGATTGAAGCCGGGGAGGATATTGACCCTGGAGTCGTTAAGTCTGTCAAGGTCTACATAGCCTCCTAGCGGAAGCTTTCTGTGGGCGATAAGATGGCCGGCCGTCATGGTAACAAAGGTGTGGTAGCCAAGATTGTCCCCGAGGAAGACATGCCGTTTCTGGCCAATGGAGAATCCGTGGATATTGTTTTGAACCCGTTGGGGGTACCTTCCCGAATGAACGTGGGGCAGGTATTGGAAACCCACCTGGGTTGGGCCGCCAAGGAGCTGGGGATGTATTTTGAGACCCCTGTTTTTGACGGCATTGGTGAAAAGGAAATTTGCTCCTATCTAAGCAAAGCAGGGTTGCCGGAGAATGGGAAAACCCACTTGATTGATGGGCGGAGTGGTGAGCGCTTTGATCAGGAAGTGGTTGTGGGTTACATCTACATGATGAAGCTTGACCACCTGGTAGCCGATAAGATTCATGCTCGCGCTGTGGGACCGTACTCTCTGGTCACGCAGCAGCCGCTGGGCGGAAAGGCCCAGTATGGTGGCCAGCGCTTTGGAGAAATGGAAGTTTGGGCACTGGAGGCGTATGGCGCAGCTTATGCGTTGCAGGAAGTCTTGACGGTGAAGTCTGATGACGTGCAGGGACGCACGCGTATTTACGAAAGCATTGTGAAGGGAGATAACTCTCTGGATGCAGGTGTGCCTGAATCTTTCAACGTGCTTGTTAAGGAGATGCAATCATTGGGCATGGATGTTCGTGTCGGCAGCGGTGGTGAAGAAGGAGCTCTGTTAGCCAGTGCTAAGCAGCTTCAGGACGACACCGCTTTTGAGCCCTCGCTTGAGGAAGGTCCAAGCTTTGGCGAGGCTAAAAAAGAAGAAAGTTCGGGGAAAGATGTATTGGCCTCTTTGTTCGCAGACGATGAAGAATAATTGAACCGGATAACAAGAAAAGAGATAATGACGACTACAGATACAATTCAGAAACAGGCAACCCAAAAACTGTTGGGCATGGGGAAGGTGAACCAGGTGGATTACGTCTCCATTACCGTGGCGTCTCCTGATACCATCCGGTCCTGGTCCAAGGGGGAAGTAAAGAACCCTGAAACGATAAATTATCGCACTTTTAAGCCTGAAAAAGGAGGCTTGTTCTGTGAACGCATTTTTGGCCCTGTTAAAGACTGGGAATGCTCTTGCGGAAAATACAAGCGCATTAAGCACCGTGGGGTGGTCTGTGACCGCTGCGGTGTGGAGGTGACTTTGGCCCGCGTGCGCCGTGAGCGCATGGGGCATATTGAGTTGGCCGAGCCGGTTACTCATATCTGGTATTTTAAGTGTGCTCCTTCTCGTATTGGGCTGGTCCTGGACATGAGCATCAAGGAGCTTGAGCGGGTGGTCTATTATGAAGACTATATCGTTGTAGAACCTGGCTCTACGGGCCTGGAGAAGCATCAGTTGCTCAATGAAATTGAATATATGGAGGCCTGCTCCATGTATGGAGAAGATGCTTTTGTGGCCAAGATGGGGGCCGGAGCCATCCGTGAAGCTTTGGAGAAAGTGGACTTACAGGAAGATATTGACCGCGTCTCCGAAGATATGGCCGCTACCAGAAGCAAGCAGACAAAAAAGAAGCTCAGCCGCAGAATTAAGCTTTTGCAAGGGTTCCTCTATTCGCATACACGTCCTGAATGGATGGTGCTGACAGTGCTGCCGGTGATTCCTCCGGATTTGAGGCCTTTAGTTCCACTGGAAGGGGGCCGCTTTGCGACTTCGGACCTGAATGATCTGTATCGGCGTGTTATTAACCGCAACAACCGTTTGAAAAATCTGCTGGACCTGAAAACACCAGAAGTGATTGTTCGAAATGAAAAGCGGATGCTGCAGGAGGCTGTGGACGCTCTGTTGGACAATGGCCGCCATGGGCGTGCCGTTTCGGCAGTTGGCAATCGTGACTTGAAATCTCTGAGCGATATGCTCAAGGGCAAGAGTGGACGCTTTCGGCAGAACCTTCTGGGCAAGCGTGTCGATTACTCTGGCCGCTCGGTGATTGTGATTGGACCGGAGCTGAAGGTACACCAATGCGGACTGCCCAAGAAAATGGCGCTGGTTCTTTTTGAGCCGTTTATTATTCGCCGTTTGAAAGAGCTTGGCTATGTGCATACCGTTCGCTCTGCCAAGAAGTTGATTGAGCGCCAGCCCAAGGAAGTATGGGACGTGCTGGAAGAGGTAACTCGTGGCCACACAGTGCTTCTTAACCGTGCCCCGACGCTTCACAGGCTTTCCATTCTTGCATTTGAGCCAGTCTTGATTGAAGGAGAAGCTATTCGTATTCACCCCCTGGTTTGTACGGCTTTTAACGCAGACTTTGACGGTGACCAGATGGCCGTGCATGTGCCGTTATCCGTGGAGGCGCAGATGGAGGCTCGCCTGTTGATGCTTTCATCTCATAATATTTTCAACCCTTCCAGTGGCAAGCCGATCATGACACCCACACAGGATATCACCCTGGGTTGTTATTATTTGACGGCAGAGCCGCGGACAGCTGGAGACAATAAGGAAAAGCCTTATCTTTTTGGCAATAAATTTGAAGCTATCTATGCGTACCTGGATGGATCCATCCGCGTGCATGAGAAAATACGCATCGCCAACCCCGACTACGGAGTTAAGACGATCTTCGGCACCCCCGAGGGGCGCGTGATAGAGACAACGGTGGGGCGGGTTCTCTTTAGCGAAGTTTGGCCCGAGGAGCTGGGTTACTTTAACAAAATCGCCGGTAAATCTCAGTTGGGCAACTTAATCGCTGCCTGCTACAAACATTGCGGCCATGATCGCACTGTGGAGACTCTGGATAAGCTCAAAGAGTTTGGCTTCCGCTATGCTACTCGCGCGGGGCTTTCCATCGGAATGGTGGATATGATTGTCCCGAAGGAAAAGAATCAGCAGATTGAAATTGCCCAGAAGCAGGTGAATGAGACTCAGAAGCAATTTGCCAGAGGTTCGATTACCAGCGGGGAGCGTTACAATAAGATCATTGATATTTGGACTCACTGCAGTGACGAGATTGCGCGGGTGATGCTTTCCACGCTGAAAGAAAACGGAGGACGCTCTGAGTATAATCCTCTCTTTTTGATGGTGGATTCGGGCGCTCGCGGTAACAAACAGCAGGTGCGTCAGCTGGCTGGAGTCCGCGGCTTGATGGCCAAACCTTCGGGAGAGATTATTGAGAATCCGATTCTCTCCAACTTCCGTGATGGTTTGACTGTGCTGGAATACTTTATTTCGACGCACGGAGCTCGCAAAGGCCTGGCAGATACGGCCCTTAAGACGGCAGACTCAGGCTATATGACCCGTAAACTGGTGGACGTTTCTCAGGATGTTATCATTCGTGAGGAAGACTGCGAAACGCTTAACGGCATTTGGGTGCGTGCAATCGTGGATGGGGATGAAGAGCGTGTCAAGCTGACTGAGCGCATTATCGGCCGCCATGCTTGCGATG
>FZPS01000024.1_pt105 | contig 11142 bp, 8 predicted proteins | sample 1817821 | NCBI WGS metagenome assembly FZPS01 (sample SAMEA104158645, study PRJEB21678) | metagenome | place: Germany | collected 2015-04-21 | reverse complement strand
TGGTCTCGGGCCGCACTTCTACCAATTGGAAAACTGCACCGCTGGAGTTGGATTTCTATTATCAGAAGGGTCTGGTGGAGGATTTATTCCAACAGCTCGGTATAAAAGACGGCCAGTTTGAAGCTTCTGTTGCTCCTGGATTTCACCCAGGACGTACGGCCATTATACGGTGTGGGACAGATGAAGTAGGTATAATCGGTGAAGTTCATCCCCAGGTATTAGAAAACTTTGAAATTAAAATCCCCGTGGTATTGACCGAAATGGAAGTGGAAAAGCTTTACAAACATGCTGTTCCTCGATCTATGACCGAAACCATCGGGCGTTTCCCATCTGTGGAAAGGGACCTGGCTGTGTTGTTACCAGTTGAAGTTGCTGCCGCTAAGACCGTGGACATCATTCGCAGGGCAGGAGAGCCCTTACTGCGTGAGGTGTCTATCTTTGATCTGTTCACGGGTGGACAGCTTGGAAAAGATGTTAAAAGCATGGCCTTTCGTTTAGTTTTTCAGTCAGATGAGGGAACCCTCACTGATGAAGAGGTGAATCCGGTAATAGAAAAAATCATTACACAACTTAAGAAAAATCTGGGAGCCAAATTACGCTAACTGAACGATTTATTTAGGTATCACTTGACTTGCCCGTGAATATAGTAGAATACAACCGGATGTACACGGTAAAGAACGGATATAATCCGGCCGTGTAAAAAGAGGGCGTCAGGCCCTCTTTTGTGTTAGGTATTAATGGAGTCACATATGTTACAATGGCTCGTCGTACGTCACTCGCCCGGCTAAACTCCTGCTTAAGCCGACCAGCAATGTTTTCATTTATCGTGGCCTGTTCTGCAGGTGATAATTGCGAGGACTATTCTCACAGCAATGATAATTTCATCGTATCAACAGTTTTATCGGTTATAATAAAGGAAGTCGAGCTTAGGGAGGGTTATTATGACTAGCGACAGAGATAATATAGTAATCCACATTGAGGGGTTGGGGGATTACTCGGTACCGGTAGGTTCTTCCGCAGAGGAATTGGCTCATAGAGTCCAAGACCACATTAGAGTACCTATCATGGCCGTTGCCATAAACAATGTGTTGAAAGACCTGAGTTATACTTTTACAGATACCTGTCAGGTACGTTTAATTACTCTTAATTCGGAGCAAGGATTAAGGATTTACCGGAGAAGCGCTGTCCTTATACTGCTTCGGGCAGTTCAGGAGGTATTCCCTGATCGTAAGCTGATAGTCAGGCATTCACTTTCCAACGGATTGTTTTGCGAGTTTTTGAATTTTGAACCGGAACGTACAGATGTGGAAAAGCTGGAGCGGAGTATGCAGGATTTGATCCAGAGCGATCTTCCCATAAGGAGAAAAGCAATTACCCGCAGCGAAGCACTGAGAATATTTGAGAAGCAGGAACAGATGGACAAAGTGAAGCTGCTGCAGTTTAGGAATAAGGACGTAGTCCATGTTTGTGAATTAGACGGTTGGTATGAATACTCATACGGTTATATGGTTCCCAGAACCGGTATGATTGATAAATTTAGGCTTCTGCAATATGCCCCTGGTATTATACTGCAAACGCCGGAAGCTGACCGTCCTCAGGAGATCAAACCTTATATAGAACAAAAAAAACTGGCTACTGTATTCAGGGAAGCCAAAGACTGGGCAGATATGCTGGAGACACCTCATGTAGCTGCCTTAAACGAACTGATTGTCAACAATCGTATTGATGATTTAATTCGGGTGAACGAGGCTCTCCATGAGAAAAAGATTGCCTCCATTGCTGATATGATTTGCCATGATCCTCATAAAAGGTTGGTTTTGATTTCCGGCCCTTCTTCCTCCGGTAAAACTACTTTTGCTCAGAGACTACTAATTCAGCTGCGAGTTAATGGGCGCAGGCCAGTATCCATTTCATTGGATAACTATTTTATAGATCGGGACCAGACTCCCTTGGACGAAAACGGGGAATATGATTTCGAATCCCTGTATGCTCTTAAACTGGATTTGTTTAATGATCATCTACAGAAACTCATTGCCGGGGAAGAAGTCTTAACTCCCATCTACAATTTCCAAAAAGGATGCTGTGAAGAGGAGGGTTTACTGATCAAGGTTCCCGCTGGAGAACCTATCTTAATTGAAGGCATCCATGCCCTCAATGAAGAACTGACCGCCAAGATACCATATGAACAAAAGTTTCGCATTTACGTAAGTGCTCTTACTCAGCTGAATATTGACTATACCAACCGTATCCCCACTACGGACAGCCGGTTATTAAGGCGTATGATACGGGACAGCCGTACCCGTGGCTATGGGGCATTACAGACTATCCGGCGCTGGCCTTCAGTCAGAGCTGGAGAAGAGAAGAACATCTTCCCATTTCAGGAACATGCTGATGTGATGTTTAACAGTTCATTGGTTTATGAGTTATCAGTTTTGAAAAAATTTGCTGAACCACTGTTGAGGGATATTGGACCTGCTAATCCTGAATATATGGAAGCTCAACGGTTGCTAAAGTTTTTGAGCTATTTTCAACCAGCCTCCGTTGATGTAATTCCGCCCAATTCTATATTGCGCGAATTTGTGGGCGGCAGTTGGTTTAAGAGCTGAGTCCTTATATTCAAGTAAAAATCCGGTATACAGTCTAAAATAATCGCTGGGGATACGATTTTCATAGAATAGCTTTTTTTGCTCTCCGTTTAGGAGAGCTATTTTTATTTTTTATCACGAAATGATTAAGAGATGTGATAGAATTATTATACTTCGTAATATTAATTAAAGGAGGAAATAATATGGTTCAGCGAGATCACATGAGAGTACGTACTATCCCTGCTATGTTTAATGAGTCGGTGGTTCGTTATGCAGATCGACGGTGCCAATGGTTCAAGACCTCACCAACTACAACCGATTCGCTGACATATGCCGATGTTGGCATGATTGTTAAAGACCTGAGTGGTGGACTTATGTCTTTAGGTCTCAAAAAGCAGGATCGGGCAGCTATTATGTCTTACAACTGCCCTCAATGGTTGTGGTCCGACCTGGCCATTCTTAACTCCGGCGGAGTAACAGTGACTATTTACCCTTCCTTATCCGCCAAGGAAATGCAATATATTATTAATAACTCAGGATCGCGTATCCTGTTTGTCAGAGATGCTTTCAATATTGAGAAAGTCATGGAATGTTTGGAAGACATGCCTACTCTGGAGTATGTTATTTTGATGGATGAATCTGTGCCGCTGCCAGATCATCCTGCTTTTAAGTACCTGAGTTCAGTCCGGGAAGCTGGCAAACGATATCTTTTCCAGAATCCCTATGCTTATGAGAAAGCCTGTGCTGATGTGCAAGTATGGGATTGGGCTACTATAATCTACACTTCTGGCACTATGGGTGATCCCAAGGGAGCAATTCATACCCATTTTACTATCATGAATGCCGTTCAGGTAGATAATGCCAACTTCGCTTATAATGGCTATATGTTCACAGAAGAAGACATTTGCCTGTCTTTCTTACCTCTTTCTCACTCCTATGAACGCCAGTGTGGCCAATTCCAGTCCTTGAACTGCGGTGCGACTATCGCTTACGCGGAAAAACCTCAAACAGTGGTGATGGACCTGCAGATTTTCCAACCCACAATTTTCTGTTCAGTTCCGCGTATTTTCGAAAGAATTTATATGGCTATCCGTGATGCGGCTTCAGCCACTCCGGAAGGCAAAGCAGCTTTTGAAAAAGCTATGGAAATTGGCCTTAAAGTGGTGGACGCCCGTAGTGATGAAAATGGCTTTGTAGATATGGGATTTGACATCGACTTAATGGAAGGTTTACCGGAAGATCTGCAGGAACAATACCGCTGGGCAGATCAGACTGTATTCAGCAAAGTCAGAGGCCTTTTGGGAGGCAACTTCCGGGTTTCTTTCTCAGCTTCAGCCAGTCTGCCTGCTAACCTGTGGAAGGCCTTTGCGGCTATGGGAATACGTATCTGTGAAGGCTATGGATTAACGGAGACCATGAACGCGATAAACTTCAATAACTTAAAAGCAGTATTACCAGGCTCTATTGGTCCGACCACCTATACCCATGAACAGAAAATCGCCGAAGATGGCGAATTGTTAGTACGAGGCAATAATCTGTTCTTGGGTTATTTCAATAATGAGGAGGCTACTAAAGAAGCATTTACGGAAGATGGTTTCTTTAAAACCGGGGATATAGCGATACAGGTGGCTAATGGATATTATAAAATTGTCGATCGCAAAAAGAGTATTATGGTTCTAGATACCGGGAAAAATGTACCTCGTGCCAAACTGGAAAGTAAATTTGCTACCGCTCATTATGTGGAGCAGGTTTGCGCGGTAGGAGATGATCGGCCTTTCGTATCGGCTATTGTGGTGCCCAAGTTTGAAGCCCTGCTGGCGCGTCTGCAGGGTCAGGGAATTACTTTTGATGAGAGCCAGATAGTATATGAAGGAGAAGGTGTAGAACGAATCTGTGTTCAAGTGGGGGATGACTTCACGTCTCATCCGGAAGTAAGAAAGCTTATTGATCAAGACATAGCAGAGGCCAATGAGCAGTTGGAAGACTACGAAAAAATTAAGCAATATCATATTTCTAATCGACGCTTTTTAGAAAGCCTGGATGAAATCACCCCTACTCTGAAAAACAAATACCGCAATATTATTAAAAACTTTAACGAAGAAATCGATGCTCTTTATACGAAATAATAGTTACCTGATAAGAGCACCTGCCTGTACCCCAGGCAGGTGCTTTTTACATGCTTCCAGCACAACTAATACATTGGCGAAGATTAATGGTACCTAAAAATGTTGAATATTGGGGTAGGCTTGATCGATATATACCATGAGGCATTCGCTAGAGGTTGTCTCTTTTGAAGGAAATGAAAAAAATTGGGCGAAATAATAGCTAATGGTGAAAGGGGGCATTTCGTAAGTGGGTGAAAAAAGAAATCAAATAAATAAGGTTACAGTTAATATTTTTAACGAAGAATATGTGGTAAAGGGAGACGAAGAACCCGACTACATAGAAATGCTCGCTTCCTATGTTGACCGGCGCATGCGTATGGTGCAGCAGCGTAATGTAAATTTGTCCACCAGCAAAGTAGCAGTTTTGACTGCCTTAAATCTGGCCGATGAATTGAACAAATTACAGGAAGATTACGATGAACTGGTCAAGACTCTGGAAGAGGAGCGCAAAAATAGGATGGGATGAGATGACCAATCGTGAAATTGCACGTACTCTAGACAGAATAGCTGATTTGCTGGAAATTAAGGACGAAAACCCATTCAAAATTGCAGCGTACCGTAAGGCTGCTAAATCTGTTTATCATCTTGATGAGGACCTGAATGTTTATTACCGGCATGATCGAATCGCCCATATCCCAGGTATTGGCAAAGGTATCAAGAGTATTATTGAAGAACTCCTGGAAAAGGGTAGCAGTGATTATTACCAGTCTTTGCTCAAGGATATTCCCGAAGGAGTCCTTGAATTTCTTAGGATACCAGGGATAGGCCATAAGACAGCTCGCTTAATATATGAACATCTAGGCATCGACAATTTGGATGACCTTCAAAAAGCTGCTCAGAAAAGAAAAATCAGAACCATACCCGGTTTAGGCAGTAAAACGGAGTACAATATCAAAAAGGGTATGGATTTATTGAGCCAGAGCAAGGAAAAAATAACTTTAGGTCTGGCTCTGCCTATGGTCCAACAATTACTAGACTACTTGGCTGAGTCTCCTTTTGTCCACTCCATTTCCCCAGTGGGAAGTGTCCGCCGGGGTAAACCATTAGTCAGTGACATAGATATTCTAGTAGCTGCCCGTGATTTTGGGGCAGTTAAAAATTTATTCAAAAACTATCGAGAACTTCAAGAAGTACTGGATGAAGGATCCGACTATATCGCAGGACAAATCAGTTTGGGCATCAAGGTTGAACTAATACTGGTAGAACCCGAGGATTATTTTACAGCGTTAGTTTGGACCACTGGTTCCAAAGAGTTTCGCCACCGGGTCTTTGGGGACGTAAAACCCGCTCAGTTGACGAAGGCGGGTAGTGAAGAAGAAGTGTTCAAGAATCTGCAAATGTCTTTTGTCCCTCCGGAGATGCGAGAGGACAAAGGTGAAATTGAAATGGCGCGGGAGGGAGCTATACCAGAACTAGTAAAACCTTCTGATATTAAGGGTGATTTGCATGTTCATTCTGATTGGAGCGATGGAGGAGCTACCATACAGGAAATTGTTGCTCAAGCCAGGTCAATGGGCTATTCCTATGTTGCTGTCACTGACCACTCTAAATCTCTGGCTATTAGCGGCGGATTGAATGAAGAAAGGCTATCACATCAGGGGAAAATCATCGATGCTCTCAACCAGGAGATGGAAGATTTCCATGTTCTCAAAGGCATAGAAGTGGATATCTTAAGAAATGGGAGCTTGGACTTTGAGGATGAAGTTTTAGAAAAAGCGGATGTGGTTATTGCCTCTATTCATAGCCATTTCAACCTGGATAAGGAAAAGCAAACGGATCGGATTATTCAGGCTATAAAAAACCAGCATGTTCACATAATCGGTCATTTGACCGGACGTCTTCTCAATCGTCGCAGTGGATATGAGCTAAACCTGGAACCCATTCTGGAAGCGGCAGCAAAATTCCAGGTGGCTTTAGAAATAAACTCTCACCCTGATCGTTTGGACATTGATGAAGATACAGCCCGACAAGCCAAGGATATGGGTATTAAGGTAGCCATTAACAGCGATGCCCATCACCGGGAAGACTTAAAACTAATTTATTACGGCTTACTCAATGCTCGACGGGGGTGGCTGCAGCCGGAAGATGTGTTAAATACCCTGGAATATGATAGCTTGATTGCTCATCTAAAGAATAAAGGGCGCCGGTGACGAAAAATACTAAAGCAGGGAATCTCGTTCAAAGCGAGGGTTTTACCATGCTTGATTTTGTCATACGAGCTGCTGTAATGTACTTTATGGCCCTGGTTATGATACGCCTCCTAGGGAAGAGAGCCCTGGGTGAACTGGGGCCATTTGATTTCGTAGTGATGACCGGGGTAGGACATACTGTGGTTTCCGTAGCTCTTGACCGGACTATCCCTTATTATGAAGGTATAATTATTCTGGCCACTTTGGCTGGATTAGAATACTTGATGGGTATTATGGCATTGAAAAACCAGACCCTGTCCAACCTGATAGTGGGTAAACCAGTTGTTCTAATTGACAATGGCCGCATCCTCAGAGAAAACCTAGCCCGGGAGAAATGTAATGTTGATGATCTTATGCAGGAACTGCGCAAACAAGGGATCAGGGACATTGATGAGGTAGAAAAGGGTATACTGGAGTCTTGCGGGGGGTTCAGTGTAGTTTTGAAAGAAGGCGATGAGCCAGTTACCCGCCGTGATCTGGGCCTGCAAGAGCTAGGGAGAACCCGTATTCGAACCTTTGATATGGTGGGAAGGGGAGAGATCTTGGCCCAACAGCAAGAATCTTGTCAGGAAGAAACAGGCTTTAATTTGCCGGAGGTTTTAAGGGAAATAAGTGATAAGCTGCAGGCTATTGATAACCGGCTACAGTGTCTAGAAAACTTGCCAGTGATTAAAGGGGGAAACGAAGATGAAATTAGGTGATATCTATCAACTTGCGGTGGATTTGGGTAAAAGCTATGATATCAGAGGAGATGAACTGGAGCGACTGCTCCAGGAAGAAGCTAAGCAGTTTGATAAGCTGTCCGAGGCCGATAAGGAATACTACGATCTGCAGAAACTGGAGCATCCTTTTAGTGATACCCGTATTTTAACAGGAGATCCTTCCCTAGAGGTCGAGACAGTATTATGCGGTATTGATATAGAGACCCCAGAAATCCTGCTGGCGGACCGGCTTAGGCAAAAAGGCCATAAGATTGATTTGGTTATAGCTCATCACCCGGAGGGCATTGCTGCAGCAGGTTTGTATGAGGTAATGGGGGTACAGGCGGACATGCTGGGAAAAGCAGGAGTACCAATAAATGTGGGTGAAGGAATAATGGCCTCACGCATCAGCGAGGTCAGGCGCCGCTATATGCCTATGAATCACCAAAGAGCGGTAGATGCTGCTCGTTTATTGGATATACCTTTTATGTGTGTACATTCTCCCGCTGATAATTTAGTTCAGAACTTCCTGGAGAACACCTTGAATAACACTGATTATTCAACTCTAGAGGATATACTCCAAGTTCTACGGTCAATTCCTGAGTATCACCAGGCCCAACTGTTGAAAGCAGGACCTAAAATTATAGTGGGAAACCGGCAGCGTCGAGCGGGTAAAGTCTTTATCAAAATGACTGGGGGAACAGCAGGAGCGGAAAAAGCCTATGAGAAACTAGTTCAGGCAGGAGTGGGGACTATTGTCTGTATGCATATGTCAGATAATCATCGTAATTTGGCCAAAGAACACAACTTAAATGTTATAATATCTGGGCATATGGCCAGTGATTCCTTGGGTATGAATCTGTTTTTAGATGAGTTGGAAAAATGTGGGCTAAAGATCATACCTTGTTCAGGATTAATACGTGTTTCACGGGTTGATGGATACGAACCGCACTAGGTTTTATGAGATTAATACTTATGAAAGGACGGAACCAAGAACTCCGTCCTTATCACTGTAGAACCGCTTTACTGAATAGGTTATGGCTATTTTAGGAGGTTGGGTCTAGTTGGAATTATTGGCCCCAGCTGGAAACTGGTCTGCATTGGTTGCTGCTATTGAAAATGGCGCTGACGCTGTTTATCTGGGAGGACCAACTTTCAATGCGCGTCAGTCAGCCGATAACTTCACGATAGATATGATGAGGAAGGCTGTTGAATACGCACACCTGCGCGATGCAAAAGTGTATGTAACCGTCAACACTTTAGTGCACAACCAGGAAATCAATCCCGTATTAGACTATGTGTTCGAACTCTATAACTTAGATATTGACGCCGTTATTCTGCAGGATATTGGGTTATTAAATTCACTTAGAGCTCTGCTGCCTGATCTGAGCATCCATGCCAGCACCCAGATGACAGTCCATAATGCGGACGGGGTTAAACTCCTGGAAGAGCAGGGCGTAGGAAGGGTAGTTCTTGCCCGGGAATTATCTCTTAAAGAGATTAAAATCATCGCCGATAGTGTTTCAGCGGAATTAGAAGTGTTTGTACACGGAGCGCTGTGTTATTCTTATTCAGGCCAGTGCCTTTTTAGCAGTTTGGTGGGAGGAAGGAGCGGCAACCGGGGAAGATGTGCCCAGCCCTGCCGTCTGCCTTATGCTCTTTATTCAGACCGCCAAGGCAAGCATGCTCTAGAGGGTAGATACCTGCTGAGTCCTTCTGACCTAGCTTTGATTGACTATTTACCGGCTTTAAACGATATAGGTGTTCACTCACTAAAAATTGAAGGACGCATGAAAAGGCCGGAATATGTAGCTATTGTTACTCGAGCTTACCGGCAAATTATGGATTCCATCAGTGAACTGGAAAGAAAAAGTGATCCAGAAGTCTTAAAACAAGAAATGGCTAAGATTTTTAACCGGAACTTTACTCCCGGTTATCTGGATGCCGGGGTTTTAAGAAGGTTGAGTACCCAGCGCCCCAACAATCGGGGAGTTTACATCGGTAGAGTTGTATCTCAATATCCTGATGGGCGTACCGCGGTTCGTTTAAACCAACCCGTGTCTTTGGGGGATGGTGTGGAGATTTGGGTATCCCATGGGAAAAATCCAGCTTTCACGGTGGAACAGATGGAGGTAAACGGACGTCCGGTAACTAATGCTAATGCGGGTGAAACGGTTATTTGGCAGGTGGAACAAAAAGTATCTGCACATGACCGGGTGTTTAAAATTCATGATGAGATGCTTATGAGGTCGGCGCGGGCTAGTTTCGAAAACATTTATTTCCCGCAGATTCCGGTTGATGTTTATGTGTATTTAACCAAAGGAAAACCGCTGCGGGTGGTATTCCGAACTGACGAAGGCCATGAAGCCATTGCCGAAACTGCTAGTTTGGCGGAAGCCGCCCGGCAAAAGCCCCTGGACGAAACCACCTTGACTGAAAAATTAGGCCGGCTGGGAAACACTCCTTACCAACTGCGTCACCTAACTATGCAGACCGAAGACAGTTTAATAGTGCCATTTAGTGAACTGAATCAGGTACGTCGTGAGGCAGTGCGACAGCTTAATGAATTAATCATCATCAAAAACCCACGCCAGGTAGGGGAGTCAGAGTTTAACCACCATAAGAAGAGTTATTTAGCAGCAGCATTAAACAACAAAACGCGTAAACGAAAAAAGGAGATGCCCCAGCTAAGGGTGATGGTCAGCAATACCGAAGCTGCTGAGCATGCGGTGGCGGCAGGTGCTGACCGGGTATACCTGGCTTTAGAAGGTCTGGGGACGCAAAAACGACCTGATCCTGATAAAATTAAGGAATTAGAAAAACAAGCCCGTCTTAGAGGCTGCGAGATCGTGCCCGCTTTCCCCCGGATTCACAAACCTGGCGACAGTTTTGACTATACCAGATTGGTAGAAAAGGCCGGTTGTTCACAGGTAATGATTGGTGATTCGGGAGGTATAAACTGGTGTCGTAACCACGGACTCCCCTTTTGGGCTGATTACAGTCTCAATGCGGTAAACCCCTTAAGTCTAAAACAGTTAAAGGCTTGGGGGGCCAAAGGGGTATGTGCTTCTCCCGAGTTAAACTTAAACCAGCTTCGAGAATTTCCCGACCTATCTGCTGTGGAACTGCTTGTTTATGGAGAAATAGTATTGATGGTTTCTCAAACCTGTGTATTATATGAAGTGGTGGAGGACCAGGCTAAGTGTTCCCATTGGTGTATACGGGATAAGTACTATCTGAAGGATGAGAAAGGATATACTTTTCCAGTTCTCACAGACGCCGACTGCCGTTTTTATGTTTTTAATTCGCGCACTTTATCGATGCTCGGTGATTTGCCCAAACTTACGGCTTTGGCTCCCGGCGCTTTTCGCCTGGAGATGAGAAGGGCTTCTGCCCAACAGGTTAGCCAGGTGGTTAGTATTTTTAAGAGAGCTCTGCAAAACATTGCTGCCAACCGCCCAGAGAGTAATGAGAGATTAAAGGTCCAACTTGAGCACTGTAG
>FZPS01000193.1_pt61 | contig 11145 bp, 8 predicted proteins | sample 1817821 | NCBI WGS metagenome assembly FZPS01 (sample SAMEA104158645, study PRJEB21678) | metagenome | place: Germany | collected 2015-04-21 | reverse complement strand
TAAATTCATCTGTATATGTTCTTTTATTAGACATTGTTATTACCTTCCTTTTTCTTATATAATGGATTATACCATAACTTTGTCTATATAAAAACTGTTTTAATTAAAGTAGCCTATCCATATTCTAATCTTTTTTCCATATTCTCTTTGTATTAAAGATTTCTTGAAAGTAACCCCAAATTGATGAAAATGAGATTAGTGTTTGATAAACAAAGATATAAATAAAAAAATCTAACAAATTAAATCTTATGTTAATCTTAAGTGGTTCTAATACTACTTTCTTCTGAATGGCATACATCAAATAGTAACACGAGAGCAAAACAGGTAGGACAGATAAGGTAAAGGGACCTACAATATAATATAATCCAAAGAAGGAAATAACTAGTCCAGGAACCCAAACAAAAATATAACAAAGATCAATGAGTGGGATTAATAAGTCAATAAAGGTTAAGTATTTGGTATATATTGAACCTTGCTGCCAAGGCTTAATTAATTTTAATCCTTCGATCATTCCTCGTGCCCAGCGGCTCCTCTGAATAATAAAGTCAGATAGTTTTTCTGGTACTACTGTAAATCCTATTGCTCGGGGTTCAAATAAGACTAGTTTTTTCTGTTGTAATAGTTTCCAGGTTAAAATGATATCTTCACCAATATTATTATCCCATCCACCAATATCTTTGATAGTTTTGGTATGATAAATACTAAAAGCTCCTTGAGCAACCAAAGTTGAAGCGAAGAGTGACTGCATGTTTTTTATGGAAGTGATACTTAAGGCATAGTCAAATCTTTGCATTTTAGTAAGAAAGTTAGAGTCATCATTTTCTACTAATAATCCTCCTGCCACTGCTGAAACAAAAGAATTACTGTTGATAATAGTGGAAAGAATATTACTGATGGCACTTTTGTGTAAAGTGGTATCAGCATCTAGTGTTATAAAATAAGGAGATGTTATTTGTTCTAATCCCTTATTTAAAGCATAATTCTTTCCCTTTTTATTCTCGATAAAAAGAGAAATTTCTATTTTAAAATCATTTTGAGCTTTAGTTACTTCATATAGGGTTCCATCAGTGCTCCCATTATCAACGATTATGATATTAAGGGGCCCTTCGTAATCTTGTTTGGTAATGGACTTTATCGTTTGATAAATATGTTTTTCTTCATTAAGGGTTGGAATTAATATTGATATAGGAATATTTTTAAGCCTCGATAGAGGTTTAAAATTAATTAGTATTAAAGAGGCCATCAGGTTAATGCTCAAAAAGCCCGGAATATAGGCAATGCCAGTAATGATGATAATTGCTATGGTCTTATTAAAAAACTGAGAAAGCTCACTAATCCAATACCTTGATAAAATAATTGATATTATCACCCAGAGGCAAGCACAAAGATTCATAATAAAAAAGTAGCGTTTCATGGTATCACCCCCAATGTTCATAATTATTTTTAATCAATAAACTTATTATTATAGATTAATTGTATATAAAAGGATGCAAACTCTAATAATAGAATATAAGGAGGTGACAATATGGCAAATTTATCCCAAAAAGAAACTATGCTATTAAAGGATTTAAAAAGTCATGAAGATTGGTGTATTAGAAAATATACAAATGCCGCAAACCAAGCACAAGATCCTCAGTTGAAACAAGTATTTACGGATCTTGCTAATCAAGAACGGCAACACCTTAATACACTACATCAAATTGAAAGAGGTGAACCAGTGTCAACCGGACAAGGAGGACAAAGCCAATCTCAATACAATTTTGAAATGGCTAATTTAGGACAAACCTCTACCAATCAAAAACAACAAGTCCAACAAGCTAATCAACAATATAAAGCTGAAACTGGTCAGGTGGGACAAACACAACCATCTAATAATCCTTTTACTAGAAGCTATCAACAACAAAGTCAATCTACTCCAGTATCACCGGCAGCCCAACCACAAGCGATGAAACAATCTCCTGGTACGGCCAGCCAAACAGATGTTGACCTTTGTTTTGACTTATTAAATACTGAAAAGTATGTTTCTTCCACCTACAACACCGCAATCTTTGAATTTACTGATCATAGTCATCGAGCTGCTCTTAACCATATTCAAAAAGAAGAACAAGAACATGGTGAAAAGATTTACAATTATCTAAAGAGTAAAGGTGCATATCCAGTTCAGTAAGCAAAAGGGCAATGCCTTCCGGCAATGCCTCTTTTTATTATAGTATTAAATTATAATTTTGGTTCAAAATAGTGATTGAAGGTGAATAATATGTTAGATATGAAAAAATCTTTTTGGTTAGAGTTTTCTAAAAAACAGGATTATCCTAAGTTAAAAGAAAATATTAAGACTGATATTTTAATTATTGGTGGGGGAATAACTGGTATCCTTTGCGCATATGAACTCTCAAATTATTATAAGGATATAACTATTGTTGAACAAAATGAATTGTATCATACCACCACCGGTTATACCACGGGTAAAATTACTTATCAACATGGATATTGTTATGCCAATCTAATTAAAGATAAAGGAATGGCCAGGGCTAAGGATTATTATGAGGCTAATAAAATGGCCTTTGATTATTTGGTTAATCAAATTAAGGAGCATAACATCGATTGTGATTTAGATATCACAGATGCTGTGCTTTATGCTAAAACCGAAGCAGAGTATTATGACTTATTAAAAGAAAGAAGAGCATATGAAGCATTAGGAATTGATCATCACTGGGGTGAAAATCAAATACTCCCTTTTAAGACTTATGCATATCTCAAAGTCCCTGGTCAAGCCTCTTTTAATGTTGTGAAATATTTAGATCATATCTTAGGTAGATTAAGTGATGTCAAGATCTATGAGAATACTAAGGTAACGGAAACAGTCGATAATGATCAGGAAGTTTATGCAATAACCACAGATAACTATAAAATTGAAGCAAAATATATTATCAATGCATCACATTATCCATTTTATAAAGGTTTCAACTTTTATTTCTTAAAGGTTTATCCAACCATTGCTTATGTAGCTGTGGGGAAGGTTCCTCATGAAGAATTGGTTCCTAATGGTCTATATATTAATTCTCAAAATCCTATTTACTCAATTAGGTATGCAGTTAGAGATAATGAGAAATATTTAATGTTGGCGGGCCAAAGTAGGGATGCTAATCAAATTGATGATTTTAAAAAAGAACTTTCAGCATTAAAAACATTTGGTAAAGAAGAATTATCAATTGATGAGTATATATATGAATGGTATAATCAAGACTATGATTCAACCGATATGATACCGCTAATTGGTAGAGTTAAATCATCTCATAGTTATATAGCTACAGCCTTTAAAAAATGGGGAATGACCACTAGTGTTCTGGCTAGTATTATGATTAGGGATTTAATAACTAAAAAGGTTAATAAATATCAAGAGTTGTTCAATCCTAATCGTTCTTTTTTGACCTTTAAAACAATTAAATACAATTTAAAAATGGGAAAAACCTTCTTCAAAACTAAATTACTAAAAGCAATAATTGATAACAATGTTAAAAAAGGAGAAGGTTCAATTGTAAAAATTATTAACAGGAAGTATGGAGTTTATATTGACCAAGATGGAAAGACATATGTAGTCAAGCCAATTTGCCCTCATATGAAGTGTACCTTATTATTTAATAATGTTTCTAAAACATATGACTGTCCATGTCATGGATCCAGATTTCGTTATGATGGGAAGTGTCTTGATGGCCCTGCCCCGCGCGATTTAGAACTCCTTGATATTGATTTAAAAATCCAACCACTTTCCTAAGTGGTTTTTTATATTTTTTAGGTTTAGTGTCAGATTAAAGGGTAATAGCGTATATTAATGAAGAGGAGTAAGGTAGGGAAAGTTATGATTAGAGTTGAAAAATATGGGGGCAGTAGCGTTGCAACAATTGAAAAGATCAATCTTATCGCAAGTTCCATTAAAACAAGGGTTCAAATGGGATATAAAATAGTCGTTGTTACTTCAGCGATGGGGAAAACCACTAATCAGTTAGTTGAACAAGCCAAACAAATAAATCCTAAAATAAGTGGTCGTGAACTAGATGCTCTACTCGCAACTGGTGAAGAACAAGCAGCAGCGATTCTCACTATGGCATTGAATAATATTGGGGTTGATGCCATATCCTTAAATGCCTATCAAGCTAAGATTTATGCAAGCAATGAATACCAAAATGGCTTTATTAAATCAATTGATTTTAAGACAATTATCAAACATTTAAAAGATAATAAAGTAATTGTGCTGACAGGATTTCAAGGGATTGCGAGGGATAAGTCTTTAGTGACTCTGGGCCGAGGGGGCTCAGATACTACTGCGGTGGCACTTGCGGTGGGGCTAAAGTGTCCTTGTTATATCTATTCTGATGTTGATGGTGTATATACGATTGATCCCAGACTTTATCCTTCGGCTAGGCATTTGAAGGAAGTAAGTTATGATGAAATGATTGAACTAGCGTCCAGTGGAAGTAAGGTCTTTGTCACTAGGGCTGCTCTTCTGGCGAAGTATTATCAAGTCCCTACAATCCTCTTGGAGTCGATGAAAGAAGGAGGGACTAACCTAGTGAACGAACTTTTAGAAAAGCGAGAGATAAGTGGAATCAGTGTTAAAAGCAATTTGGTTTATATAAAAATCATCGTTAGTGACTTGGATGAAAGGAAACTAGGTATAATTTTTGACCTTATAAATAAATGTGGTTTATTAATTGGGATGGTATTTTATGATAAGAATTCCAATCTAATCGCCTTTACCATCAATAAAAATGATGAATTAAAATTTGATGAAATTATCTTAGATTTAAAAAATAATCAGGAATTAAAATCTATTAATGTTAATAAGGAATATTGTTATGACAAACTAACAATAGTCGGTCATGGGATTAATCAATATCCCGGTATTATCAGTAAAATATATACTGTGCTTGCTAGTGAAAAGATCATTATTTATCAAATGACATCTAATGAGATGAGTATTTCCCTTCTTATCAACAAGAAATATTTATCGAAAACGCTAGAATTATTAGTGAAAAATTTTGAGTTAGGAAGGTAAATGATAAGGGAAAATCTCCTAGTTTGATGTGCTTTATAAGTGGTAGTTTGATTGTATAAATTATTATAATATGATATAATTTGGCAAACAGCAATAAAATTAAAGTATATAAAAAGATTAGAAGAGAGATGGTTTTTATATGACGGTTGAAAATATAAATATTTTAAATGAATATCTGACTATTTTTCCTGAACTTTCTTCCCGCGATCAAAAGCAAATAATTGACGGTTCTTCTTTTCACAAGTATAAAAAAGGAGAGCAAATATATAATGTTACGCGCACATGCAATGGTATAATGATAGTAAAGAGTGGACAATTACGAACCTACATGCTTTCAGATGAAGGTAAGGAAATCACTCTCTATCGACTATTACCAGGCGATGTGTGTGTAATGACATCATCGTGCCTTTTTAATAATTTGGATATCGAGATTCATATCTTAGTTGAAAAACCAACCGAAGTAATTATTATACCGTATCAAATCTTAGATTCAATGCGGAAAGAAAATAGTATGGTTGACCGTTTTCTCCTAGACATCATCAGTCAACGCTTTAGTGAAGTAATGTGGGTAATGGAACAAGTTGTTTTTAGTCCCATGTTGAAGAGGGTGGCCGAATGTTTAGTTAATCACTGGTCTCTTGCTGATTCAGATGTAGTGAGAATTACTCATGGAGAGATTGCTAATGACTTGGGAACAGCTCGAGAAGTAGTGACAAGACTTTTAGACTATCTTCAAAATGATAATGTTATCAAGCAAGAACGAGGGAAGATAACAATCTTGGATCCACTTAAATTACAGACATTATATAAGTAGGCGCGTTAAGTGATTTTGTTACATACAAATGGTTAGTTAAATACTATAATATAGTAAAAGATTATGGAGGTATCAAAATGCAAACAACACAAGTGAAAGAAGTAACCATTACAAAAGATAATTTTAATGAAATAGTGGCGAATGCGACTAAACCAGTTCTTATTGACTTTTGGGCAGGTTGGTGTATGCCATGTCGCATGCAAGGTCCAATTCTAACTCAAGTCGCTGAAGAAGCAGGAGACCGAGCTATCGTGGGAAAAGTTAATGTTGACGAAGAACCAGAATTAGCCCGTGAATTTGGTATTATGAGTATTCCAACATTAGTAGTTATCGAAAATGGAAAAATAACTGCTCAATCAAATGGAGTTACTCCAAAAGATCGTCTCTTAAAAATGCTAAACTTAAAGTAGACAAAAATCAATGATTCTAAAACCCGATAATTCGGGTTTTTTATTTTCACATAAAAAATTTATTGATAGACAATAAGTGACCGATTGTGTTATAATGAAACCGTAAACGTTTTTATAAAGGAGAAGGCAAAATGTTAAAAGTGAAGAGAATTTTAATAATGGTTTTACTCGTTTGTGGATTGTGTTTAATGAATACATCCGTCCAAGCCGCTGGTGAACTTTCACCAATTTTAAAGGCTGATGGTACCAATTTAATATATCGTGGAACCAATAATAATGTAATGGGTTTAACTAATTATGAATATAAAGTCCAAGATTTTCGTTCGACTTGGGTAGCTACTGTATCCAATCTTGATATTGATAAACAAACATCAATCGAAAGTTATAAGGCTAACTTAAAAACAATTATCAATGATTTGAAATCTTGGGGAATGAATGCCATCATTTTTCAAATTCGTCCGATGAATGATGCCTTTTATGAGTCAGAATTAAATCACTGGTCCGAATTCCTTAATAATGGGGAAGACCCAGGTTGGGATATGTTAGGATGGTTAATTGAAGAAAGTCATAAAGCCGGTTTAGAATTCCATGCTTGGTTGAATCCTTATCGGATTGCTGGAGGGAATGTTGGATCAATTGAAGAATATGCTCAATCAGTCGCAGCCAAAAACGCCCTTCATGGTAAAAACAATCTGGCAAGTAATCCTGATATGCTCTTAAAAACATCAGCTGGAGGATTAATCTTTAATCCAGGTGAACCAGCAGTACGTCAGTTCTTAATTGACACGGTTGCTGAAATTGTGGAAAACTATGATGTTGATGCTATTCATTTTGATGACTATTTCTATGCTCAACTAGCAAATGATAGTGCTGATAATATTACAATGCAAAAGTATCCGATTGCGGGGATAAATAATAAAGCCGATTGGCGCCGTGAACAAGTCACTACTTTTATTAGAGACTTAAGCAACTATTTAAAAGATTTCAACGCCCGCAATAACCGTGTAATTCAATTAGGTATTTCGCCAACTGGAATCTGGGCCAATAAATCAAGTAATCCTAATGGATCTAATACGGCAGGATTCGAACACTACGGACACTATTTATATGCAGATACAAGAAAATGGGTTAAGGAAAACTATTTAGATTATATTTTACCTCAAACTTATTGGGGATTAGAACATACAACTGCACCATTTGCTGATCTAGCAAAATGGTGGGCTGAACAAGTTCGAGGAACAAATGTCAACCTGTATCTAGGTAATGGTCTATATATGGAACGACCGGGATATGATCGGGCTGATTGGCTCAATAAACCTAATGAAATTGACAATCAGTTAAAAGTAATGGGGGTTTATCCCGAAATTCAAGGTTATTGTTTCTTCCGTTATGAAACAGTAAAAACGGCTACTCCTCAATATATATCTGGTTATAATGGTATCCAATTAATTAAAAATGATTATTGGAAGACCCTTATTCCAGGTGCACCATTAAGACGTTATCTTGATGTGGTAACCGATGCACCAGTTAATCTTAGACAGTATGATACAACCATTACATGGAATGAAGTAGATAATGCTCGTGGATATGTGGTTTACAAAGTAGAAAAAGGAGTAAACCTTGATCAAAATAATCCAAAGCACATTTATACTTATTTAGCATCTAACTCAGTAACTATTGAAGATAGTGAAAACTATGATATCTATGTAGCAAGTGTCAGTAAAGCAAATCATATCTCAAGTGCTACTAAATATGAGTTCTCCTTAGATTCGGTGGAAAACATCATCCAGGCAATTGATAATTTACCAACGCCTGTATCGCTAGATGACCAACCAATTGTAACAGCTATTAGAAATGCTTATGATAATTTAAACTCAAGCGATAAAGCCCTAATTACAAATTATCAAAAACTAGTTGCTGCTGAAGCATCAATTAATACTCTTTTAACATTTGAAGCAGAAGCTGAGCGCATCTTAGGAATCACTCCACGTCAAATTAAAACTAACTATTTACTTCCAACCTCCAACACCTTAGGGGCTGAAGTTAGTTGGCGATACCGCAATGGTGAAGATCAGTCATTATATAATATTGCTACTGGTGAACTATTAGTGAGAAAGATTACCGTGGCTAATCGCATTTTAGAACTCGTCATTGAAAAGGATGGTCTCACCTTTACTAAAGAAGTAACAATCAACTTTAGTAATCTTGATGCGGATAAAGTAGGATTATATTACTATAATACTCCTGCTTCAATTTCTAAAGATGAAGAAGGTAGCGCAACCTATCTTGGATTTTCTGGTAAGGTTCTTGAAATTAATAATTACGTCTTGTTTATTCCAGATGGAAACTATCTAGAACTAACTGACACATCTATTTTAAATACCAATTGGCTCTCATGCGCAGTAGTTCTTTATAATGCCAGTGAAACAACATTAACCTTTAAACAAGGTGACACTCGCATTGAATCATCAGTACCAGGGTATGGTTACATAATTATTGGAACTAATGGATTAATCAAGACAATAAGCACCAGTTATGATCCAAACAATATGATAAGTCTTGCGGCTGGGGAATACTTGTTTGCTCCAAAATATTTGGATAGTTTAATCAATGGTTCACCATTTAAACCAGTTACTAAACTAACAGTAGGAACACCGGCCAAGGTTTATGATTTCTTTGTGGAAGAAAATAGTGTAACTGATGTTATTGAAGCAATTGATTTAATTCCTGAAAATATTAGTCTTGCTGATGAACCATTAATTATCAATGCTCGAATTTTATATAATGGTTTATCAAGTGAAGAACAAGCCTTAGTTACAAATTATAATAAATTACAAGCTGCTGAAGAACAACTTGAAGAATTGAAAGCAGCCGAAGCCTTAGCCATTAAGAAGCAAGCAGCTCTTGCTACCTTAAATGCCATTGATTTATCTAAATATAGTATTATTTCCCAAGAACTGATTGTTGGATTAATTAATGAAGCGACCACTCAAATTAATGGTGCTAGTTCAATCGCTGAGGTTGAAGCAATTCTTGAAGCTGCTTTAGATGAAATTGAACAAGTATTAACCCTTGAAGAAGAAGCAGAACTTCAAGATTATCGTGAACGTGCATTAGATGATCTTAAGAATTATTTTAATGAAGAAGATTATCGTGAAGAAAAATTTGAAGAAATTCAAGCAATAATCCTTGATGTAGAAGCTGCTTTAAATCAAGCAACAACCAAATCAGCAATTGATCAAATTGTAGATAATGCTAAAGCAGAGATTGATTTAATTCCAACCAAAGCGGAACAAGAAGCCGAAGAGTTGACTGAACTCATTGAAGAAAAGATTCAAGAATTAACTACTTATGTTAATCTTGACCTTTACAGTGAAGAAAATCAAGCAACAATTGAACAGATTATTGAAAGTTACACTGAGCAATTAAGAGATGCTTCAAGCAGTGAAGAAGTAAATACATTACTAAGTCAAGCCAAGAGTGAAATTGATGCTATACCTAAAAAGACCAGTGGTACTGGTTGTAAATTTGGAACAAATGTTACAAGCATTTTTGCCATCTTTGCATCACTTTCATTAATTGCCTATCTATACTTTAAACGCAGATAATAAATAACAAAACCACTAGTTTAGCGACTAGTGGTTTTTTGGAATAAAAAGCCATTGCTTTAATTTAATTGCTAAAAATGCTCTTTTGTGGTAGAATAATATTGTACAAAGATAGGAGTTTTTATGGCAACAGGTGAACAAATAATTAAATTAGTTTCAATGGGAGTTGTCCATGGACAATACCCAGCGATAGTTAATGTTATGACTAATGATGGCGGTATTGTAAGTGGTACCTTTAACACATATATTATTACCATTGATGATGAAGGAATAAACTTATATGATATTTCAGTCAACGATCAATATAATAAAAAAGGTGATATCAAAATATTGTTTTCTGAGATGGCTCATGCTGAAGTACAAACAGCAAACATGGGCATCACTAAATATTTAGTAATCTACTTAAAAAATAGAAAATGGGTACCGTTAATTTTTAACTACCGCGCTCGTGATTATGAACCACAAAAAAACAATATTACAAATATTGTTGATTTCATAACAAACTATCAATTCGAATAAGCCCTTAGGGGCTTTTTTATTATCTTTTTTGTTTACAGATAAAAGGAACTGATATATCATATATTTGAAATAATGGGTAGGATATGGGGGGATTAAAATGCCTATTTTTTATTTTGTTTTTTCTTGTCTTTGTTTAGGATACTTTGTGATTATGGAAAGTCATTTTTCCAAGCGACAGCGATTCTTTTATAAGATCATAAATAGTTTCAATTTCTGTATGGTAGCTCTTCTTAGTTATTTAGCACTGGAAGCGCCCAATAAAGAAACTTTTTCTTATATTATGATTGCTTTAGTATTAGGTGCTATTGGCGATGTCTTTTTAGGACTTCAGCACGTATATCCTCAACAAAGAACAAAATTTTTTATCTTTGGTTTTCTTTCTTTTTTAGGGGGGCACATTGTTTATCTACTTTACTTTTTTCATATTCAACCAGTTACCATAATCGTTCCGATAATTATGTCAGTATTAATTAGCCTAGCATATCTAGGGTTGAAATTATTAAAGATAAGATTTGGAAAATATACTATCTTAATATTTGTTTATTTAATATTGATAACTTTTATCGTATCATCTGCCCTAGCGAGAGTTGTGACAGAAAGAAAGATTGACCATGTAATATTTTTTCTAGGGATTCTTTTGTTCTTTGGTTCTGATTGTTTATTATCAATTTTATATTTTGATAAACCACAAAACACAAGAATCTTAAAATTTATTAACTCAAGTTTATATTTTAGTGG
>FZPS01000063.1_pt714 | contig 11146 bp, 10 predicted proteins | sample 1817821 | NCBI WGS metagenome assembly FZPS01 (sample SAMEA104158645, study PRJEB21678) | metagenome | place: Germany | collected 2015-04-21 | reverse complement strand
ACTTTATCCCTACTAATATCCATCATAAAACCCCTAATCTTAAGATCAGGCTCGTCAAAAATTTCTAAACATCTAACTTTATCTTTTGCTTGTCTTAAAATTTGTTTTAAAGTAACGCTTCCATAATAAGCACCGTTTTCTTTATTATAGAAAACTGTTATCCCGTCTTCTTCTACTCTTACCCTATAAGCTTCTTCCCCAAGCTTCTCATCTTTTAAAAATTTAAGTGTAGCATTTTCCTTGCTACCTTGTTCTTCGATTTCGAGAAATTCGTTTAAGTAATTAAAAACGTTTACTAGTCTTCCTTCAAAAAAAACGACTAGTTTCTCACCAATAGAAAAAAATCCGTCCTTAAGCACTTGTTGCTTGACATTCGGGAAAATTTTATACATGTTATTTCTCCTACCCTAATTTCTTAGTATAAATTTAGATTAATACCATTTTACCTTTCAAATTATTATACACTAAAATCCCTTTCTTTTCAAGGAGTTATTTTGATTATTTTCCTGTATATTCCCACATATTTAAAAAGCCTCTCTTGACAAAGAAAGGCTTAATTTTTATAATTTAAATTTCTTTAACTTCTCTAGTCCATAGTTTCTTTAGTTTTTCTCTTGCTTCCACAAGTGATGCTGGTGCATCTTTTACTAAATCACGATACGTGAAGAAAATAACACCTGAAATATTATCATAGTTTTGATTGTATTTTAACTGATTTATAATTTCTTCACTATTACTCCAATTACCTTCATCAGAGTAACGATATAAACCTTGACCCATGTAAAGCTTAGTATTTGTTTCTTTAGAAATCTCAGCCCACCATTTCGCAAGATCTGCATATTTAACTAACTCGAATTTAGTTCCATCTTTTCCAGTTTTCCAATTATCAAACTCGAAATAGTTTTGAGGAACAACATAATCAATCCAGCCTTCTTTCATCCAAAGATAAACATCAGCAAAAAGACCAGTATAACAGTTATAACAACTATGATGATTATTTGATCCTTTTTCCCATGCAGATTCACTTTCTTCAGTAAAGTATTTTTTATTAGTACGATAAATTCCAAATGGAGAAATACCAAATTCAACTTTACGTGGAAGCGTCTTTAATTTCTCATGCATCTTCTTAATTAGTAAATCAACATTGTTTCGACGGAAGTCGCTTAATTTTTCGAATCCTGATTTTGCAAATTTTTCTTGTTCAGCTGGGTCTCTAATTTCTTCATAAGGATAGAAATAATCATCCATATGAATTGCTTTTACATCATATTTACTTGCAATTTCATATGCAACATCAGATACATATTCCCTTACTTCTTCTGAAGCAGGATCTAAAATTAGTTTATCTAAAACTGTTTCAATCACTAAATCAGGTCTTTTTCTTGCAAAGTTTTTCTCATGTAATGTGTTTAAAAACTCTTCCTTAGTCATATTTAAGTCAGTAAATTTTTGACCTGATACACGATAAGGATTTAACCATGCATGAACAGTAATATTTGCTTTTTTAGCTTCTTCAATAAAGTAGCCAAAAACGTCAAACCCAGGATATTTACCTTCTTCACCAGTAATAAAACGGCTCCAAGGTGCTAAGTCAGATTCATATAAAGCATCATTAGTTGGGCGTACTTGAAAGATAACCGTATTCATATTATACTCTTTAACTTTTGCAATGACTCCACGTAAATATGCCTTATAACTCTCTACTTCTTCTATTTTAGGTAAGTCAATATTTCCTACTGTAGAAAACCAAACACCTCTTAATTCTTCATCTTTTTCTACATAATCCCCAATCAATACTTCCTTATCTGATTGGAAATACGTAACATTTCCTTCGCCTAAAAAGCGCTTAATCGGCTTCATATAACTCCTCCAAAATTTTTATTGTTTTTCGATCACTATCGAGTTCTACTTCTAAACCAATCGGTAAACTAATAAATGGTAAATCATGACCACTACTAAAATTAGTTATAATCGGTACATTTAAATCAATAAAATATTCGTTTATTATTTCATCAATTGTAAATGAATTTTCAGTTTGTTTTATGTTTGAAAAATAACCAAAAACAAATCCTTTAGCTTTTTTCAAACTGCCACTTAATCTAAGACTTGAAAAGTAGCGATCAATCGCATAAGGGGCTTCATCAACATCTTCAATAAAGATAATTTTATCAGTAAAATCCACTTCATATGGTGTACCTATTAAGGTTGCAATTAAACTTAAATTACCGCCTACCAGCTTACCTTTTGCTTTACCACTAACTAAAGTTTTTGCATTATCCTTAGGATTTTTTAAGATTCTACCTTGTTGTGAAGTAAAGAGCAAAGCCTCAAAATCAGCTTGAGATATGCTATCAAATTCAGCTTTACCTAAGTAAATTCCTACTGGGCCATGGATTGTAGGAAGATTAGTTTTTTGATATATCGCATTTATAAATACCGTTATATCAGAAAAGCCAATTAATAGTTTTGGATTGTTTTTTATAATTTCATAATTAACTTTATCAACAATCCTACTACTACCATAACCACCTAACATTGCAATTATTACACTTACTTCACTATCTAAAAACATAGCTTCTAGGTCTTCAATTCGATCTTCATCAGTCCCACCAAGATAGCCATATCTTTTTCCAACCGCTTTTCCATATTTAACTTTTAAGCCTAGATTGTTTAATCTTTCTTCTAAGAGTTTAAATCTTGATGAATTTTTATCAATTGCTGCAGCTGGAGTTATTATACCAACTGCAGACCCTTTTTTTATTTTCTTAACTTTCATATTTATTTTATTTTTTTAATTCTTTTCTTAATACAGCAAATGATTGAACTAATTTCATTCCCGCATAGAAATAAATGTTTCTAGCAGGGTTTTCGCTACCTGTAAATAATGTCATGAACTTCGCATTATTCTCTTTAGACTTTTGACATAACATACAGAATAGGCTCTTTCCTAAACCATGTCCTTGAGCTTTTGGATGAATACCAATTCCACCTAGGTAACCTCTTCCGCTTGGTTGAGTAAAGACTGGACCAGTCCAACCCAATATTTCTCCATCCTTTTGAACAATCAACATCGGTTTAGGTTCTTCTAAACTTAAGTTATGATTAACAACACTACGCCAACCTTCATTTTTTAGGGCATCAAATAATTCATCAAAGCCATAATGAAGTTTTGGATCATAATAAGTAATTGTATAACCTTTAGCTTCATTTTCTTTTATTTGTTGTTTTACTCTTTCTGGTAATTCATATGTTTCTAAATTTAAGTGATATGCATCTTGTTGACCATTTACATTATAACCATTATTCATTAATAAGAAATAATATGGTGTATTTACTGGAACAGCTGGCGCACCTGGATGTTCATGTTTATCATATCCTGGAACGTGCCATTCAAGCAATATTGGATTGAAGAATAAATTACGAATATATGTTTTACCTACTAATTTTAACCAATCTTCTAAAGCAAGTAATATTTTTGTCCCGATACCTTGACGCCAATAACCTTTTTTCACAGCTACACATGTAATATATCCTGGGGTAGCTTCTGGCGGATTTGAACCATTGTTATAGGTTGCATTTCCAAATCCTACAATTTCACCATCTTTTACTGCAACTAACATACCTTCATTTTTGTAATGAGGATTATTTAGAAATCTTTGGGTAAATGATTCTTTTGTAAATGGGGCGAAGATTGAATATGGAACTACTGATTCATTCCATAAATTCACTAATTCTTCTAACATTGATAATTCAAATTGTTTGATTTGCATAGTTTACTCTCCTTTAAAATGACTAATAATATAATTTCCTAATTTCCCACGGAATGGAATTATTTTCGGATTATCTCTTGTAGGATGAACCCTATTTGTAAGTAAAGAAAATCCTATTTTATTATCGCGATCGATAAATATACTTGTTCCGGTATAGCCGGTATGGTGAATTGTATTTTTGCTTGCGAGATCTCCACAAGATGGGTAATCTCCACCCATTATCCAACCAATGGTTCTGATTTCATTATTTAAAGAAATCCCTTTTTTATTTTCAACTTGTGGCGTATATAGTAAATCAACACTTGCTTTTGATAAAATATGTTTACCATTAAATTCGCCATCATTTAAAATCATCTTAATAAAATTACGTAAATCTTTTACTGTAGAAAAGACTCCAGCATGACCAGCAACCCCATCTAAAATAAAGCCTTTTTCATCATGAACTTTTCCTCTTAAATACCCATTATACAGTTCATCTTCTCTTAACTCAGTCGGGGCAACGCGCTCTAAATCAGTCGGATTGTAGCATGTATCATGCATTTCAAGCGGTTCAAAAATATGTTTTTTCGCAAACTCATCAAGTGGCATTCCACTTACAGCTTCAATTATAAAGCCAAGCAACATAAATCCAATATCTGAATAAACAATTTTTGTGTTTGTAGGATAAACTAAATCACTATTATATATTTGATCTTCTAATTCTTTTCTCGATCTTAGGCCTTTCGCATTTACAACATCAGCTTTTAAGCCAGATGTGTGAGTTACTAAATCCCAAATAGTAATATTTTTAAAACGAAATCTCGGTAAATAAGAACTAACAGAATCATAAAGTCTTAACTTACCCATTTCAAGCAAAATCATAATCGAAGTAACTGTACTTACAACCTTCGATACTGATGCAAGATCATAAATTGTATCAAGGTCATTTTTAGTTCCTTCAATATGGCTCTTCATCCCTAAACTGCCAAAGTAATCTTTATCAGATACTAAGACATAATTTCCACCAGGAAACGCACCATCATTAATTGCTTCTAGTATTAACCTCTCTAATCCTTCAATCATTTCCCACCTCATAGTTTTATTAAATGTTTGGAATATCTATTCATAAAGTTATTATAGCATATTTTATTAATATCTTCATCACTATATCCACGCTTCTTTAGCCCATCAATAATTTTATATGCATCAAATGCACTATTGACTTCATATAAGTTAGCATCATTAAAGCCCTCTTCTAAATAATCCATAAAGTCAAAACCAAACATTACATTATCAATTCCCATAATTTCCACAGCGCGATCAACATGGTCTAAGAAATATTCAAGTGTTTGTTTGTCTTTTTCTTTTGAAACAAAGTTTTTTGCTAGCGTTAACCCAAACAAACCGTCTACTTCTTTTAAAGCTTTAAGCTGATCTAGAGTTAAATTTCTTCTATGATCACATAATTCTTTTACATTACCGTGGGAAAAGATTATATTTTTGTTTGTATAACTTAAGACATCAAAGAAACTTTTTTCATTTAGATGAGCAACATCAATAATCATATCGAGTTCAATCATCTTATCAAGTAATTTTTTTCCTTCTAAAGTAAGACCTCTATCAGCTGGCCCTGCAACACCAGTTGCATATTTATTTGCTTCATTCCATGTAAGTAAGGCATGTCTGATTCCAAGTTCATATAAAGTATCTAAGTCTTCAACTTTTTCTAAGTTTAGTAAGCCTTCTAAACCTAACATTAATTCAAAACCAGGTAACTTACTCATATCAATTTCAGCTAAAGCAATTTTTACTGCTTCAATTAAATCAAACTTATCTGGTGAATATAAAGTCCAAAGCCCACCTTTTATTACATTGTTTTTGAGTTGTTTTACATGAACATCAGAAAACCTATTTTCAATTCCCTTTTTCTTACTTATGTATAAATCATATAATACATCCGTATGGACATCAAAAATTTTCATTACTCCACCTCAAAGTTACAAGTGTTAATTAAATCATCAAGTGATTCTCTCCTTATAACTTCTCTTATTTTATCCTCTTTTACAAATATAACAGCACCCTTAGTTAGGCCATTATAATTCATTGCCATTGAATATGTGTATGCACCTGTTGCATAAACAACAATTGTATCGTTCTTTTTAACTTCAGGTAGTTTTACATTTAAAGCAATAATATCGCCTGATTCACAACACTTACCAACTACATCATAGAAGTTAAGTAAGTTTTCATATTCTTCCTCTTCCGTTAATTCATCTTTAATTCTATTTGCAACTTCAACAGTATATTTCGCTTGATATAAGGCTGGGCGAATATTATCACTCATCCCACCATCGATAAATAAATATTTCTTACCACTAAATGTAGTCTTTAAAGCACCACATTTATATAATGTAAAGCCTGAATCACCAACTAAAGCTCTACCTGGTTCAATCATTAATTTATTTATACTCAAGCCATGACGAGCTATACCTTCTTCAACACTTTTTACAATCTCATTTAAAATTAACTCAAGATCGATTTCTTTATCACTATCTGTATATTTAATTCCAAACCCGCCACCAAGGTTAAGGGTATTAATCTTGTAGTTATATTTTAATTCAAAACGTTTAATAAAATTAAGCATTGTTTTCGCTTCCGCAACAAAACTCTTTGGATTATTAATTTGCGAACCAATATGTGAATGGAAACCATCTAAATGTAAGTATTTAGAATTTAAATAAATATTCATAACTTTATTTAAGATCTCATCATCATGAATTGATTCACCAAATTTTGAAGAAAGGAGACTCGTTTCTATATATGCATGGGTATCTGCATGAATTCCTGGATTAATTCTAAATAAAGTATTTACTTTTTTCTTTTTTGCTTTTGCAAGTTCTTCTAACTTTACAAGTTCAGCGAATGAGTCAACAACTATATATTCAATTTCCAAATCAATTGCCATTTCTAATTCTTCAATACTTTTGTTGTTTCCATGTAAAATTACACGGTTCATTGGAAATCCACTTTTATTAATTAAGTGCATATCACCACAACTTACTGCATCAATTCCAAAGCCCGCAGCATCTAGCATCTTACATAAGTAAGGAGCTAAGAATGCTTTTGAAGCATAAATTATTTCACAAGTAAATTTATTTGATTTGAAGTTTTCACTAAAGATTTTAATTTTTTCTTCAATTCCAACTTCATCATAAACATATAAAGGTGTCTTATACTTATCTGCTAGTTCAACTAAACTGTAATTACCAACATATAAGTTATTATCAATTACACGCATTGACTTAGTTCTCATAATTCAATATTCCTTCCCTTATTTCATTAAATAATGAATATAGTTCTTCTTTTTTTGTTAACGTAATTAATTTTTGTTTATATTGTTTTAAGTTTTTAATTCCTTTTAAATACCAAGCAGCTAGTGATCGCATCTCTAAAACTGCTAGTTTTTCTATCTTTTCTTCTAGTAAGTAAGAAAAATGTTTTTCACACATATTAATTCTCTCCAGTGGAGTAGGGCCACTCTTTAGAGGCTTACCACTAAAATAATCAACTAAATCTCTAATTAACCAAGGATTTCCTAATGAGCCTCTTCCTACCATTATAAAATCAACATTAGTATATTCAAACATCCTCTTTGCATCTTCAATAGTTTTAATATCGCCGTTTCCTATTACAGGAATATTTACATTTTCTTTTACTTGTTTGATATAGTCTAAATTAACACTTCCGCGATACAAGTCAGATTTAGTTCTTCCGTGCACTGCAATTAAAGCAGCTCCAGCCTTTTCAGCTTCTTTTGCAACTTCAACAGCATTAATAGATGTATGATCTAAGCCTGCTCTTATTTTTATACTTACAGGTTTACTTACATTACTCTTTACTTCTCTAACTATTTCACCGATAAATTTTGGGTCTTTAAGTAGACTACTACCTGCATTTGCTTTTAATACTTTTCTTACAGGACAACCCATATTAATATCTATAATATCAGCATTTGTTTTTGTATCGATGAATTTAGCAGCTTCAACTAAAGATTCGATGTCACCACCAAAAATTTGTAAACTTATTGGGTGTTCTGCATCTTCTACTTTTGTTAGTTCAATCGTTTTATCATTTTGATAAACTAGTCCCCGAGCACTAATCATCTCGGAATAAAGTAACCCAACACCCATTTCTTTCATTATTTTTCTATAACTTCTATTTGTATAACCTGCCATTGGAGCAAGCACTATTCTATTTTTTATATCTACATTTTCAATCTTCATAATAATCTTATTTATTATATCATAGAAAACTTTGTTTTTAAAGAATGGAGAAAAAATATTCTCATAATTTTAGTCTAATAATGATTAATTACCATAAATTAGAAATTAATAGTTGCAAGCAATTTTTTCATATAGTATAATAAATTTAATCGGTTCTTATTTATAAAAAATTATTGAAAATGTAAGCGCTTCCCTATCATAATTGAAATGAGAAGCTAAGAACTAGATTTAAAAGGATAGGAGGAAATGTATGGACAAACAAACAATTTTAATTCTCGCCTTGGTTATTGGTGCAGCTGTAATTTCGCTTTTATATGCATTTTTCTTAAAAGCGCAACTTTACAAGCTGAGTGCAAAACATGAAAAAATCGAAGAAATAGCTTCGTTTATTAAAGAAGGAACACAAGCATTTTTAAAAAAGGAATATAAAATTATTGCCTTATTTGTAGGTGGAGTTGCAATTGTTCTTACAGTATTAGGTTTTATTCCTGCATTTAGCGGAGCTGAAGGCATAGGCTGGAAAGCTGCTTTGTGCTTTGTCTTTGGAGCATTATTTTCAGGTCTTGCAGGCTATGTAGGAATGCAAGCAGGAACAAAAGCAAACAGTCTTACTGCTTCTGCTGCAAATACAAGTGGAATGAGTAGAGCATTAAAAACTGCATTTACAGGTGGTTCTATCTCTGGATTAAGTGTCGCAGGTTTTGGCCTACTTGGTCTTAGTGCTTCAGTACTAATTTTATATTTAGCAACAGATAGTTTAGCATTAGCAGGTCAAATTGTAATCGGTTATGGTCTTGGTGCATCATTTGTTGCACTATTTGCTCGTGTTGGTGGCGGTATTTATACAAAAGCTGCTGACGTTGGTGCTGACTTAGTAGGTAAAGTTGAAGCAGGTATCCCTGAAGATGACCCAAGAAATCCTGCTGTTATTGCAGATAACGTCGGAGATAATGTAGGCGATATCGCTGGTATGGGTTCTGACTTGCTTGAATCATATGTAGGTGCAATTATTTCTGCATTCACACTTGGCGTTGCATCAATTATATACTCACCTGCCATTACAGCAATCTTCCCATTACTAATCGCTGCAACTGGATTAATTGCTGTAATGATAAGTATTACAGTTATCCGTTCAAAAGAATGGAAAAACCCACAAAAAACATTAAATATTGCAACATATATCGCAAATATAACTGTGGTAGTTGCATCATTAGTATTTAGTTTATTATTACTGGATTCAGTAAAACCTTTCTTTGCAATAATTACAGGACTTTTAGTTGGTGTATTTATTGCATATATAGCAGAATATTATACTTCTGATAAATTTAAGCCAGTTAAAGAAGTAGCAGACGAATCACAAACTGGACATGCTACAAACATCATCTCTGGATATGCAGTTGGTATGCGCTCAACAGCGATCACAATTATTGTTCTTGTAGCTGGTATTTTAGTAGCTTACTTACTAGAGGATATGTATGGAATTGGGCTAGCAGCAGTTGGTATGTTATCAACAGTAGGAATTACTGTTGCAATCGATTCATACGGTCCAATATCTGATAATGCCGGTGGTATAGCAGAAATGGCTGATTTATCTAAAGAAGTTAGAGATATTACCGACAAACTTGACTCTGTTGGAAATACTACAGCAGCAATCGGAAAAGGCTTCTGTATCGGGGCAGCAACTCTTACTGCTCTTGCACTCTTTATGTCTTTTGCAAATGCAGCAGGAATTGATTCTATAAGTATTTTAGAGCCTCTTGTAATCATTGGTCTACTAGTTGGAGCAATGCTTCCTTACTTATTTACATCTCTTACTATCAATTCTGTTGGTAGAGCAGCAAATAAAATGATTAATGAAGTAAGAAGGCAATTTAAAGAAGACCCAGGTATTATGGAAGGTACATCAAAACCTGATTATGCAAAATGTGTTGAAATCTCAACAGCAGCAGCATTAAAAGAAATGATTCTTCCTGCTATCATTGCTGTTATTACTCCAATCTTAATTGGATTTATTTTCGGAAATAAAGCATTAGCGGGATTATTAATAGGTTCGCTTGCAAGTGCTGCGATGTTAGCTATCTTTATGGCAAACTCTGGTGGTGCTTGGGATAATGCGAAAAAGTTAATCGAAAGTGGGCTATATGGTGGTAAAGGTAGCGAAGCTCACAAAGCTGCAGTTACTGGAGATACAGTTGGAGATCCATTTAAAGATACTGCTGGTCCTGCAATGGATATCTTAATTAAACTAATGTCAATGATTGCCTTAATGATCGGTCCTGCAATCGCAACAATTGGTTCATTATTAGAAAGATTCTTCTAAAAAATATATCTAAAAAACCCATACCAATATCGGTATGGGTTTATCTTTTTTTACTTAATCACAATTCCATTTTCCATCTTCAAAGTTACAGGCTCCACCATTATTATCTTCAGTTAATGACTTTAATTTATTTAAAGGAACTCCTTCCTCATTTGCAATTTTCTCTAATGCATTAATAATTACTTCTTCACTTTGAGCACCACTAATCGCATACTTTTGGTTAATAACTAAAATTGGAACACTATTTATTCCATAAGCTCGTGCCAACTCTACATCACTTACAACTGCTTTTTCAGTTTCAGGATTATTAAATTGTTTTTTCCACTCTTCAAATGGAATGTTTGCTTCTCTAACTGCTTCTTCTAAAACTGCTATATCTTCAATATTCTTACTTTCAACAAACATTTTATTTTGAATTTTATCAAATAAATCCCAATACATTTTGTCTCCGCCAATAATTCCTGCAGCTTTAGCTGCGATTAATCCTGGCTTTGATAATGGAAAATTAAAGTCTGTCTTATGCATTCCTTCTATATTAAAACGGTGTTCATCATCATTTTGATTTGCATGTTTCCAGTGCCCTAATACTTCTGGCTTCACTGCTTCACGAGAACCAAATTGACGAATAAAATCTTCTTCACTCCAGGCTAAAGCAAATGAGCGGTGATTTATTTCAATATTATTAAATCTTTTTGCAACCTTGCGCATTCTTGCAGACATCGGAAAACAAAAACTACAAATTACATCATGAAAAAATTCTATTTTTAACATCTTCAATAACTCCTTCTATATAT
>FZPS01000082.1_pt179 | contig 11154 bp, 10 predicted proteins | sample 1817821 | NCBI WGS metagenome assembly FZPS01 (sample SAMEA104158645, study PRJEB21678) | metagenome | place: Germany | collected 2015-04-21 | reverse complement strand
GATATGAAGGGTGCCTTCCCCAATGCGCGCTTCCAGGTCAGCCTCCGCTACACCCCCTTCACGGAGGATTCCTGGGTCGCCGACCAATGGTCCGGCTTCACCAACGTACTGGCCGCCTATACCCAGAACTCGGTCTGGGACCTGGAGGGCCTCTCGGCACCGTTCCTCGATACCACCTATAAGCCGGAGCTCCAATACTACTGGCGCGATATTTTGGGAGAGGAAAAAGGCATCCTCCGCCAGATGGACCTGCTCGCCTCGCTGGCTCATGAATCCAATGGCCGCAGCGGCTCCGCCTCACGCAGTATCAATTATATCATCGCCAGGCCAACCTTCCACTTCGGCAACCCCGAGCGCCTCAATGGCTACCTGGCCCCCGGCTTCTGGTTCTATCTCGGCTCCCTTACCGATAACCCGCGGATTCGCCACTACAGGGGCCATGCCGATGTCCGCGCTGCCCTCCAATGGGCTGACTCCCTTCAGATGGCCAGCACCTTCCAGATCGGCGACGAGCTTGAAAAGGGAAGCATGCAGCTTGATCTCTCCTACCCTCTGGGCCACATCACCGGCAACAGCCTCGATTTCTACCTGCATGTCCAGTACTTCACCGGCTACGGCCAGACGCTCCTCTACTACGACCGCAGAGAACAGGCGCTGCGGGCGGGCGTCTCCTTCTTCTTCCGCTAACCTGGATACACACTCTTGCTGATATGGCACCGGCCCCCAAACCATCCTCCAAAATCGTCGTCCCCTGCATCCGCTGCGGCGCCTGCTGCCGCTGGGAAGGGCAGGTCAAGACCACCGATGCTGAAATCAGCCGCATCGCCAGGTTCCTGAATCTCTCCGAAGAAGCGTTCATCGCCACCTGTACGGTCCTGCGCCAGGATAGAACCGGCCTCGCCATCCGGATGCTGGCGGACGGGACCTGCATCTTCCTGGACGATAAAAATGAATGCAAAATCCACGCCGTCAAGCCTGCCCAATGCAAAGGCTACCCCCTTAAATGGCGGAATCCCTCCTCAGAGCATCTCTGCCACGCCGTCAAAGTACTGGTCGAGGAAGGCGTATTGCCTCCCAGCGAGTATGAACCGCCTCCGGCAGGGAAATTGTTCAAATAAAACTCTTTTGGGCGATTCTCTTCTTGCAACCAGCCCGCTTTTCCGTAGGATAACCGCTGTGAGGTTCGGCTTCCGCCTTTGCTGAAGCTGCAATATCGTTTCCAAAGATAAAGGGCAGTCGTATCTCTTTGTAGGTTTAGCTTGCCGCCGCTCGGTAGAGCAGGCGCGATGCTAAAATAAAGATGCTCCGGATGTTGAACCGGAGCCTGTGTAACAACAAATCCAGCACGACAAATCAAACAAAAGTGCTGGTCAAGACTTGCAGGCGCCTGCAGCAAATGCCAGCGCTCATGAGTTTTGTGTATTACTGAGAATGAGCAAAACATTCATACCCAAGAATGACTTGGACCAGCGGAAGTGGCGCGTGATAGATGCCGAAGGCGCTATCGTGGGCCGTCTGGCTGTACAAATCGCTAACGTACTCAGGGGACGCGATAAAGCGATCTATACCCCCCACCTGGATACAGGTGACTTTGTGGTCGTGGTCAATGCCGAAAAGGTAAAACTCTCAGGCAACAAAGAGGAAGATAAAGCATACATGTTCTACTCCGGATGGAGAGGCGGCGAAAGCTATCGTAAATTCAAGAATCTCCGCCAAACCAAACCCGAGTGGATTATCTGGCATGCGGTCAAGGGGATGCTCCCCAAAAATCGCATGGGTAAAAAATTGATCACCAAACTGAAGATATATGCCGGCCCGTCGCATCCGCACACCGCGCAGAACCCCTCAGTTTTACCCCTTGTTAAATAAGAGCAGAGAAAAAGAATATGTCTGATAATACATCTGATTTCCTCGGTACCGGCCGCAGAAAAACGGCTGTCGCTCGCGTAAGAGTCAACGTCGGCTCAGGCAATATCACCGTTAATGGAAGACCCTACGCGGAGTACTTCCCGCTGGAACAACTGCGCCACGTCGTCACCCAACCCCTCACCTGTACCGAAACCCTCTCCAAGTACGACGTCTTTGTCAATGTACGCGGCGGAGGCCTGACGGGTCAGGCGGAGGCTACCCGCCACGGTATCGCACGCGCCCTCCTGGAAGTGGATACGGCATTCCGCCCGCTCCTCAAAGCCGAAGGCTTCCTGACCCGTGACCCGCGCATGAAAGAGCGCAAAAAATACGGTCAGCCCGGAGCCCGCAAGCATTACCAGTACAGCAAGCGCTAAACCAGGCGTTACATTTTCCGCAATTGCGGAGCAGACAACCCCGGGTCATCCCGGGGTTTTTTGTTGCCCCAATCGCCAACCGCCGCCCCGATTCACTCCAAACCTGGAATCCCAGCCCTTCCCCGGCGAATACTCTGGATTTATACCTTGAGCACAGGAGCGATTTTGTTTTAAAATGAGGGCCGTAGAGTGCTTATCAAGCAGTTAAGATATATCAATAACGACAACGAAAAGTAGAAGTAATATGAGTTTGATCTCCAAGAAAACCCTTGTCTCCGCGCTCGTAGGCGTGGGGAGCGTGGTGATGGTCTCCCAACTGGAGGCACAGCCTGATCCACGCTACAAGATTCACGATTTTAGCCGCCCCCAGCCTGAACAGATCGACCCCGGCTTTGTGGGCGACAACCAGCGCACCGGCAAGGCTCCCTCTGATGCGGTCGTGCTTTTCGAGGGCGCCAATCTCGATAACTGGGTTGCCATGGATGGCTCCCCGACCAAATGGGTGGTAAAGGACGGCATCATGGAGTGCGTCCCCGGTTCGGGTTACGTGCGTACGCTGCAATGCTTTGGCGATTGCCAGTTGCATGTCGAGTGGGCAGAGCCCGAGGATATCACCGGCAGCAGCCAGGGCCGCGGCAATAGCGGCGTCTTCCTGGGCGGAGCGCGCTATGAGATTCAGGTCCTTGACTCCTATAACAACGTGACCTATGCCGATGGCCACGCCGGCTCCATCTATGCGCAGTATCCACCGGAGGTGCTGCCCATTCGCAAACCCGGCGAGTGGAATATCTACGACATCATCTATGTGGCCCCCCGCTTCGAAAAGGATGGCTCCCTGAAATCCCCTGCACGGGTCACCCTCTTCTTCAATGGCGTACTGGTCCAGTGGGATAAGGAATTGACCGGCCCGACCGGCTGGCTGAGCCGTGCTCCCTACTCACCGCACGACTATAAGCAGCCGATTGCCCTGCAGGACCACGGCAACCCGGTGAAGTTCCGCAATATCTGGGTGCGTGAGCTCGGCTCCAAAGAAAAAGTCTTCCAATACTCGCGCAAATATCTCGATGGATTGACCGGTATCTATAAGGGAGGCATGAGCTGGGAGATTTACCGCGATGGCGATACCCTCTACCTCTCTTGGCCCAATAACCGCAACAACCCGTGGAAGATGACCGCAGAGAGTACAACTCACTTCGTAACGGAACGGACCGACTTCGCCTTCGATTTCGACGACTTCGACGATGAAGGAATCGCTCAGACCGTCTACTGGACCATGGAAGGCAACAAGACCAAGATGACCCGCCAGAAGCAGGAGAAGAAGTAACCCCCAACACGGGAGGGCCGCCGCTCTCCCCATAAGCACTAAAGCCACGAGAGAAACTTCTTTCGTGGCTTTTGCGTTAAGGCTTTACGAATACTCCGGAGAGCAGATTGATAGTATCTTGGATAGAGAGTCGAATGACTGCTAATGCCATGAGGGGATTCTCCCCCCCCAAGCAATTTTAACACATGCTCTCTTTCGCCAGAGAGTGGCCTGAGCAATCAATTTTCCAACAGGTTGTTGGAAAATTACCATGCTTGTCAGGTTTGAGCGGCGGAAGCAGATGATCAAGCCGAAATTCGAATACCCGTAAAAACTATCGAGTCGGTATGGTGATCTCTTTCACCTTATCGGTCGCCTTGTCGATCGCCTCGGTCGCTTTTTCAGCCGCCTTATCAATGGTCTGAACCCCTTTTTCGGCGGCTTTATCGACTACCTCGACCGCCTTCTCAGCGGCCTGGCTCAGAGCGTCGGCGGCTCTGTTGGCGGTTTCATTGAGAGTGGCACCGGCCTGATTGACGGCTTCATTTCCCCTTTCAACCGCTCTGTTAGCGGCTTCGTTTACGGCGTTAGTGGTTTTCTCGGCAGCTTCATTGAGCGCCTCACCGGCCTTATCCACGGCTTCGTTTCCCTTTTCGACCGCTTTTTCGGCGGCCTCGTTTACGGCATTGGTGGTTTTCTCGGCAGCTTCATTGAGCGCCTCACCAGCCTTATCAACAGCTTCGTTTCCCTTTTCGACCGCTTTTTCTGCGGCCTGGTTCAGAGCGTCGGTCGTTTTATTGGCGGCTTCATTGAGCGCGGGCCTTGCCTTATCGGCAGCTTGAGCGCTTTTCTCAACGGCCTTCGCAGCCTCGCTCTGAGACGGCGTCCCATTGGCGGAATTGCCGCTCCCCTCCTGCGAACAGGCGGTAGAGAAAGCCAAAACCAGAGCACAGAGAGCTGACAGTGCAATAAGATTCATATTCTTCATAGTCAATATTAAGTCACAGGTCAAACAGATTGACCTCCCATCATTATGGACTAAAGAAAGATAAATTCAAATATATTTACGCCAAGGCGCCCTCAATATTTCCTTAAATAATCTGTGAAAATCTGCGTAATCTGCGGTTAAAACTTCGGTTAAAAAAATCGGCCTCTGCGGATTCCTCTCTTCTTCGATATTCCTTTTTGGGTGCGTTCTTTTTGAGGCAATGCGCATATTGTATTCCTACTGCGTGGTTTTTTCCTTCTGCACCCCGTAAGGGGTGCAGCATATTTTAGGTATGCGGAGCATACCCGTAATATAGCCAGGGGTCTTCAGACCCCTGGTACGCATCCCCCCACACGAGAAACACGACCCCAGAGGGGTCGCATCCCGTTGCCCTTTAAAAATCTGTGTTTATTCGTGATTTTTTTCGATGCCCTTTTTATTGGACGGGATTGATTATTTGAGGTGCCTGGCTGCGACCCCTACGGGGTCGGGTGAGAATTTTTCTCTCATCCTTACCAGGGGTCTGAAGACCCCTGGCTATGAGATGGCATCCCTACGGGATGCTTAAAGAATGGTATGCTCCGCATACGGTGGAAAAGGATAGTTTGCATTGGACAGGGCGGGGCCAATTTGTTCCAATAGTGAGGCGAAATGAAGACGAATAAAAAGTTCAGTTTGTTAGTTTCTCTGGCGGTCGCTCTGGGTTCTCTGGCGGTCGGTGGTCTGGCTCAGACGCCGGTGGATACCTGGAGCGACACCTGGGCGGCCGTGGATGCTCTGGGGCGTCCCCTGCCGCTGGAGGATACGGCGCCTGCCGCGCGTGAAGGAAAATTTGTCGGTGTTTTTTATTACCTCTGGCACGGAGCCCATAATGGTCCGGACCAGCCCGGCCAGGGGGTCATCCCCATCGAGGATGCTGATCCAAAGAGTCCCTACGATAACAGCATCATTTTGCAGGACCCTCCCGGCCAGCGTAACTGGGGCCCCTACTGGGCGTTCCATCACTGGGGCGAATCGCTCTACGGCTACTACGTGGCCGACGACGAGTGGGTGATCCGCCGCAATGCGCAGCTTTTGAGCGATGCGGGGGTGGATGTCATTATTTTTGACGTCACCAATGCGATTTCCTATCGCGATATCTATATGAACCTCTTGCGGATTTACTCTGAGATTCGCAAAGAGGGCGGCAAGACTCCGGCGGTCTCTTTTTTGACCAATACGCGCCATGACCTGGTGGTGGAGGCGGTCTATCGCGACCTCTACTCCAAGGGGCTTTACCAGGACCTCTGGTTTTACTGGAAAGGCAAACCGCTGGTCATGGCCAATCCGGAGGGGCTCAGGCCGGAGTTGCAGGAGTTCTTCACGCTGCGTCGCTCCTGGGCCTGGACCCGCGATGGTGGCGCCGGCAACTGGTTCAAGGATGGCAAGGATGCCTGGCCCTGGCTGGACCATACCCCGCAGGGGTATGGCTGGCATGAAGCTCCCGATATCCCCGAGCAGATAGTGGTCTGCACGGCCGAGCATCCCAATAGCGACCGCGGCAAAAGCTTCCACAATGGGAGCAACCCCAAACCGCATCAGACCGAAAAGGGGCTCTACTTTGCCGAGCAATGGGAGCACGCTCTGGAGGTCGACCCGGAGTTCATCTTCGTAACGCAATGGAATGAATGGCTCGCCATGCGTTTTACCAATGAAGATTATAAGTGGAGCGAATATGCGGGCGAGCCGGTCCAGGACCCTGAGGGGATCTTCGTGGATGTCTACAACATGGAGTATAACCGCGATATGGAGCCGATGAAGGGCGGCTATGGCGATAACTACTACTACCAGATGTGGAGCAATATCCGCAAATTCAAAGGAGTGCGCCCCTTGCCGGAAGCCTCCCCCGCCATGCCAGCCAGTTGGAGTCTGGCCGATTGGAGCCGTGTGCAGCCGACCTACCGCGACGACCGAGGCGACACCTTCCACCGCAACCACCGCGGCTACGGTCCGCGCCTGGGGATGTACGTCAATAAGACCGGACGCAACGATATTACCGAATGCAAAGTAGCGCTGGCAGGCAAACGGCTCTACTTCATGGCCGAGTGCGCGGAGGCTCTTTCCCAACCGATCGATTCCCAATGGATGAACCTCTGGTTCACGATTGAAGGGAACCGACAGCCGGAGTGGAATGGGATTCAATATCGCGTTCAGTTTGACGAGAAGGGAAAAAAAGCGATCCTCTACCAGTACAACCCTGAGACGGTTTCAAACTGGAGACCGCTCAAAACGCTCTTCTGCAAGGTGGAAGAGAAGCGGGTGATTATCGGATTGCCCAAAGAATTCATTCAGGCTCCGGCGGATGAAAAGCTGCGGCTGCGCTTCAAGTGGTCCGATAACATGCAGGATGAAAACGACCCGATGGACTGGCTGCTCCATGGCGATACAGCCCCCAACGGCAGAGCGCTCTACCGCTGGGTAAGCCCCTACGGCTGGCGCAACAGATAATGCTGACTTATGCCTTAACCGGCGGCATCGGGATGGGCAAATCCACGGCCGCCGCCTGGCTCAGAAGCCAGGGGATCCCTCTGGTCGATGCGGATGAGCTGGCACGGCAGGTCACCCAGCCCGGCGAAGAGGGGCTCTGGCTGATCGTGCAACATTTTGGAGAGGATATACTCCGGCCGGATGGGACGCTCAATCGCGGGCTCCTGGGCGCAATCGTTTTTGCCAACGAAGAGAGCCGCCGGCAGCTCGAAGCGCTGCTCCATCCGCTGATTCGTCAGCGCTGGCACGACTGGTGCCGAGAGCTCCGGCAAAGCCCAACGCCGCCACGCTTCTGCGTCGTCGTCATCCCGCTCCTCTTTGAAACCGGCGCCGAGGAGGAGTTCGACCAAGTGGTCTGCATCGCCTGCCGGCCCGAGCTGCAGAGGGAGCGGCTCCTGGAGCGCGGCTTAAGCGAAGAAGAGATCGCGCAGCGGCTGGCGGCCCAGTGGCCAATCGAGGAAAAGATGCGCGCCTCGCATCACGTAATCCAGAATAACGGCTCTCCGGAAGAGCTCCATGAAGAGCTCCGTGAGCTGTTCTTCCCATAAAAGAGGTAAAGAGATAAGAGCAAAAGGCGTTTCAGGAGTGCCGCCGCACCTTGAAACGCCTTGAACTTTCCGACAAGCCGGAGGGGCTCCGCAGCCCGTTACCTGCTTCTCTTCACCTTCATTTTCATGTTTTTGGTGTCGCTCACGATTTTTACTTTTCCGGGAGCGCTCACTTCCGTTTTCAGCGAGCCGTCAGCCTGCTTCTCGTGGCGGATTTTCAGGACGCCATCCTTCAGCGGGAAGGAGCCTTCCACCCACTCCAGGTCGCAGAGATGCGGGTTAATACTCACCTTCTTGCCGCCATCCTCCACACGGACTCCAAGCACATACTCTGAAAGCCAGGCGGTGGGGCCGCTGGCCCAGCCGTGGCTCAGACTGTGACGCAGGCCGATGTAGCAGTAATTGCCGTAGTCGCCATGGATATCGATTTTACCCTCGGGGACCAGTTCATCAATGCGGGCGGCGTTCTCCATCCACTCAATATCAAAGTCTTCCCAGAAAGTGGTCGCTCCCATATCGAGCATCCCCCCCCAGTACTGGCGAATAACATCCAGAGCGCCCTGGTAATCCTCGGCCATGGCGCGCGCCAGGAGCACGTAGTATCCGTAGAAGGTGGACATACGCAGGGCACCATCGACGGCCATCACCTCTTCATTAAGTTTTTTGGCATCCTCCAGCCCGGCCAGCGCCATCAGGGCGGCCGCCTGTTTGCTGTTATTGGGGTCGGGGATGTAGGTACGCATCTTGGCCGCCATCTCTTCGCACTGGGCCGAGAGCTCCTTTTCACCCAGGGCGTCGCAGAGCGTGACGCCGGCGTCAAAGGAGAGGATCATGAGCGATTGCAGGCCGGCATGGATCGCCTGCGGGTTGGCATTGCTTGGCCAATCCAGGAAGCGTCCCGGAGGCATCTTTTCTTTCCCGTTTTCATCGACGCAGCCGAGCAACTGCCGCAGGAAACCGGTCAGGTAAGGCTGCTGCTCCTTGAGATATTCGAAGTCGCCGTTCATCCGGTACCAGTCATTGTGGATCAGGAGCCACCAGATGGAGTAGGAGCTGATGCCGTTCATCCAGCTTCCCAGCGGCGTCTCGTCGCGGACCAGGTCCAGGCTGCGCGGCACCATCCAGTTGGCGCCAAAGACGCTGTTGATGGTCATCGTTTCCGGATGCATATCACCGATCCAGACCAGGCGGTCGCGCTTGAATCCATCCCAGACGTAGTTCTGCATATTGAGCTGGACGGTGTAGGCGCCCGTATTCCAAATCTGGTTGAGCCGCTCATCGTTGGATTGGAAACTCCCCAGATACGGCAGGTCATTGAAAAGAAAAACCGCGCGGGTGAACTTGAGGTTCAGCGTCGAATTGGGCTGCACCAGGTCAATCCGGACAAACCGGAAGCCGGTGTTGCCGATCTCGGCCGTGCCGAGCCACGGGATGAGGGTCGTCTGGTCACGCACCGCATGGTCATTGGTGGCATTCTTTTTGCCGCCCAGCTCGCTCATCGCCTCGCTCACCGATTCACCAAAGCGAACCCGTACCTCCACCGGCTGGCCTGTGGAAGTACCCGAGCCGCCAATCTGGATTCCTCCCGAGAGCTCCGTGCCAAAATCGATCAGGATGCTGGCCGGCTCGCCTTTGTTTTCCAGAGCGCAGAAATCGGGCGTCGTGAGGCTGATCTGCCCGCTGGTGTTTTTGAGCAGGCACTCGGCGTTTTTCACCGTGGATTTGTCGCTGTTCTGCGATTGCCAGACAATCCGCGCCGGCGTTACGTAGGTACGCACGCGGGGGTCTTTTTCAATTCTTCCACCGAAGGCGTCTTGAACCGGAGCTGGCACGCGCGCCTCCTTTTGCAAAGGGCAAAGCGGTGCGGATTCTTCCACGGCAGGCGCCGCGAGCGATAAACTGGAGCACACGCCAAGAGTGCTCAAACAGACAACTAGTGTATTGAGTTTCATTTTCTTAGTTTTAATGAATATTAAGGGTGTTTCGTTTCAGAGCTCCACGCATTGCCCTTTTTCAGGCACAATGACCTGGCTCTCCGGTTTAAATTTTCTTAGATGCTCCCCAAAGGCGAGCGATTGGCTCTCCTCGCCATGGGAGACCATGATTTTCTTGAGGCTCCCCTTGAGATTGCCAACATACTGAAGCAATTCATCTCGGTCAGCATGGCCGGAAAACGAATCAATCTGCGCAATCCGAGCGCGAACCCGATACGGTTTACCGAAGATATTGACCTGTTTATTCCCATCCAGGATAAAGGCGCCCAGCGTATTGACGGCGCAGTAACCGATGAAGAGAACCAGCGTACTCGGTTTGCCGATATGGTTCTTCAGATGATGACGGATGCGCCCCGCCTCACACATGCCCGAAGCGCTGATAATGATCGCCGGCTCATTGATCTCGTTCAGCTTCATGGAGTGGGAGAGATGGCGGATATAGGTGAGGTTATCCATACCAAAAGGATTGGTCCCCGATTGCAAAAACTCGTAAATATCCTCATTGAAGCACTCAGGATGCAGCCGGTAAACCTCGGTGGCGTTGACGCTCAGGGGGCTATCGACAAAAATCGGCACCTTGGGCAGCCGCCCCGCCAGGGTCAACTGATGCAGCGCATAGACGATATCCTGCGTGCGCCCCAGGCTGAAAGAGGGAATCAATACCAGCGCATCCTTTTCCAGCGCAGTGTTGACATACCGGTGTACCTCTTCAGTCGCCTCCCTGCGCGGGGAGTGAAGCCGGTCGCCATAGGTGCTCTCCACATGGAGGAAATCGACATCCTCCACCGCATCGGGGTTCCGAAGAATATCATCGCCGCCGCGGCCAATATCGCCCGAGAAAAGATAGCGATGCTTTTTGCCTTTCTCCACGATATCCAGGCAGACCTGCGCCGCTCCCAAAATATGACCCGCATCGTAAAAGGTGAGCGTGATGCCGGGGGCGATCAGCATCGGCCGGTAGTAATTCATCGAAACGAACTGGCGTATCGATCTCTCGGCATTCTCCGGCGTATAGAGCGGCTCCACCGCTGGCAGCCCCTCTTTGGCGCGCTGCTTGGAGACGAAGGCGGCGTCCGCGCGCTGTATCCGGGCGCTGTCCTCAAGCATGATGCTGGCCAGGTCACGCGTCGCGAAGGTGCTGTAGATATTGCCGTTAAAACCTTTCAGGCAGAGCAGAGGCAGGTTGCCGCAATGGTCAATATGCGCATGGCTCAGCACGACGCAATCAATCTGGCTCGGGTCAAAATCAAAATTGCGATTCTTTTCGATAGACTCAAAGCGGCGCCCCTGGTAGAGGCCGCACTCGATCAGGATTTTGCTCCCGTTGGCTTCCAGAAGATACTTGGAACCGGTTGTGGTACGTGTAGCACCAAAAAAATGTAGTTTCATACGCTCTTTCTCTTAAAAAACGGATGCGCCTCTGTCCGTAAAAGAACTTCAAACAAAGGAGAATCAATTACCTGCAAACTATTCTACAGGAGAGCACCCCGTTTTTGAATCAAAAAAATGG
>FZPS01000035.1_pt298 | contig 11154 bp, 10 predicted proteins | sample 1817821 | NCBI WGS metagenome assembly FZPS01 (sample SAMEA104158645, study PRJEB21678) | metagenome | place: Germany | collected 2015-04-21 | reverse complement strand
TCATCACATAAACGATATTTCATCGATGAAAGTCAGCTACTGGATGGTTTGATGCTCGGAATCTACCCAAACACAGTCTGTCAATGGATTCAAATCCTTGAAAAAAGCTCATTTTGCAAGAGCCTCAATATATAATTTGTCAATCAAAAGTATTAACGAGTTATTGTTCAGCGATTACGATGCCTGCTGAACTTTCACGGCTCCTTCTTGTGGATTTTTTCTTCCCGACCTTATAGACTGAAGGGCGGAGGCGGATAATGCACGGGAGTCCGTTGAGAGCATCAGACTTGAAAAACCACAACCAGAACATGGTTTTGTCACTGATTCAGTCGACGAAAGCTGAAGGAATCAGTCAGTCACATGTTGTTCAAAAAACCGGGCTCAAGGCGCCTACCATCTTCAGAATCTTCACCACCCTCGAAGAAGAGGGGTTGATAACCCCGATTTCCCAACCTCAGGAAGAAACCAATGGCCGGAAAGGCCGTCGTCCGGTTCTGTATACGGTTGTACAAAACGCCCGGTATACGATCGGTTTGGAGTTCTGGGCTGCGTTTCTTGCCGTTGGAGTGTTCGACTTCCATGGGGAGCAGATCCACACGGATATCCATCCGTTGCCCAAAACAATCAATGCTCAAGCGCTCATGGATTTGATTGTTTCCGAAGTGAGCCGAATACTCAAAGAACTCAAAATCCCCAATGAAAAGGTTATCGGGCTCGGAGTAGCCGCTCCGGGACAAGTGGATCTGAAGTTGGGTAAAGTTCGGTATTATCCTCGAATCCCCGGGATGAAAGACATCTCGTTGGTGGAAGAACTGACTTCAAGACTCGATACCCCGGTGCTTATCCATAACAACTGCAGCGCTCTCGCATTCAGCGAGTACCGGTACGGGGGCTATGGACACAACGGAAGCATGTTCACGTTTTTACTTCGAACGGGAGTGAACGGAGCATTTGTCCATGGTGATGAGATCTATGTAAACAGCCAGGAGCAGACGATCGAGTGTGGGCATCTGCAGATCGACGCCGCCGGTCCGGTGTGCACCTGCGGGAACCGGGGATGCCTGGAAGCATACCTGCAGGAGCTGGATCCCAATGAATTGGATCTGCGGCTCTCGCTCTTTGAAGGGTTGGATCCCAAACTGCTGGAAGGGGATCCGGAAGCCCATAAAATCATAGAAGAGGCGGCGACCCATCTGGTGTTCGTCATCCGGACCCTTACCCGGCTCTTTGCACCGAAGTCGTTCCTGTTTGTCGCCTGTTGTCAGGGATTGGCTGATGCGATCAAGCATTATGTGGGCGAGCAGTTGAAAGAGCCCGATTCATTCTGCACCGAGATCCCCGAATTGTTCGCCACCGCCTACGATCCTTCCTCGACCCAACGGGGAATAAGCGATCTGGTTCTCAAAGAATATCTGCGATAAAAAAAGTTTCTGTTGACGAATCCCTCTTTCTGTTATTTACTTACTTATGGGAAGTAAGTAATAGATTGAGGTATGATTGTGAAACATCCAGTAAAACTCGGCCTTGTCTGTCTGGCGAGAACGACCTACGACTATAAAGCAGCGGAAAAGCTCTATGCAAACATTCGGACTCAAGTATCCCGGATTGAGAACGTTCATTGGGAGTGGGTCGAAAAGCTGGTCATCTCCCAAGAAGACGGGATCGCCGCCGCCGAATACCTTTCAACAAAAGCGCTTGATGGGTTGGTCTGTATTTCCGGAACCTTTCACCTCGGTCATCTGGTTCTCCAACTCAAGCGTCAAATCGATCTGCCGATTCTTCTCTGGGGGTTGCCGGAGTTGCCTTATGACGGCGGGAAGATCCGCCTCAACAGCGTGTGCGGGGTGAACCTGAACGCGTCCAACCTCTACAAAAGCGGCTATGATGATTATTCGGTAATCATTCAGGATGAAGTGGATGAAGACTGGATAGACGCGATCCGGGTCATCACCGCATTAAAGCATGCAAAGATTGGAATCATCGGATATCGAGCCGACGGATTCTTCAACGTCGGAGTTCAGGACAATCAATTGTTCGGAGCTACCGGAGCGCTTGTCGATCACTACGAGTTGCAGGATGTCTATGATTACAAGGTATCCGAAGAAGCGGTTCAAGCCCGGCATAAGCATATTCTTGAAACATTCGACGTCAGCACCCTCAGCGACTATCAGATTGAACGCGTCTCTTCCCTCGCCGCGAAACTCGATGGGTTCTATAAAGAAAAAGGGCTGTCCGCCCTGGCGATCCGCTGCTGGCCGGAATTTGCCCGGGATTTCGGAGTCTCCCCCTGTGCGGCGATGTCCCTTTTGCAGTCGGAGGGTCTTGTTCTAGCGTGTGAGGGAGATATTGATGGAGCTGTTTCAATGATTGCCCACAAAGCGGTCGGGGCTGAAACTCCCTTTCTCTTCGATTTTTCTCAAGTAGATTTCAAAGAGGACTTCGCCCTCTTCTGGCACTGCGGCGTCGCTCCGTGCAATCTCTGGGACGGGGTGTGCAATCGGAGCCTCGATACCTATTTCGCGGGAGGCAAAGGCGTTACCGCCGATTTCGTGCTCAAGAGCGGCGAGCTTTCCGTTTTGAGGATCGATTCCGCTCGCGGGGAATATCGGCTCTTCATCCAGAAGGCGGAAGCGATTCCCATGGAAAAGCTCCTCAAGGGGACCTACATGAAGGTTGTCTTCGATCGTCCGGTCAGAGAAGTCCTCAACCTCGTGCTCGACAACGGTTTGGCCCACCACTCCTCGGTGGTTTACGGTGATTACATCAAGGTAATGGAATATCTGGCACATATAAAAGGCTGGAAAGTAATCAAATAGAACATGGTAGAGCCTGGCACATGGAGCCAAGGTTAAGAAAAAGGAGACACGTAATGAAAGGAAAACGATTAGTTGTAATGGCACTGGTATTGCTCATCATGGTGGGCATCGGTGCGCAAGGGCAGAAGGATCCGGGCGTTGCAAAGGAAGTCGAACTCCGCTGGGCATCGATCTGGGTCGGAAATGATAGTAAAGCTCCTGCCGTTGAAGCGTTGGTTGCCGAGTACAATGCGAAGAATGAAGGCAGGATCAAAGTAGTCATTGAACCTCAGCCGGACTACAATGCATACGAGCAGAAGGTCAGGACCAGCTTGGCCGCCGGTCAGGTTCCTGCCGATATCTTTACAATCAAGCTCAATCCGACCACCGCGACGTTCTATCAATCCAATCTCTTGATGGATTTCAACAAAGTGATGGACAGCGCCTGGAAAGCGACTTTCGACGCTCCCTCGCTGGCCCAATCCGAGATCGACGGGGTTCTTCGATCCCTTCCGATGGAAACGGCGATCCTGCCCCTCTGGTACAACATGGATCTGCTTAAGAAGGTCGGAGTGAACGAGGTGCCGAAGACCTTGGACAGCATGTTCGCAGCGTTCGACAAGCTGAAAGCCGCGGGAATCGCTCCTACGAGCCAGATGACCGGGGACACCAACGCGTGGACGTCGATGATCTGGTTCAGCCACTTCGCAGTTGCCTTGGGTGGACCCAATGTTTGGGACAAACCGTTCACCGACAAGGCGTTTGTTGAGGCGGCCAAGCTGATCAAGCGGATGATCACCGAGTATTCCACCAGCGATGCGGTCGGCCTTGGAGCCGGAGGCAGCGGCGGTCACTTCCTGGCGGGTCGAACGGCGGTCTTCTCCAACGGTCCGTGGTATGCAGGGCGGGCGGATCTGGCAGCCACTCCCTTCTACAACTCGATCAGGATCGCCGGGCTGCCGGATGCCGGACCGACAAAAGACTTCATGATCAGCCGCCTGCAGGCGAACATCTGTGCCGCGGCCACGAAGGACAAGGCGCGGGAAGGGGCGATCGTCGACTTCCTGAAATTCCTCACATCAAGCGATTCGATCGCAAAGATCGCCGAGACCAGTGGAGCGATGTTCGCTATAAAAACGGATTTCCGCCCGACCGTCGATCTGAAGAAACAGTTCTTCACCGTTGCCGAGGCCGCCAAAACCACTGCCAGCGACCTTGAAGCGGCTCTCGGGGCCGAGGTGACCCTTGAGTTCGCCCAGCAGCTTGGCGCACTGGCTCTTGGCCGAATCAGCGCTGAAGAGTTCTGTGCGCTCGTGGATCGCAAGATCGAGCGATAGATTTACCTGAATCATGCCGCCCCCTCTCGCGGGGGCGGCCCATCCTTGGAGTACCGCATGCAAGTAGTAGGAAGCAATAAAAAGAAAACACGGTTGGCGCGAATCCTGTTTTTGCTTCCGGTCTCCTTGCTGTTCTTCTTCTTTTTCATTTACCCCTTCTTTTTCACCCTCTATACGAGTCTTACCCAGTGGAGGGGGATCGGGGCGATGAAATTCAACGGGCTGGCAAACTATGGGAAACTGTTTGCCGACGCAACATTTCAGAAAGCGTTGAAAAACAATGTGGTCTGGGCCTTGTCGCAAGGATTCATCCAAGTGCCTCTGGCATGTCTGGTGGCGATGATCCTGGTTCGAAAACCCCGGTTCTGGAAATCATTGCGAACGGTGTATTATCTGCCCAATGTCATCTCCACGGTAGCGCTGGCGATGGTCTGGGTGGCGATCTATAACGTTGAAGGCCCGCTCAACGCGATTCTGCATTCCTTATTTGGAGCTGAAAAACTGAACTGGCTCGGGAATCCCGACGTCGCGCTCTTTGCCGTGATTTTCCAGACAGTCATTTATATCGGATACTTCATGATCATCCTTTTAGCCGCCGCGATGAATATTCCGCGTTCCTATTACGAGGCGGCCGAGATTGATGGAGCGGGAACGTTCCGCCAGGAGTGGCACATCACCCTTCCGATGCTTCGCGGCACCCTTGTAACGACGATGACGCTGGCGATGGCCTATGGAATGCGACACTTCGAGTCAACGTTTCTGATGACCGGCGGCGGACCCGCCTACGCTACCACGACGATGGGAATCGACCTCTATTTGAAAATGGATGCCCTTCGCTACAGTGAAGCGTCCACTGTTGGAGTCATCCTGATTTTGATGGGAACGGTCGTGATCAGCCTCATTCGAATCATATTTGGAACTTCCGACCCGATGAGTGAGACGGCGCAGTAGGAGGAAGGGATGGATATGCGAAAATCGATAGTAACAGGGGTGCTGCATCTGCTCAAATGGGTTTTACTTCTCTTTCTGCTCGCACTGGCGTTGTTGCCTATTGTGTGGCTGATGATCAGCTCGCTGAGAACCAATCTGGAGCTTCAGACCTCTCCCTTCGGATGGCCCCGACAATTTCAGTGGGTCAACTATTCCAAAGCACTGCACATGGCAAGCCTTCCCCGACTCTTGCTTAATTCCGTCACCGTCGCCGCGTTTGCCGTGCTGATCAACACCCTTGTTACCTCGATGGCGTCGTTCATCCTCGCCCGGGAGGTGTTCAAAGGAAGGGATCTCATCTATACGATCTTCACCGCCGGGGTGCTCATTCCGGTGATCTCCTTCATGGTGCCGTACTTTTCGCTCATCACAAAATCCGGGCTGTATAATACCTTGACCGCCTTGGTATTGGTGTACGCTTCAGTCAACATTCCCGTTTCAATCTTTCTGGTTACCGCATTTATGAAATCAATTCCAAAAGAGTTGGAAGAGGCGAGTGTTATCGATGGATGCGGGTTTTTCAAACGGTTCAGTACGATCATCCTTCCCCTGTCCCGATCGGGGATCGTCACCGCGGCGACCTTTTGCTTCATCTATTCCTGGAACGAGTTCGTCATGGCGATGCTCCTGACTTCGTCGATCGAGTCTCGGACCGTCCAGCTGGGCATCAAGTTTTTCACCAGTCAGTTCATCACCGATTATGCCGGCATGTATGCCGCGGTGGTAATCACCATCATTCCGAGCGTCGTCGGATATGTTCTGTTGCACAATAAGATCATCGGCGGCTTGACCGCCGGGGGCGTAAAGGGGTAGATATGCTGAGTTTTTCACATCGGGACGGTACCGTTGAAGTCGCCTACAACTACGTCAAACTGTTCGTTCACGGTGAACGGCGTCCCCTCATAGTACTTCGCAAGGCACGGGAGTCGGTCGAGATGTATCGAGGCAACTTCTTCATCGAGGATGAGATTCTCGAAGAGGTCGCGCTCACCGAATGCGTCCGGAGCGAAGAGCTCATCCGGGGCATCAACCATTCCATAATGACCTTCTCGAAGGGAACGATCTCATTCACCCTTACGCTGAGTGAACAGGAAGGCCGGTTGATCATCCGGCCGTCCGAGCTACCCGCCGGATACAACCGGCTCATCCTCCGGATCGAGGCGGAAGAGGATGAGCATGTGTGGGGGTGCGGCGAACAGTTCTCCTATTTCAACCTTCGCGGCAAAAATTTCCCGCTTTGGACCCGGGAACAGGGCGTCGGCAGAAACAAACGGACGAAGATTACCCAGCTTGCCGATAGATTCGATCGCGCCGGAGGCGACTACCACACCACCTTCTATCCCCAACCCACCTTCGTCTCCTCGAGAAGATACTTCTTCCATGCCGATACCGACGGGTACGCCGACTATGATTTTTCCGACCCGGACTTCCATGAGCTGACGTTCTGGGACGTCCCCCGAAGAATCGTGATATCCAGCAAACCGACCTTTCTTGAGATCGTGCAGGACATCTCAGCGTTGCTCGGGCGCCAGAGGCTCCTTCCGGATTGGGTCTATGACGGGATCATCCTTGGAATCCAGGGCGGCACTGAAACAACCCTCCGAAAGCTTGAACGGATGCAGCAAGCCGGTGTTCCCGTCACGGCGGTCTGGATGCAGGATTGGCAGGGCGAGCGGTATACGAGCTTCGGGAAACGGCTCCGCTGGAATTGGCAGTGGGATGAGAAGCTCTATCCGAATCTCGATCGGGAGATCAAGCGGCTGAACAAGGAGGGGGTTCGGGTTCTCGGATACATCAATCCGTACGTCCTGGCCGACCATCCGCTCTACAACGAGGCGAAGGAGCTCGATCTGCTGGGCAAGCGGGAGGACGGTTCGGTCTATCTTGTCGACTTCGGCGAGTTTGATGCCGCAATCGTTGATTTCACCAATGAGGAGGCCCGGATCTGGTACAAGGAAGTGATCGGCCGCGAGCTGATCGATTTCGGATTGAGCGGTTGGATGGCGGATTTTGGCGAGTATCTGCCCACCGACGTCATTCTTTCAAGTGGTCGCTCGGCGATGCTCGAGCACAATCCCTGGCCCGGATACTGGGCCCGGATCAACAGGGAAGCGATCGACGAGCGGAAGAAGAGCGATGAGATCCTCTTTTTCATGCGGGCAGGTTCAACCGCAAGCCTTGCCTACTGTCCGATGATGTGGGCGGGGGACCAGAACGTCGACTGGTCGGAGGATGACGGTCTTCCGTCGGTGCTGACTTCGGCGCTTTCGCTCGCGATGAGCGGAATGGGGCTCCATCACAGCGATATCGGCGGGTATACGACGCTCCTTTGGATGAAGCGCAGCAAGGAGCTGCTGATCCGCTGGGCGGAACATGCCGCGTTCACTCCACTGATGAGGACTCATGAAGGCAATCGTCCCAAGGACAATTGGCAGTTCGACGGTGATGAAGAGACGATCGCCGCCATCAAAGCGATGACGAAGGTTCATGTGGCGTTGAAGCCGTATCTGGCAGATCTTGTTTCTGAAAACGCCGAGAAGGGGATCCCCGTCATGAGGCCTCTTCTGCTTCATTACGATGAGGAACGGTTCTACTCGATGAAGGACCAATACCTGCTTGGTCCGGATCTGCTTGTCGCCCCGGTTCTCAAAAAGCGGGCGAGAAAGCGGGAGGTCGTTCTTCCCGAGGGAGAATGGATCCACCTGTTCACCAAGAAAGCCTATGCGGGCGGCACGCACATTATCGCCGCTCCGCTCTTGCAGCCTCCGGTCTTCTACCGGAAAGGAAGTCCCTATACTCGCATCTTTGAAACGATCTGATATATAGTGGTGGCATGAAGACAATTCTTTGTTACGGCGATTCCAACACCCGTGGATCGAACCCCGGCGGGGGACGATGGGAGTATGACAAGCGATGGCCGGGAATCCTGTCTTCCCTGTTGGGGGATGGGTATTATGTCATCGAAGAGGGACTTGGCGGACGGACAACCGTCTTCGACGATCCGTTCGAGAGAGGAAGAAACGGTAAAACCTATCTTCCCGTCGTGCTGGCAAGCCATCAGCCGATTGATCTTCTCATTATTTCCCTTGGTACGAATGATACGAAGCGATTTTTTGGCAGCAATGAACGGATCATCACCCGTGGAATCGAAGCATTGGCGGATGTTGCCAAGACCTTTGATGTCAAACAGATCATGGTGATCTCGCCGATCCATGTCGGAGAGAGGATCGAAGAGACGATCTTCGCCGGCTTCTCCAGGGAATCGGTGGAAATAAGCTATAAGTTGAGTGAACGGGTGAAAGCAATGGCCGAACGAAAAGACCTCATCTTCTTCGATGCCGCGACGGTAGCCACCCCCAGTGAGATCGACCAGCTCCACATGGACGCGGAAAGCCACCGAAGCCTGGCAGAGGCGTTGAAAGAGGTGATCATTCAACACCTGTAAACCGGCTCATCGGTTTCGGTTCACTCCTGCAGCGCTTCGGGAAACTCGCCCCTGATCCGGTCGAAAAAGGACAGCGTCAGAATTGTCACCCAGGCGATGTCGATCTCGTAGTGGCCGTTCATCAGCTCCGGGCGATTGAAGTACTCCCAGTTCGTGTGGTTGATCTGCTCCGGCTGCCAGCCGAAGAAGGACTCGTCCCGGCCGAGGTTGTTCTCTTTGCCGTGAACCAGCTGCTTGCACGCTGCGATCATCAAGGATGCCTGCTTTGCATAGAAGGGAAGGTTGGCGGCGGTGGCAAAGCGCAGGAACTCGTAGGCGATCGCCATTCCGTAACAATCCAGGTGGTGATGAGCGACGGAAACGCTCGTCATCCCCAAGGTGGAAAATCCTTTCTTTCCCAAGGGACTCTCCTGGGGAAGGTAGGAGGATTGCTGCCAGATCCATTGGATGATGAACTCGGCTGCAAGGTGGGCGCTCTTAAGATGATGCTGTTTGTTTCCATCCAAGTGGTATAAATCCATAAAGAAGGAGAGGAGGGCCACCCCCGCCTCCTTGTCGCAGGAATCGGCATCCAGCGTATCGCCGTAGAACGCGCCTTCATCGGCGAGCTTTGCATAGAACATATATGCTTTATGAACCGCACCGATGAGAACCGCCTTGAGCGGATCGCTTTCCTCAAGCATCGGGATAAGGGCACAAAGAAACGATCCGATATACGCTCCGTTGGTTCCTTGGATATCTTTCGGTTTTCCCTCCGGGGTCCACCAGCGGCCGAAGGAGCCGGAAGAAAGCTGGATTTCGGAATAGAAGAGGGCGACTCTTCGGGCAAGGTCGATATACGGTGAAACATCATAGCCGAGCTGCCGGAGCTCCTTTGCAAGCCGGAGGTAGTGTTTCATCGCTTCTCCGTTGCACCGGCTGTTCACCATTTCGGCGAACTCGGGGAACTCCCCGATTCCCAGGTATCCTCCCCATTGGCCCGTCCGAAGGTCATGGTTGTCCTGAAACACCCCTTCCCGGCGTTCCGCCTTGAGGAAGAAATCTCCGATCTTCTTCGCCATGGTCGCCAGCAGGCGGGAATCGTCGACCAAGCTGAAACGCTTGGCCAAAGATTGTCGTGCCGCTTGCAGGCAATCGAGGGTGAGTTCATGTTCGGTGAACCGGGCAAGCTCGCAGGCGCCTTGGATGCTTTTCACCAAAAAGGAGGCGCCGGTGAACTCATACACATCCTGAACCTCCCCGTTGCCCTCGCCCATGATGATATACGCCAGATTATTTTCGCTTCTTCTTACGAGGTTGATCAGGCGGGTGAGCTTCAGCTCCATCCAATGGTTCCAGGAAAGCGGATGGGGAAGATCGGTCGGTTTCGCTTTCGGAAGGGAAGCGACGAAAGCGACATACGCCTCCATGCCGCGCATCCCGCTGTAGGTCGCCAAATGAAAGGTTCGCCGATAGATCAGGCCGCCGGAAGGAACCATCAAAGCGGGTCGGGGCATTGATGTGGTATCGATGAGAGCTTTCTTGCCTTGATAGCTGTACGGTCCCTCCCATCCCGGAATGGAGATGATCGCCCCATGAGGATCATTGGTCACCGAGGCGACGAAGCGCTCCTCGGCCGCCGCTTCGGTGGCGCAGAGAAAATGGCGCTTTCCCCCTGAGAGCTGGAGACAACAGGGAATCGACATCCTTGTTTCCAGAAATGACCATGTTGAGGAGTGATCGATCGACGGGAACAGTCCGCTTCCCTTGGTGTTGTCCCGATACCAGACGGCGGGGATGAAGAGGTCGTTTGGCACTCCTTCATCGGTGGTGAAAAACCCCGCCTGAAGCCGATATGATCCCTCTTTCACGAGAATCCACGTCCGGTCGACCGTTACGCCTTTCCGGCCGGGAGCCAAGCGATCCTCGATCGTCCCGATCCCCTCGAATGACACAAACACCATGTCATCTTCAATCTCAAGGGCGATCGGGTGTTGGTGTTTATCCTCGTAGGTGAGGGTATAGGTGATCGTGGCGATATGCATGGGATTGAGGATTTCAACGGCGTTTTGAGACGTTTTGCGTATCTTCACTGCAGCAACCCTTGATTCCGCCGGTGGCTTTAGAGAACTAGCCTATCTCGGTCTCGATGTAGTGCTTCGCTTGCTTCTTGATCTTCTTCAGCTCGAGCTTTTCCGCTTTGAGCCACTCTTTCTTTCCGATGAGGGCCACTTGTTCAACAGGCTTTCCCCTGATGAACTGGGTGATCGCGCTCTGGGCTTCATCCGTTCCGGTCGCTTTCGGATAGGAAAAGAAGCCGTGGAGCCCTTTCTTCACCTCGAGGTATTTGACCGGCGTGTCCGCCGAGGCGAGGGCGTCGGCATACAGAACGCCGTCATCCCGAAGCGGATCGTACTCCGCCCCGATGATCAGGGTGGGAGGAAGACGGCTGTGGTCCTTGGCGAGCAGCGGGGAGAAGTTTGGGTCGAGGGTATCCTTCGGTTCGCGTTGGTAGTTGTGGATGTAGAACGCCATCTGTCGATCGGTCAAGGTGGGGGAGTCCTTGTACTCGGCGTAGCTGGCGGTTCGCATCCGGCCGTCGGTAATC